>Ga0134125_10000151_pt1 | contig 101042 bp, 98 predicted proteins | sample KB31751_FD_96464 | JGI IMG/M metagenome (GOLD analysis project Ga0134125, IMG submission 96464) | Terrestrial soil microbial communities with excess Nitrogen fertilizer from Kellogg Biological Station, Michigan, USA - KB3-175-1 | ecosystem: Environmental > Terrestrial > Soil > Unclassified ... | reverse complement strand
GTTATACTGATCGGCTGCCGCGGCGATCACCTCGGGAGTATTGTTGGCCAGTATTACATCGGCCAGGGTATGCACCGCGGGTGCCCGGTAGTAAGCGTATATCGAACCGATCCGACCCGAGATCTGTCGCGCGATACTGTCCCGCGGATTGTTCAGATCGCTCAGAACGCTTGTCTGGTGATGCTGCGCAGCATAGGCTGCCAGCGAATCGTAGTCCGACCAGCCCGCCGCGTCGGCGCAGTATATCCGCTGCAGTCCAAGCATTTTCCCCAGCCTGTACCCGACCTGATAGACCTCGCCGTTTCCCAAATCGAACTGGTTCCTGAGATATAGCTGGTAGGTGGTATCCACATATCCCTGGCGATCGGGCGTCCATTCCACAAAGATCTTGTCCGGCGCCGCCTTGGCCAGCCGCCTCGCAAGGTCGTCCAGTTGCCGCTGGTTCTCCGGCGTCTTCATGTCCTCTCTGGCGGACTGGTAGACATCGCCGGCTGCTCCGTCGAAATGAAAGGTGCCGACCAGATATACTTTGATCTTTTGGGCGACGACGCGGGTGGGGTCCTCCGAGGAACGGGTGGAATCCTGCGAGAAACATGGGATACTGAACGATAGGCAAAACAGAACAGCGTAAAAGACTTTTGGATTTTGGCGACAAGGATCTGGCATCCGCCAATTTACAAAATTTATCGGGATCAGCTCAGACCCTTCACCACCAGCCCGGTGACGATCGCGACCGCGATGCTCAGCAAGGTGCCGATAACCAGGTACTCCGTTTTGATTTCCTGGCGGTCTTTTTCGCTGAACCGGATAATACCCTTAGCGGTGATGAGCAGGCCGATGGCCGAATACTGGTTTTCCAGCACCAGGATCAGCACAATGATCCTTTCGGCGATCCCGATCCATTTGCCGGCATGTGCAAGGCTCCTGTCGTCATCATCGATCTTCCTGCTCCACCGGCCGGTCAGCTGACCGATAAGGACGCCTGAGGGCTGGGTGACGAAGAGGAATGCTGCGACGATGACCCAGTGGTGTGTGTCGGCGCTCCATTGCCGGCAGAAGGCATACAGCGCTTCATGATCAGGAAAGCTGAACCACCAGCAACCTGCAATGACCAGGAGGTGCAGGAATTGATCCGTGAGAAAATATCGGAATTGATCCGGTTGATAAGATTTCCAGACATCCGCGAGCCAATGCGTAACCCCGATGACCAACGCCACCGGCCAATAGCTCCGGCCGATGAACAGAAATGCCAGGACAGCCGTGAGCGACACATGCCATCCCAATTTTGCCGAAGCATAATGCTTCCGTCGCCGCTCCTCGATCCAACCGGCCGGCTGAAAGACAAAATCGGTCAGCAAATGGGCGATCAGTAATTTGGTCAGCCAAACGGATCCTGGTATCATGAGAGTTCTTTGATAAGCATGTCAAACTGTTGCAGGATCTTTTCGATCTCCGCCCAATTGCCCGCCGATACCAGCTGCGAGACCGTACTTTTCGATTTGTTCAGTTGCCCGGTCACCTCTTGCTGGGTAGCCCCTCTCAATAGCCAGCAGATCGCAGCCGCCTGCTTGGCCGTCATGGTCCGGAAGATCGCGTCGAGGTGATAGGCCATGGCCTCGAGCCCGATATTCGCTACGGCGTGACCGCACAGTATGGCCAGCCGCCTCTCGGTGCGCTGGATATCGTCGAGACCGCGGCCGGACAACAGGAATGCCTCTCCTTTTGCCGTGCCGGGCGCCTTGACGGGTAGTTGAACGGTTCCCAGTCCGATGCTGATCCGGATATCGCTGACCGCCATGCTTTCATCCGGCATGTCTTTTTCCGTCCCGCTCCGTTCTGGAAGGCTGATGGCCAAGGCGCGGCACAGCAACGCGATGCGGAGTGCGCCTTCGGGTCGGTCCAGGTACGCCTGAAAGCTGTCTCCGCGATAGAACTCGACGGCGTAGGGGGACAATGCTAGCTGCAGTTCCTGTTGCAGCAAGCTTTCCATTCGGGACCCGAGACCCGTGGAATTGACAATATCGGCCGTAAGGACGGCATGAAGCGACCGGTCTGGAGGCATGACTTATATTCGCCTAAATATACGAATTTATTCCAATTCCGTACATTTCACCGAACCATAAAGTTATTCGTATTTTATACCGAACCAACCCTACTGGTAGACACTGCCATCCTGTACCTTGATCTTTTTCTTGGAGGCTCTCTTCTCGAATTCAAGTACTTCTTTTGGCTTGGCGACCGCCTGGGTCGAGTCCAGGCCGGCGGGCCGGGTGACCTGGGACCTTTTGAGCTTGCCCACTTCATAGGTTTCGGTCCTGGCGACAGCGCCCGACATAGGGTCGTAGAATTTCCAAATTCCGTCCCTGATCGCCGCTCCCTCGTTTTTTACGATAACCGTCTTATAGGTATCCGGATGATCGACGTCCTCGATCGCAAGAGTGTCGTACAACTTGTTGGGGTTCAGCGCGATCCAGCTTTCCTCGCGAAGAAGGGTGCCATTGACGCCAAAATACTGGCAGACGCCGTTCTTATTACCCCATTTATAGTACTCAACGCCGATAAGATCGCCCTGCAGGCTGAAGATCTTCCAGGTCCCCTCTTTGCGGTTGTCCTTATAAACCCCCTGTTCTTCGTAGCCGGGTTCTCCACGCAGCTCGTCCACATGGTTCACCCACTTTCCCTGCCGCCGGTTCTGCTGATCGACCCCGTTCAACGTATCGCCCCGCGGCCCGATGGTATAGTCTTTCAGTTGGGAATAGGCACTCGGCCCTTGCAGGGCTGCCAGCACCATAAAAAGTACGATCATTTGCCGCATAGGAAACCTTTTAACGCACCCCCTAAGATAACGAAAATCGTTCCAAATTATGGTGGCGCGATCCGGACACCTCGATCAAATCCCTGGGACCGGAACCCTTATATTTGCATACTTAACTGATTGACATGAAAATATGCCTTGGCCTTTTCCTTCTCCTGAGCCTTACGGCCGCTGGCCAGACACCGGCGCCCACCACGATCCGCGAAATGAAGGAAGCGTTGGAGAAATCTCCAAATCCCCTGTTGTATACGAAGGAGGTCCTCAGAAAAAAGTTCAGGCTGGACACGGTCACAGTGACCCAAACACGGCATTTCGGCGGACTTGCCGACAGCCTCGCCTACCACGGAAAAGAGAAGCGGGTGTATGGCCCGTACGGGCCGAGGAACGGCCGTTTCCTGGTCCAGATCCTGAGCAAAGCCCCGAATGAGTTCTACCATATCAGCCAGATCTTTATCGATACAGCCGTGTTCCGGTATCGCTTCGCCGATTCGTTGGGAAATGTCATCATGAAAAAGCTCAGAAACGGCTCGGCAACCTTTGAGGAAATGGCCAGGACCTATGGACTCGGCACGAATGCCAGCGGGGATTTAGGCTGGATCGCAAGGGGTGCCATGTACCCCGTCATCGAACACGAGATTTTATCACACAAGAAAGGGGAAGTATTCAAACTTTGGTCGCGTGCCGGATTGAACATCATTCGAAAGGATGACGAACCCCGGCAGGACACCGGCTTTGCACTGATGATGCAGGTCTTTCTCTAGCCTGTCAAAGGAAATAACACAAACCTAACTCATATCCTTTCAAACCGAGCCCCGCAATGGTCCCTTTTGCCTTGCCGGACACATGGGATAGCCGCCGGAATTCCTCCCGGGCCTGCACATTGCTGATATGCACTTCGATGACAGGCGCCGGGATGGCGGCAATCGCGTCGCCGATCGCCACGGACGTATGCGTATAGCCGCCCGGGTTAAAGAGGATCCCGTCCGAACTGAATCCCACCCGCTGCAGCTCGTCGATCAGCTCGCCTTCCACATTGCTCTGAAAATAGCTGAATTCCACCGACGGATATTTCTTTCGCAGCGACTCGTAATATTGCCCGAACGTCTCGCTGCCATACACCTCGGGCTCCCGGGTTCCCAGTAAATTAAGATTCGGACCGTTGATGATGGCGATACGCATGGGAATCGTTACGGGTTGTTTTTGATCAGTTGTATAAAGTCGTCAAACAAATACCTGCTGTCATGCGGCCCCGGCGTCGCCTCGGGATGGTATTGCACCGAGAAAGCCGGCCGGTCCTTCAGCCTGATCCCCTCGATCGACTCGTCATTCAGGTTCACGTGGGTGATCTCGATATTCGTCGCCTTCCGGACCGCCTTCGGATCAACCCCGAAGCCATGGTTCTGGGTGGTGATCTCGCAACGCCCGGTTACAAGGTTCTTGACCGGATGGTTGAGCCCGCGGTGACCATGGTGCATTTTGAATGTCGGAATATCGTTCGCAAGAGCGAGCAGTTGGTGCCCCAGGCAAATCCCGAATAATGGCTTCTTCTCGTTCAGGATCTCTTTAACCACGGGGATCGCATAATCCATCGGAGCCGGATCGCCGGGGCCATTCGAGAGGAAGTATCCGCTTGGCCTGAACTCCCGGAGCCGTGACAAGGGGGTCTTTGCCGGGAATACCCTGACAAAAGCGCCCCGTTCCACCATACATTGCAGGATATGTTGTTTCACCCCGTAATCCAGCACCGCGATCCTGACCGGGGATGCGGGGTCCCCCAGCTCGTATTCCTTTGGTGTGCTCACCGCCGAGGCCAGCTCCAGCCCATCCATGCAGGGGGTAGCCTCAAGGATCCGACGCAATTCCGCAAGGTCCGTAATCTCCGAAGAGATCACGCAATTCATCGCCCCTTTTACCCGGACATGCGCAACCAGCGCCCTCGTATCCACCTCCTCGATACAAACGATATGATTTGCCCGCATGTATTCGTCCAGGCTCCCTTTCGCCATGAGCCGGGAGAACTGCTCTTCGAGATTCCGCCCGATCAATCCCCGGATCTTGACGCCCGCCGACTCCGTGTCTGCCTCACGCACGCCGTAATTGCCGATATGCACGCTGTTCATGATCAGCACCTGCCCGTAATAGCTGGGATCGGTAAATACTTCCTGGTATCCGGTCATCCCGGTATTGAAACAGATTTCTCCGGAAGTTGTACCTTTTTTTCCAAAAGCCTTGCCATGGTGCACAGTACCGTCCTCGAGCAGCAGGATCGCGGACGTTGGGGTCGAGATTGAAGACATGTAGGATGAAAAATTTCGCGAAATTACAAATATTAAAAGAAAAAGGCCGGACTTTTTACAAAGCCCGGCCTTCTCTATGCTTTTCGGCTGCCTGCATAAGCCCTGGGCCTACTCCGGCGCCTTTTCTTCACCTTTCTTTCCTGCTTCGCCCGCGGCTCCGGCCTTCGGTGACGGCTTTGTCGCAGCCGCCTCGGTTCCCTCAGCTCCGCCGGCTTTTTTCCGGCCGCCCGCACGGCGCGTCCGCTTGCCGCCTGCTTCCTTCGCTTCGCCCTTTCCTTTGCCGTAGATCTCGTTGAAGTCGACCAGTTCGATCAACGCGGTCTCCGCATTATCCCCGACCCGGGCGCCCAGCTTGATGATCCGGGTATATCCGCCCGGCCGGCCGGCTACCTTCTCAGCGACGGCTGAGAACAATTCGTTGACCGCTTCCTTATCCTGCAGGTAGCTGAACACTACCCGGCGCTGATGCGTTGTATTATCCTTCGATTTGGTGATCAGGGGCTCCACATATGTTCTGAGCGCCTTTGCTTTCGCCAACGTCGTAACGATCTTCTTATGCTCGATCAGTTGGCTGGCCAGGTTGCTCAGCAGGGCTCCGCGATGCGCGGCGGTCCTGCCGAGATTTTTAATTTTGTCTCCGTGACGCATGACTGTTTGATTTAAACCTTGCACCGTGTCAGGAATTGCAAGGCTGTATATTAAAAAAAGCCGCCCGCTCATCGCGGCCGGCAAAACCATTCGGCTTATTCGTCGTCCACCTTCAGCTTGCCGAGATCCATACCGAAGTGCAGGCCTCTTTCACCCAGCACCTGCTCGATCTCAGCGAGCGACTTCTGCCCGAAATTGCGGAATTTCATCAGGTCCTCCTGCTCGTAGGTCACCAACTCGCTCAGGCTGTTGATCTTGGCGGCTTTCAGGCAATTGAAGGCCCGAACGGAAAGATCGAGGTCCTCCAGCGGCGTCTTCAGGATCTTGCGAAGCTGAAGCGTCTGCTCGTCGACGAGGTCTTCCTTCTTTTCTTCCTTGTTATCGAAGGTGATATTCTCGTCCGTGATGATCATCAGATGCTGGATCAGGATGCGGGACGCCTGTTTTACAGCCTCTTCCGGGTGGATCGTTCCGTCGGTAGAGACCTCCATGATCAGCTTTTCGAAGTCCGTGCGCTGTTCCACGCGGGTATTCTCGATAGAGTACTTGACATTCTTGATCGGTGTAAAGATCGCATCGGTCGGGATATAGCCAAAAGGCGCATCCTTCGGCTTGTTATCTTCGGCAGGCACATAACCCCGGCCTTTTCCAATCGTGATCTCGATATCCAGCTTGGCCGAATTATCCAGCGTACAGATCAGCAGCCCGGGGTTCATCACCTCGAAGCTGGGCGTCTGCTCGCCCAGGGTCCCGGCGGTAAATTCGGTCCGGTTTTTCAGGCTCAGGGTGATCTTTTCCTGGCCTACTTCATGCTCGACCTTCTTCTTGAAGCGTACCTGCTTCAGGTTGAGAATGATTTCAACCACGTCTTCCGTAACACCCTTCAAGGTGGCAAATTCATGGTCTGCCCCTTCGATCTTGACCCCGATGATCGCATATCCTTCGAGCGAGCTCAGCAACACTCTGCGCAAAGCGTTGCCGATGGTGACCCCGTATCCCGGCTCTAAAGGACGAAACTCGAATTGCGCTTCAAAGTCGGTCGCCTTTTGGAGGATGATCTTGTCTGGTTTCTGGAAATTTAAAATGGCCATATTTAAATTTACGATTTAACTTTTTCAACGACGGCAGCCGGTTCCCGGCCCTCGTCTTTATTTGGAATACAACTCAACAATCAACTGCTCTTTAATGTTCTCCGGAACACTCTCCCGCTCCGGATAGGCGATAAAGGTGCCCTTGAACTCGGCTTCCGACCAATCCAGCCAGTTGAACTTCGCATTTTTCCCCCGGATCTGTCCGGTGAGACCGGTGTTTCCCCGGGTGCTTTCCTTCAGGCTCACGATATCCCCCGGCCGCAGTTGGAACGACGGCACGTTCACGACTTCGCCGTTCACGGTGACGTGTTTGTGGGCCACCAGTTGGCGGGCGGCAGGCCGCGAGGGAGCGATGCCCAGGCGGAAAACCGTATTGTCAAGTCTGCTTTCCAGCAGCTTGATCAGGTTTTCACCGGTAACGCCCTTCCGGCGGACCGCTTCCTCGAAAGTCTTGCGGAACTGACGTTCCAATACGCCGTATGTGTACTTGGCTTTTTGCTTTTCCTTCAACTGCAGCGCATACTCGCCCGGCGCCTTGCGCTTCTTGGTGCCGCCATGTTGGCCGGGAGGATTGCTGCTCTTCGTCAAATACTTGCCATTCCCCAAAATGGGCTCGCCGAAAATGCGGGAAATTCTGGTCTTGGGACCCGTGTAACGTGCCATAACGTAATTGTTAGATTTTTAAGTTCCCGGAGAAAGCTTATCTAAAAATCTTAAAATTGAAGCTTACCCGGCTTTATAGTTGTTATTTCTCGACTCATCCATCGATACGCCGTACCGTTCACCTGTACAACACCGCTTGTCTGTACACCGTACGTTCACCGCTAAACCCTCCGCTTCTTGGGCGGGCGGCAACCGTTGTGCGGAAGCGGCGTCACGTCCTTGATCATCACGACCTCGATCCCGTTGTTGGAAAGGGCGCGGATCGCGCTTTCCCGCCCGGAACCAGGACCTTTCACGTACACGTCCACTTTTTTCAGACCGGCATCCAGCGCCGTTTTGGCGGCATCGGAAGAAGCCATCTGGGCTGCGTAAGGGGTGTTCTTTTTGGAACCCTTGAACCCCATCTTGCCCGCGCTGCTCCAGGAAATTACCTGGCCGTTCTTGTTGGTGAGACTGATGATGATGTTGTTGAAACTGGCGGTGATATGGGCATCCCCATAGTTGTCCACCTTGACGATCCTTTTTTTGGCAGCCGTCTTTGCGCTGCTCGCCTGTGCTTTTGCCATACGCTTTAAATGAGGTAGTCTTTACTTTTGTTCCTGCGTCCGCGGTTCTGTCCCGCCGTTCGCATTTTAATGTTCATCCCGTTTCCGGGACCGGATCGACCCTCCGCCTGCACCCGCATCCGCGGCCGGTCCGAATCGTTGCGGACCCTTGTCCGCCCCTGTGCATATACTGCACGGGCCAACCGCCGCCAACGCAGCTGCCGGCCTTTCAATTATTTCTTGGCAACTTTCTTCTTGCCTGCCACCGTCTTCCGCTTGCCTTTCCGCGTCCGGCTATTGGTACGAGTGCGCTGGCCACGGACCGGTAAGCCCTTTCTGTGCCGGAGCCCGCGGTAACAGGCGATATCCAGCAGCCGCTTGATATTCATCTGGACTTCGGAACGCAAAGCGCCTTCGACCTTGAACTCATTGGTGATGATATTCCGGATGGAATTCAATTCGTCGTCATTCCACTGATTTACCTTCTTATCGAAGTCAATGCCAGCGGTGCTGAGAATGTACTGGGCGGAAGAGCGGCCGATACCATAGATATAGGTCAGTCCGATTTCTCCTCTTTTATTTTTTGGTAAGTCTACACCGGCAATACGAGCCATATTCTGATTTTTCTGTTGTTATTCTCGATCCATTGGACAGCCCTGGTTAACCCTGACGCTGCTTGAAACGGGGATTCTTCTTGTTGATGACATACAGCTTTCCCTTTCTCCTCACGATCTTGCAATCGGCACTGCGCTTTTTGATGGATGCACGTACTTTCATTGTTGTTTATTTATACCTGAATATAATTCTCCCGCGCGTCAGATCGTATGGGCTCATTTCCACCCCTACTTTGTCTCCCGGCAAGATCCGTATATAATTCATCCTCATTTTCCCCGAGATGGTGGCCAATATTTCGTGACCGTTTTCCAGCTTGACCTTGAACATCGCATTGGACAAAGCTTCCAGAATGATACCATCTTGTTTGATGAGTGCTTGTTTCGCCATACAGTTTTTGGGAGCGCAAAGATAGGAAGAATTTGGATTACATCAAAAATATATCCTGCCGGACAGGATAACGATATCCCTGCCGGGAACGCTGGTTTTCATGACCCTAACCGGAAAATGGTCTTGCCGTCCTAATGCGAAGCCAGGGCCGACGGCCTGGAAAGATCCACCTTTGTCATCTGATGATAATGATTCTGAAGCTCGTGCACAGCTAATTCCCTCATAATATGTCGGCGATCCTCACGATACCATATCTCGAAATCGGAAAAATTCCCTTTTTGAGAAAGCAGGATCCGGAACGGTCCTCTCAGGTACTTTATCTTGCCGTCGGGCATCTCCTGCCGCTCGAATCCAAGCTGCAGCAGTTGCGCCTCATCGAGCGCAATCCCGTAGAGGTCTTCCGGACTGTACCAGAAGTCCTGGGCCGTCGTCCGGACGTCGACTTCCTTTTCGTCCCCGTTCAACCCGATAATCTCACCCTCCAACCGCAGGCCGTTATACTCCACCAGTACTAGATCTCCCATCCTTAAGTCATGAAACTGGATCATATGGAATCGTTTTTTTGATTTCCCCAATTTACAAAATTTGGAGCTGAATCGCAACGATTTAAAATTTCCCGGATTTTCGGTCTACCGGGTGTAGACCGGCTTTCCGCCCGAATAGGTGGCGATCACCTGGGTCTGCAGCACTTCTCTGGGGTTCGCTGTCATCAGATCCGCGTCCAGGATCACGAAATCAGCCTGTTTTCCCGGCTCGAGACTGCCGGTCTCCTTCTCCAGGCAATCCGCCTTCGCGGCCCAGATGGTCATTCCCCGGATCGCATCCTTCCGCGTCAGGGCGTTTTCGGGCTGAAACCCGCCCGCCGGAAATCCTTTGTCGTCAACCCGGAAAACGGCCGCCAGGAAGGTCTTGAACGGGCTGATATCCTCCACGGGAAAATCTGTTCCGAGGGGCAGCCATCCATTTTCCGCCAGCAGCCGCCTGAACGCGTAGGCGCCTTTCATGCGCTGCGGACCCAGCCGCTCGCCGGCCCAATACATATCGCTCGTGGCATGGGTGGGTTGGACGGATGGGATGATCGACCCTTTGCGGAACAGGTCGAAGTCGGAATCGTCGACGATCTGGGCATGCTCGACCCGCCAGCGCTTATCATTTTGTCCCTTGAGATACTTATTGTAAACCGTCAGGATCATCCGGTTCCCGGAATCGCCGATTGCGTGCGTACACAGCTGCCAATCCGTGCCCGCAAGCCGTGCCGCAAGCGAATCGAAATGCGCTACGGGGCTGCGCAGGAACCCATACCACCCCGGCTTGTCGCTGTATGGCTGGAGCAGGCAGGCGCCCCGGCTTCCCAGCGCACCGTCCGCATACGCTTTTACGCCTTTCACATACAGCAGGCGGGTCTTGTATGGACCCCTGGGGATGTAGTAGTCGAGGTCGGCCCTGTTGTCGCGGACCATGACATAGATCCGCATTTTAAGCAAGCCCGACTTTTGGAGCGAATCAAGCATTTCGATCTCCCGGCGGCCAATACCGGGCTCCGTCAGTGTCGTCAGCCCCTGCGCAAAACAGCGTTGCTGCGCGGCATCCACCTGTTCGCGAAATTCGGCCGGCGTGACGGCGGGTATGACGTTATAGACCCGCCGTTGCGCATTGTCGATCAGGATGCCCGTTAGTTTTCCGTTCCTGGTCTCCGCAAGACCGCCCTCCATGCTGTCGCCCGGGTGGATACCCGCCAGCTCCAGGGCCCGGGCATTGGCGATCATCGCGTGTCCGTCTACCCGGACAAGCGCCACCGGCGTCGATGGGAACGATCGGTTCAGTGCGCTGTTGTCCGGAAAAGCCTTGCCGGGGAATTTGTTCTGGTCCCATCCCCTGCCGATGATCCACCGGAGGCCGGGATGTGCGGCGGAGAAGCTTTTCACGCGACTGACCACTTCTTCAAAACTCGCGCTACCATAGAGCGAATCCGTAAACAGCGAATTACCGTACTCTACGAAGTGGCTGTGCGCGTCGATAAACCCGGGAAATACGGTCCTGCCGCCGAGATCGAGGGTGTCGGCTGCGGAATAATTGTCCGCGATATCCGCATCCTTTCCAATCGCGAGGATCTTGCCGTCCCTGACGGCCATCGCCTCCGCCCTGCCGAATGCGCTGTCGACGGTATAGATATTTCCGTGGAGCAGCAGCAGGTCGGCCGATTTTTTCGTCTGGCAGGCGCACAGGAATATAGCGGCGGCAAGGAAAAGAAAATGACCGGGGGAAAATTTCATGTCTGTCGGGGTTTGCCCGAATATACGGCAAATCCGACTTTGCCGGCCTATTCCGCCCAACTCATCGTATAGCCGGGATTTTCGATCTCCAGCGCCTCAACCGTCAGCATCAGCGGGTGGAAGGTGTCCACCATCACCGCCAGCTCCTTCGTCTCTTTCGCGCCGATACTCCGCGCCACCGCGCCGGGATGCGGCCCGTGCGGGATCCCGCCGGGATGCAGGGTGATCATGCCTTTCGTCACATTCTTGCGGCTCATGAAATCGCCGTCGACATAGTAAAGGACCTCATCACTGTCGATATTGCTGTGATTGTAGGGGGCGGGTATCGCGAGGGGATGATAATCGAACAGCCTGGGGCAAAAGGAACAGACGACGAAATTGTGTCCTTCGAAAGTCTGGTGGACCGGCGGCGGCTGATGGACCCGCCCCGTTATCGGCTCGAAATCGTGAATGCTGAACGCATACGGATAACAGCAACCGTCCCAGCCGACGACGTCGAACGGGTGATGCGCATAGTGAATTCCGTATACCCTTCCCTTCTTCCTGGTTCGGATCAGGAAATCACCCTCCTCATCATGCGTAGTCAGTGACCCGGGCCCCCGGATATCGCGTTCGCAATAGGGAGAATGCTCCAGCAGTTGCCCGTACGGGCTAAGGTATTTTTTGGGGTATCGGATGGGGCTGAAAGACTCGACGATAAAAAGACGGTTGTCCGTGCCGTCCAGTTTGAGCCGGTAGATCGTACCCCTCGGTATGACCAGGTAATCCCCGTATCCGAACGGCAATTCCCCGTACATCGTCTCCAGCACGCCGCTTCCGCGATGGACGAACAGCAACTCGTCCGCATCGGCATTCTTGAAGAAGTAATCCTCCATTCCGCGTTCCGGCGCCGCCAGCACGATATGGCAGTCGCTGTTGACAAGCACAGGCTTGCGGCTTTGCAGATAATCCGCCTCCGGCCGGATATTGAATCCCTCGAAACTTCGGTGCTTCAGCATCCGCTCCTCCGCGATCCTCGGTTGGACGTCGTAAGGCTCGTCCGTACGGATGATCTCCGTGGGCGGGTGGCAATGATACAACAACGAATAGTCGTTCGAAAATCCTTCGGTGGAAAAGAGTTGCTCTGAATATAGGGACCCGTTCTCCCTGCGAAATTGCGTATGGCGCTTGTGGGGAACCGTTCCCAGGGAATAGTAATGCGGCATGATTGGAAATTTTAAGTATCGAAAAAAAAGACGATTCGCGGGACATCCCGCAAACGCGGCGAGCCGCGGCCTGAAGGCCTCAGCCCCCCATCTCCAGCGCGACCATCAGGAAATAGTATTTCCAGTTGCGCTTGTCGATCCAATAAGTGAAATTTCTGCAGAACGGCATAGGCGATCCAAATGTAACAAAACTTCTGTTATGGGTTTATAACCTTTACCTTTAAGAAAATTTTAAACGTCATTCCAACCATCCTGGACGCCACCTACCCACTCGTATCGTTGCTCCTTCAAAGACTTTCCGAATGCCGTTGACGGCTTCTCAGCCGTCAAACGGAAACCCTGATCGGTGTAGAGCGCCGCAGCAGCAGCCAGTTCGTGGGTCGTCCACAAATATGCGCTCCTGTAACCCCGGCTGTTGAGGAATTCCATGAACAACCGCATCAGTTTCCTGCCCAACCCGATCCCGCGGTATTCCGGTTCGAGATAGAAATACCGGAGCTGTGCCACTCCGGCCTCCCGGTGCATCAGCAGCAGGAAGCCTACCATCCTGTCATCGTGTTCGCAGATCCATGCCCGGTCCAAATCCCCATCATAATTCCGGTAAAATTCCAAAAGGCCCTCCGCGACATACATTTCGAACGCCTGCCCGTATCCGTACTCGCGGCTGTACAACGCCCCGTGCCGGTACATGACATACCCCAGATCGCCGGGGCGGATCCCGGTCCTGATCGTAATGTCCTCCCGATTCATGCAGCGAATTTACCGATCCGCCGGAATATTGTAGTTTTATCGTCAAAGCCGCATCGTGGGAATGCCCGATACATTTTCTTCCGACAGCTTTCGGGAGCGCTGTGACGAACTCGCTGCCGCGGACGCCGATCTCGCCGCCATCGTGCTCAGATACGGCTACCCGCCGATGTGGAATCGGCCCAATACGTTTGAAACCCTCGTCCACTTCATCCTGGAGCAACAGGTTTCGCTGGCATCCGCCCTCGCGGCTTTGAACAAGCTTAGGGAAAGGCTGGGGGAAGTTACTCCGGAAGGGGTCCTGCTGCTTTCCGACGAGGAGTTGAAAGCCTGTTACTGCAGCCGGCAGAAGATCGCTTATATCCGCTATCTGGCGGAATCCGTCACGAAGAGGGAAACCGATCTGCAACTGATGCCTTCCCTGCCCGACGAAGGAGTGCGGACAGCGCTTACGGCGCTGAAGGGGATCGGCAACTGGACCGCTGATGTATACCTCATCTTCGTGCTCCGGCGCACGGATATCTTTCCGGCAGGCGACCTGGCGGCCGTCAACGCGCTGAAGGAAATCAAACATATCCCGAAGGACACGTCCCGGGAAGATATCTTGCGGATCGCCGGCCATTGGAGGCCTCACCGCACCGTCGCCACCATGCTGCTGTGGCACCATTACCTGTCTTCGAGGGGTAGAAAATGATTTACAGGTACTCCAGGATCTTTGCCCGGAGCTCGTTAGGTTTGAACGGTTTGCTGACGAAGTCGTTCATGCCGCAGTCCATGATCTCGGCAAGGATCTCGTTCTTCGGGGAGGCCGTCACCGCGATGATCGGGATGTCTTTGAAATGCTTCCTGATCTTCCTGGTACATGCGAATCCGTCGAGCAACGGCATCTGGACGTCCATCAGGATCAGGTCATATTTTTGCCTGGCGACGAATTCGAGCGCCTGCCGCCCGTCCACCACGAGATCTATCTCGCCTCCCCATCCTGTGATGAAACGTCGGGCAATGTTGGCGTTAAACAGGTTGTCTTCCGCCAGCAATATCCGCTTGTTCCTGAACTGTTCGTTGGTCTTGGGGACCACTTTCGGAGCCGGCCCCGCGGCGGCGGAATCTCCGGATTCTCCCCGCTGCAGGACTACGCTGAAGTGAAAAGTGGATCCTTTCCCGGGCGTACTCTCGACCAGGATCGTGCTTCCCATCAGCTCCACCAGCCTGACGGAGATGGAAAGCCCCAGGCCGGTTCCGCCATATAACCGGGTCGTATCGCTGTCGGCCTGGGTGAACTGCTCGAAGATCTTTTCCTGCTTGTCCGGCGCGATCCCGATGCCGGTATCGGTTACCGAGAACTGGGCGGAAAAGAAACTGCCGCGGTCTTCGGTCATCTCGACCTTAAGCTTCACGGATCCGACCTGTGTGAATTTTATGGCGTTGCTGATCAGATTGTTCAACACCTGTGACAGTCTGAAATTGTCCCCGCGGACGAAAAACGGGATGCGTTGATCGAATTCCACATCGAAAACGATCCCCTTTTCTTTGGCCTTGTAACTGAACGATTGGTAGAGGCTTTGCGCAAGTTCCCTCAGGTTGAAATCAATGGCGGAAAGTTCGATCTTCCCGGAGTCCAGCTTCGTGAAGTCAAGGATATCATTGATGATGTGCAGCAAGCTTTCCGCCGAGAACTGGAGCGTCCGCAAATCCTCCTGCTGGTCTTCGCGGGGCTGGTTCAGCATCAGGAGGTGCGTAATGCCGATCACTGCATTGAGCGGCGTCCGCAGTTCATGACTCATGACGCTCAGGAACTGTGACTTGGCCTTCGCCGCCTGCTCGGCCCGCTCTTTCATGTGTACCAGCTCCCGCTCCCGTTGCTTGCGGTTCGAAATATCCCGGATGAACGCATTGTAATAGAACTCCTGCTCGTTGTGGATGGCGGTGACCGCCAGCTCCATAGGGAACTCGATCCCGCTCTTGCGTACTCCCGTCAGCTCGAGCCGCTGGTTGAGAATATGAAAATCTTCCGGGTCGAGAAAAAGCTCGAATCCGGTGCCGTCGGGTCGCCTTGCAGCGGGCGGGATGATGGTTTCCATCAATGTCCTGCCCCTGACCTCGTCTTCGGTATACCCGAATATTTCCGTGGCCGCTTTGTTCCAGTGGATGATCTGGCCATCCTGGTTGGTGATCACGATGGCGTCCAGCGCCGAGGAAATGACGCTCCCCAGCATGAGTTCATTCTTCCGGAGCAGCTTTTGAGTGACGTCGTTCTCCCGGATCTTCTGGTCCAGCGCGATATTGAGCCGCTCGGATTCCGCGAGCTTTTCCAGGAAGATCTGTTCGATCTGCGCCTGCGAAAAGATCCCGAGATGCTCCCGGTCTACTATTTCCTTAGGGATCAGCGTAAGCATATGCGGGAACATTTCCAGTTCCTTGTACCGCGCGGAGAAGGTCTCGTAGTTTTTCTCGAATATCTTGCCTGCGAGCGAGTCGCCATAATTACTCCCGACAAATTGAAAGACCTCGAAGCTCAGGAACTGGAGCTTCCTGAAGATCTCCGGGTCCTCGTCCTGCGCCTCGACAATGTCCAGCTCCCGCATTTTTTTCTCGAAATACCCGTCCCCGGCGCGCCCGAACTTTTCCCTCAGGGTCTCGAGGAACGACCGCAGGAATTGCAGCGCCAGTGTATTCTTTTGTTCGGTGTCCGAAACAAAAAGGATGTTGAAGATGGACTCATCCTGCAGCAACACCGGAAACCGGTGCCGCACATTTTCCCGCAGGGATCTCCGCGTGTATTTTTCGGAAAGTTCGAAGGAGGTCAGGTATTTTTCGAAAAGCAGGTAGGAGTGGAAGACGTCTTCCTGATCCTTCTTCGCCGCCTTGTATCCCAGTTGGATCAACTGCTGTGCATTGGCGGGGGCCGAAATACAACCGATGAGGAATTCGAACAGCGCGTGATAAAGAGCGGATTGATCTTCAGTCCTGCTGACGACGGCCGCTCTGCCCATTCCTTTGAGGAAATTCTTGAGCATCTGTCCTGAGGCCGTTTATGCGCCTTTGCTGGCCTTGTAAATAGAGTAGAAGCCCATCCCGGACAACGCCCAGGTGAGGATCAGCGCGAGGAACCATGCGATCGACCCCGTCATACTCCCCAACAGCGATTTCAGCAGGTTGATCCCATAGTAGTGCTCGATCTGCATGTGCAGATGACCGATAGCCATGACCAGAAAGCCCCAGGCCATAAACGTCATCCCCTTTCCGAACCTTCCGCCTTTCAGGGCATAGGCCGTCAGGAACGCGAAAAGTACCGCGATGAAGAGGAATGGCAGCTCCATGACGCCGAACCAATAATTCATATTGCTGGCATGGGTGGCGGCGGTTGAGTTGTTGACCTGCAACAAGCTGCAGTTGACCTGGCACTGCGCCGAAGCAGTAGAGGCCGCCACCGTCCCGATCGTTACGAATAAGAGGATCAGGGGTCTGAAATTTTTCATGACAATATGGATTTTTTATACAATAAAATGGGACTTTTTCCCGTCTGGATAAGGTTAGCTTGGTCGATGACTACACTTATAAGACCTTAACGCATAGCAAACAAAAAAATTGCAACAATGCAGAAAATCCGGCCCCCATTCGTCTTCGACGAAAACCTAAACTCTTCCTTCCTCGAAGAGCTTTTCGAGGGCGATACAAAATACGCGGAAGCCGTCTTCGAAGACTTCCTCAAAGACCTTCCCGTATATTGGGAACGGGTAGAGTCGGCTTACCATACCAGGAATCTTCCCAACCTGGGAACCAGCGTCCATACCTGCAAAACGCTCTTCGGTTATGTCGGTTTTACGGATCTTCAGGAACAGTGTCAACAATTCGAGAACAAATGTTCCGTTAATAGTCCGGAAGAATTACGCCTGGACTATATCCTTCTTATTCAAAGGAAAGAAAAGGCCCAGCATGTGATAGAGAAGGAATACGCACGGCTTAGGATATTCAACGGCGAAAGCGATTAAAGTCAGTTTAACAGGATTCAGCGGCATCATGAAACTTTCATGCATTATAGTAGAAGACATCCAGATCGCGGCGGACTTCCTCCGCAAGTTCTGCGAAAAAAGTGACCTCGTAGAAGTCAGGGGCCATTTCCTTAACGTGACGGATGCGCTTGAATTTCTAGACCGGGAGCGCGTGGACTTGCTCTTTCTCGATGTCGAGATGCCCGGCGCAAACGGCTTTGACCTGCTCGACCGGCTCACCTACTCCCCCATGATCATCCTTACGACATCCAAAACAGAATATGCATTCAACGCATTCCAGTATCACGTGAACGACTACCTGAAAAAGCCGTTCACCTACAAAAGATTCCTGGAAGCGATAGGAAAGCTTCAGCAACAAACCGCCGATGTGGCTCAGGGGCAGCCTCCGGTGGCGACCGCGCCCGCAGAGACCGGCTTTCTTTTCATCAAAGCCGACGATAAGCTGACCAAGATCAGGATCGACGACATCCTGTTCCTGGAGAGCATGCGCGATTATGTGAAGTTTGTCACACCTTCGAAAAGCTACGTGACTTACAGCACCCTGAAGAATATGGAGGAAAAATTGAACGGTCAGACCTTTCTCAAGGTCCACCGGTCCTACATCGTTAACCTCGCCAAGATCGACGATATTCGGGGCAACACCATCTACATTCTTGGAAACCAGATTCCCATCGGGAAGGGCCACAAGGACGGGCTGGAGAGCCGCCTCAATATCCTTTGACCCCGGCAGTTGATCCCTGCCGCTTCCCGCGGTCGCGCGATTCATTGCAATTGACGGCGGTACAGCTGAATGCTGTTCTCTAACCCCAGGTACAGGGCGTCGCAGATCAATGCATGGCCGATCGAAACCTCCGCCAGCGCGGGGATCTGTTTGGCAAAATACCCCAGGTTCTGCAGGTCGAGGTCGTGTCCGGCGTTCAGGCCGAGCCCCAGATCGGAAGCCCGCACCGCCGCGGCGCGATAAGGCGCGATGGCTTTTTCAGGATCGGAAGGGAATTCGCGGGCATAAGCCTCCGTATACAGCTCTACCCGATCGGTCCCTGTTTCAGCTGCTCCTTCCACCATTGCGATGACCGGGTCGACAAAAAGGGATACCCGGATACCCGCATCCTGAAACCGCCGCACGGTTTCAACAAGGTAGTCCTTGTGACGGACGGTGTCCCAACCATGGTTCGAGGTGATTTGGCCGGTGGCGTCCGGCACCAGGGTTACCTGCGTCGGCCGGACCGCCAGCACGAGGTCGATGAATTTCTGCTCCTGCGAATTGCCTTCAATATTGAACTCGGTAGTGACGACCCCTTTGATGTCGAAGACATCTTTATAACGGATGTGCCGTTCATCGGGTCGCGGGTGGACGGTGATCCCCTCGGCTCCGAAACGCTGGGCGTCGACGGCAGCTTTGACGACGTCGGGATTATTTCCGCCCCGGCTGTTTCGCAAGGTGGCGAATTTATTTATGTTGACGGAAAGCCTGGTCATGCCGCAAAATTAGGCAAAAGAAAGAGGGAAATCAGCTCCTGATCAACATGGTCTGGTACAACACTTCGCCGGAAATTGTTTTGATGTCCAACTGGTACTGGCCGGCCGGCAGGGATTCAAGACCATCGAGGGAAAGACGGTTGAGGCCGCTCCTCAGTCCCGCGCCCATCATCCGGACGATCTTTCCCCGGCCGAGGTCGGCGAGCAGGATGATACAGTCCAGGGGTTCGTCGCAGGTCACTTCCAGGAATACAAAATGTTCGAAGGGGTTCGGGAATACCGAAATCTCTGTAGTCAATACCATTGTTCTAAAAATTTGGAATTAGCGGTGTTGGTGGGGGTGAATTTTGGTCACCACCCGTACCGGGATCAACGCCGGCATTTTTTCCTGGGAGAAGGTATGGAAAACTACTTTGATAAGCTGAATGAGGGTTCTCATAGAGGTTCGATTTGAAATAAGAGCGACCAATATACTGCCAGAAACTAACAAATTGACAATCATGAATGTATAATCAAATCCCACTACAGCACATTCCCGAAATGGGAATCGTATTTGGCTTTTGGGAAAATATTTGCGGATTACTACCATGAAAAATTGCGAAAATTCGCAAAAACGCAGCCGCGGAGCCGACGGTAACCGGTACGCGCCGATCGCTGCAGCCCGGTTTGGCGAAGGCAGCAAAACCGGAACGCACGCTTAAATCCGGACTGGCGCAGCCGATCAAAACCGCCCCACCAGCTTGAGGTTGACCAGTCTTGGCGTGAGGCGTTGGGGAAGGGCGTAGGTCGTGTTGGAGAAATCCTTGATCAGCATATAGGATATCGTATTGGCCCGGTCGATCAGGTTGAAAACTTCCAAAGTCGCCCAGATGTTCTCGAAATTCCGGAAGGGGTTGTGACTCCGCCGGTTGCTGCGTTCGCTGTCCAGCAGGAGGGCGCTGAACCCGACGTCGACGCGGATATAGGGGTCGATGGTCAGGTCTCCGCGGTACCGGAGGTCGCCGGGAATATTAAAAGGCAGGTTACTTCCGTACAGCAGGTTCAGGTAGGCCTTGAAATTCTTGTTGGTCGGCAGATAATCCTGCAGGAACAGGCCGAACGTGAAAAGCCGGTCGGTGGGCCTCCGCACCCATCCGGCGGGCACGCGGCTGCTGTCGACAGGCCGGTTCAGGCTATCGAGCGTGTAGGTGTAATAGCTCGTATCGATCTTCTCCATTGACCGCATCAGCCCGAAGCTGACCCAACTTTCCGCGTCTTTTACCAACTGGCCGAAGAGGCGGAAATCGACGCCGGTCGCATATGCCCTGGCGTCATTGAGTCCGAAATACTGGATGTGGACGTTATTGATGTCATACGGATCGACGCGGCTCATGGACTTATAATAGGCTTCGGTGGTGAAGCGGAAGGGCCGGTCGCCCAGCCGGAAATTGCGGTCGAAGCCGAGCACGGCCTGCCAGCTGCGCTGCGCTTTCAACCCGGTATTCAGACTCCCGTTATAGCGGACCATCTCGCGAAAAAAGGGAGGTTGATCATAGACCCCGAGAGCGGCATGCCAGGCGATGTCCTTTGCCGATCCGCGCGGCTTCCAGGATGCGTTAAGGCGGGGAGAAAGAAGCAACTCCTTGCTAAGGGTATTGTAATTGTATCTGAAACCTGCCTGTAGCGTAAAACTTCCCGAGTCGGTGAACAGGATATTGTCCTGCAGAAATCCTGTCAGCCTGGTCAGGCCTAAGGTGTCAATCCCTTTCGCTGCATTGCCGATGCCAGGCACCCCGGGCTGATACGGCAGGGAATAGCCGGCTGAATCCTGGTAGGTCCATTCGTCGATGCGATCCCGGACGGTCTGGCGTTCCGCGCTCACTCCCCACTGAAAATACTGGTGATGAAGGTCCAGGTATCCTTTGTGCGTAAGGTTCCAAACGGTGATGTCCAACTGGTCCCGCGCAAAATTTTGGTACGCACCCGCCCCCAGCGGGCTCACGATCTGGCCGAACGTCGCGCTCGATTTGTCGAAATCGCGTTCACCGAAGAGATAATCGCCCGCAATATCGTAATGCTGTTTCTCCCGGTCTCCGAAAACGGAGGCCATCCATTTCAGCCTGAGCCGGTCATTTAGTGGCTGGATATAGGAAATCCCCAGCATGTCGGTCTGATAGGCATCTTTTTCCTGTCCCTGGAAGAAGACGTCGAGACCAAGGTTCGCGGCATAGTAAGGAGAGAAGACGGACGCCGTCAGTTGTTCCGACTGCGGGGCAAGGTGGAACTTTGTTTGAGAAAGGGTGCCGAGCAATTCGACGCGGTCGCGGCTGTTGACCTGCCAGGTCAGTAAGGCCTGGATGTCGGCTGAGGAGGGGGCATAGGTCCCCTTGGTTTCCTGGCTCGCGAGGAGGCTGCCGTCGGTCCGGTTGCGAGCGCCGATCAGGTAGGTGAATCTGCCGTCGGCGCCGGTGCCCTCCAGGTGGAGCCCCTGTTCCAGGGCGCCGAGATAAACCGAGCCGCCGAAGGCGGTAGGTTTCCGGTACTGAATGTCCAGCGCGGAAGACATCTTGTCTCCATATCGCGCCTGGAATCCTCCGGTATAAAAATTAACGCTTCGCGTCAGTTCGGGATTGATAAAGCTCAACCCTTCCTGTTGGGCGTTGTTGACGAGATAAGGTCGGAAGATCTCGAAATCGTTGACATAAATGAGGTTCTCATCGTAGTTGCCGCCGCGCACCGCGTACTGCGAGGTCAGTTCGTTGTTGGAACCCACAAGGATCTTTAACAGGCTTTCGATCCCGCCCGTCGGCGTCGGTATATTGATGGCATCCCTGGGATTGATCCTGACCAGGCCGGCTTCCCGGCCAGCCTGCTGTTCCGACACGACCACCGGCCGGAGTGCAGCCGTACCCCGCTCCATCCTGATGAGGACCTTTTCTTCTTCCCTTTCGTTAAGCAGGAAGTTCCGCTGTTCCGGTTTGTACCCGGTGAAAGTGAAAACAAGGGCAAGCGCGCGGCCTGCTTCCACCCGTATCCTGAATTCCCCCGAGTCGGAGGTGACGATGCCCGATTGCCGCCCCAGAATGGTCACCGAAACACCACCAAGGGGGCGGTCGTTCTCATCCAACACCTTGCCGGATATGGCGGCCTGCTTTTTTTGGGCGGCGGCCGGTTGCACCAACAGGGAAAAATACAGGAGAGCGGCAAATACGACTTTCAATAATGGTGGCTTTACGATGACCGATAGGGAACGCTCAATTCGAATTTTTAAGTGTGTGGATGGTCGCTTTTGGGTCCCGGGACTGAAATACGGTACTGCCGGCCACGAGAACATCGGCGCCCGCCTTGAGGATATTCCCGGCATTTTCGACGGTGACGCCGCCATCGATCTCGATCAGTGTCTTGAGGCCGCGATCGTGGATCATCCGTTTCAGGTTGCGGATTTTTTGATAAGTGTGGGGGATGAACTCCTGGCCGCCGAAACCGGGATTGACGCTCATGATGAGCACAGTGTCGATATCCTGCAGGACGTCAGACAGCAACTCTACCGGCGAGTGCGGGTTGAGGGCCACGCCCGCTGCCATTCCGAGCGCTTTGATCTGCTGGATATTCCGGTGCAGATGTCGGCAGGCTTCGAGATGGACGGTCAGCCTGTTCGCACCCGCCTGCTTGAATGCTTCAGCGTATCGCTCGGGTTCCTCAATCATCAAATGCACGTCGCAGGTCTTGGTGGTCGCGGTCCGGATCTGGCTGATGACGGGGAGGCCGAAGCTGATATTGGGAACAAAACGACCATCCATAACGTCCAGGTGCAGCCAATCCGCCTCGCTCTCGTTCAACATCTTGCACACCTCCTCGAGCCGAAGGAAATTGGAAGCCAGGAGGGAGGGAGCGACTAGTACCATAGTAAGATAATGTTATATCGTAAAGTTATTGCAATCGTTTGATGCGATCAGCAGCCTCTGTAAAAGTTTTATCGAGCGCCAGCGCCTGCCTGTAGTAGGCCACAGCTTCCTGCACCGAACCCGTGGCCTCATAACAACGGCCGATCCAGAAATACCCGTCCGCATCCGTTTCCGAAACCTTAACGGTCATTTGGAACGACTCCATGGCGGGGTGGTATTGTTGCTGTTTGAACAGGGCGATCCCTTTTTCGAGATAAGCATCCGGGAATTTCCAATCCCGGCCGATACAGGAATCAAACTGGACGATGGCCTTTTTGTACTGGGCGGTATTCGAAAAATAGATACCCTTGATAAAGAACGGGTCCGTCAGGTCGTGACCGGAGTCCTTGCGCAGGATAGCGTCGCAGATGGGGATGGCGGCCGGATCCTTCTTTTCCGCATAAAGGTGCGCCAGCTCCAGTCCGTATGTGGTGAGCGGCTGGATAGCATACGCTTTCCGCAGCGCCGCGATGGCTGTAGCAGTATCGCCTTGCAGTTCCGTCAGGAGCCCCTTCTCGTACCAGGCATCGAAATTCGTCGAATCCGATTGCAGCATGCTGTCATAGATACCAATGGCGTCCTGCATCCGGTTGGATTGCGCGAAGAGCTCGGCCAGCTTGGCGGGAAATGCGGGGTTCCCTGGAAAACGTTTGCGGCAATCTTGTAATATCCGGACGGCCTTTCCGGCCTGGCCGGTGATGATCAGCGTGGCGGCATACCGAAGCCCGGTCGTTTCATCGGGGTGCAGCTTCCAGGATTCGTCGTAGTCATCGGCGGCTAGCTCGTGCTGATTGTTTTGAGAAAGCAGCTCCGCCCTGCGAAAAAACAGTGCCGCGCGGTCCCCCCCCACGTGGCGGTTAAGGCTATCCGTTATGACGGAATAAGGCGGGCGGTTCAGGATGGCCGTAATGTCCTCCTGTTGCTTGTCCCGATGGCCGTTGCAGGCCGTAAATAGCGGCCCTGCCCAACATAACACCAGGAGGAGGTTTCTCAAATATCGGTCCGTCATGCGACAAATCTACGGCTTTCTATCGAAGCGTGAGGGGTAGGATGTTACCTGGTCGGGCAGTGTCGTTTGCATGATGACGGGGGTGCCGGGAAGCAGCTGCGCAGTGGAAGTTGAGGTCGGTGGTCGCAAAGTTTGTGGACCCATCCGAAGTCGACGTATAGGTGTCAACTCCACTTTGCTGTTATTGAAAAGCATGCCGCCGACGGAACTGAAAAGGGAGTTGGCGCATGTTACATTGTTGACATCGAGGGTACGGGTCGCGCCGGCGGCGATCGTAAACGTACAGTGTAGATATGGGAATAAAAGGTTGAACAGAAAATAGTATCATTATCATAACAAATTGATTATGAATATACAACGACTAAGTATTTTTTTGTAACCAATCCCGATATGGGAAATTGTTCCTTTGGCTATGGGCAATGCCCTTGCTGTTGTAGCTTTGGCCCGCCTTTTCACCATAAATTTTCTGCGCATGTCAATCGTATTGTTTCTCCATAGTCTGCTCCGCTGGATCATCCTGATATTGCTTATCGCCGCGATCATAAAAAGCCTGGGGGGAATGCGGTCGGGCAGGGTCTTCAATAATGGCGATCGAAAGGTTGGTCTATTCCTGATGATTTCCGCGCACACGACTTTCCTGTTGGGGCTGATCCTCTGGTTGTTCGGCGCGTTTGGTCTCGCTCTGATCAACAACCAGGGAATGCAGGCCGTCATGAAGAATGGGGTAACGCGGTATTGGGTGGTGGAGCATTTTTTCGGAATGCTCGTCGCCATCGTATTGATCACGATAGGACGAAGTGCAGCCAGGAAATCTATCCCTGACGCTGCCAAATTCAAAAAGCAGTTCTGGCTGTTCCTGATCGCCCTGATCATCATCCTCGTGACGATTCCCTGGCCTTTCCGCGCCGGAGTAGGACGCCCCTGGATCTGAAGCCAGCGTTTTCCGGAATGAAAAAGCCGCCGTGGTGTTCCGCGGCGGCAAATTTTTTGTCAGGGCCAACGATCTTTAAGTTTCAGGCTTCGGGGATCGATCAGGATGGAATCATTTGGACGGATTTCATTTCTTCGGGTTTGTCCCTGGCATCTTCCAGGTTTTTCGCGGATTGGATCTGGTTTTCATTGCAGGATTGGATCTGGTTCTCATTGCAGGATTGGATCTGGTTTTCAAGGATCGGTGGATCGGGTTCTTCAGGCTTTGGATCTAAACGGGTCTTTTCTGGCTTGGATTTAGGTTCTTCGGGATAACAGATCTTGAAAGGTGACGTTCAGCGGATGATTGGATTCGATACTGGATTTTTGGACGTTGGTTTTTCAGGGATATCGTTGCTTGCTGATACAAAGATGTAAAAAGGGCAGGCCTAAAGGAAACTTTTTCGACTAAGGGCCCCGTTTGCCCGACCAACGAAAGAAATCGCCGACGGAGCGATTAAACCGGCACGGAAATGCCTCCGTCCGGCAAGCCCCTTGTCCGGCCATCGGGCTTAATCAGGTCGATTTCGACTCATTTAACCGGAACACCACCTCCCCACCCCCACCAATTTGCGGGCCGCCCGCGGACGCCCCCCGGGAACTTAAACGATAAGGCCTTTTCTTTCAATGCCTGACCTGCAAGGCAAGCACCGTGCGCACCACATCCCGGTAATCCGCCTCCGGTGTAATATGGTTGTTCCCGCGGCGCCTGGGCAGTACTTTTAGGCCGCTAACATCCCATCATTCACCAAAGAACGCTTTGTTATGAAAAAAGGTCTCAATGCCGGCCTCTGGCTGGCGGTTTTGCAATTTGCCATTCTTCCCTGCCATGCGCAGCTCCTCACCGCACCCGACGGTGGAAACAAAAAAGCTTCGGTCACCGAGCGGATCGGCATTACCGATGTAACGGTAAACTACAGCCGCCCCGGGGTAAAGGGACGGGAAGGAAAGATCTGGGGTCAGCTTATCCCGGTCGGGTATTCCCAGGAGGGCCTCGGTGAAACCAAGGCGGTTCCATGGCGCGCCGGCGCGAACGAGAACACCACGATCGAATTCAGCACCGACGTGATGGTGGAAGGACAACCGCTTTCAGCCGGAAAGTACGGGTTGTTCGTCGTGTACGACCCGGCGGAGTGCACCGTCATCTTTTCCCGGAATTCCACCAGCTGGGGATCCTTTTTTTACAACCCGCAGGAAGATGCGCTGCGCGTAAAGGTCCGTCCTGTGCCGCTCGCGGGCGAGGTGCAACGCCTCCGCTATGAATTTGACGACCAAACCGACAACTCTGCAACCATCGCCCTGCAGTGGGAGAAGCTTAGTATCCCGTTCAAAGTACAGGTCGACTATGTCAGGACCCAGCTCGAGTCTTTCCGTCGCGAGCTTCGTAGCGAGAAGGCATTCAACTGGCAAAACTGGGTGCAGGCCGCCCAATTCTGCGCCCGGCAGAACACCGATCTCGATGAAGCCCTTGGTTGGGCAAACCAGGCGATCAGCGGGACGTTCATCGGCGTCAGAAATTTTCAGACCCTGTCCACAAAGGCGCAGATCCTCACTTTACAGGGAAAGACCGCTGAGGCCGACGCCGCGATGAAGGAAGCGCTTCCCCTGGGCTCCGAACTGGAAGTCCATCAATACGCAAGACAATTGATCGGGGAGCGGCGGCCGAAAGATGCCCTCGACGCATTCAGGAGCAATTATGACAGGCACCCGAACGAATTCACGACCAATATGGGCATGGCCCGGGGTTATTCGGCGAACGGAGACTACAAAAAAGCGCTGGAATACATGAAAAAAGCACAGGCACAAGCGCCGGACAAACTGAACAAGGAAAATGTCGACAAGCTCATCCCTATGCTTGAACAGCAAAAGGACATTAATTAAGATCGGAAACCTGCTGCACAACTGCGGCCTGCCGCCTCTGCCGCCTCTCCTGGCGGGTCCGCTCACCGGCGGGCCCGCTCACCTACTGACAGCCGAGCAATTCACATAGCTTCGCCTGCAGCTCGGGACCGCGCAAATTCCTGGCGACGATCTTTCCGCTGGGATCGACCAGCAGGTTTTGCGGGATCGCCTGGATATGATATTTGGCGGCGGCCTCGTTGTACCAGTATTTCAGGTCGCTCACCTGCGTCCACGGCAGGCCATCTTCCCTGATGGCCCTGATCCACGGCTCCCTTGCTTTGTCCAGGCTTACCCCCAGCACGGTGAAATTCTTACCCTTGAATTTTTTATAATTCGACAACACGTTCGGATTCTCCATCCGGCAAGGTCCGCACCAACTCGCCCAGAAGTCCACGAGCACATATTTACCTTTGAAAGATGACAGGGAAACGGCGTGGCCCGCGGTATCGTTTTGTGTAAAGTCGATTTCCTGCGTACCCACCGCCCCGATTTGGGCATCGTCCAGTTGTTTCTGGAGGTACTGCGCGTAAAATCCCTCCCGGACCGCGGGCGACAGAGAATGCAGCCGCCGCTGCTGCGCCGCGACGTCTTCCGTTAGCTGGTTGACCACGATGAGCACGAAAGCTGACACATAGGAATCCGGCTTTCGCCCGATGAATCCGTCCAACTGTTGGAAGATCGTATCCGTCAGGCCCTTATAAACCTTTAACAACGAATCCTGTTTCCCGCCGCCCCCGGGAGAGCGCATCATCCCCATGACGACATTGAGCCGCGCGAAATACGGGTTGAATATGGCTTGGAACTCCATAAAATCGTCGTTGGAGCGAGAGCCCGTCACCCTGATCGATTTCAGGTCCTCGATCGTCCCGCTCACCTTGATGTTGTCATTTCCGATGAAGAGCGGCAGTTTTTTCTTTTGGGCCAGGAAATTCAACTCATACAGATTGGGCTCGCTCAGGTGCCCGGTCAATGTAAAATTCCCGTCCCTGACCTCAGCCGTCGCTACGGTATCCGTCGGATTTGAAACATCCGTAATGCACACCCCGGAATGGTCCGGCAATCCCGCCACTGCACCGCTGATCGTCAGGCCGGTTCCGGCGGCTGGATGTTGTGCCGCGCCGGACAAGGGAACCTGCAGAACTCCCAGCGCTATCGCAAAAAAAATTTTCATACTCCTGTGATTGATTTGTTATTGGTGACGTCCACGCAGAACATCGGTCACGTCTTGTAAATTATACCCTTTTGCATTTAAAAGAATGAGGTAGTGGAAAAGGAGATCGGCGGCCTCATCCAGGAATAACCGGTCGTCATGGTCCTTTGCCTCGATCACCAGCTCCACGGCCTCCTCCCCTACTTTTTGGGCTATTTTATTGATGCCTTTGCTGAACAAACCGGCCACATAGGATTTTTCGGGTACCGCTTCGCGTCGCCGGCTTTCTATGATCTCTTCCAGGCAAACCAGAAAGTCCTCGCGCCGATTTTTTTCGTTCCAGCACGTGTCTGCGCCGGTGTGGCACACCGGCCCGAGCGGCAAGGCCTTGATCAACAATGTATCCCGGTCGCAATCCACCGCGATGCCCTTCAGCAGCAGATAGTTGCCGCTCTCTTCCCCTTTCGTCCACAGCTGTTTGCGGGAACGGCTGAAAAAAGTAACCTTTCCTTGCTCCCGGGTTTTGTCGAGCGCTTCCTGGTTCATGAAACCCAGCATCAACACCTTATCGGTCATGCTGTCCTGCACGATGGCCGGCGCAAGTCCGTCAGAATATTTGCCAAAATTCACCTGCGGATTCATATTGAAAAAATTTATATTCTCACTGCGATCCCCTGGGACTGCAAATATCCTTTTAATTCCGGAATCGCGATCTCTTTAAAATGGAAGATGCTCGCCGCCAAAGCGGCATCTGCCGACCCCGGACCAAGGATCTCGGCAAAATGCGCAGGCGTCCCACCGCCGCCCGAGGCGATGACCGGCACCGGCAAACTCGTTGCCAGCTGACGGGTAATGCCGAACGCAAACCCCTTCTTGGTCCCGTCGTTGTTCATCGAAGTGAGCAGTATCTCCCCGGCACCCCTCCCGACACCGGCTGCAGCCCAATCCATGCACCGGACTCCTGTCCTTTCCCGGCCGCCGTTGAGATAGACGTACCACTCGCCGTCTTCCTCCTGCCGCGTGTCGATCGCCAGGACCACACACTGGCTGCCAAACTCGCGGGCCAGTTCGTCGATCAGCGCGGGCCGCCGGAATGCCGAAGTGTTCACGGATATCTTGTCCGCGCCGCTCTGAAGCAGCAGATGGACGTCCTCTACGCTGCCGATGCCGCCGCCGACGGTGAACGGAATATTGATGCCATGGGCGATCCGGGTAACCAGTTCCCGCAACGTCTTTCGCTTTTCGTTCGTGGCCGTGATATCCAGGAACACCAACTCGTCAGCGCCCTGCCTGGCATACAGGGCGCCGAGTTCCACCGGATCGCCGGCATCGCGGATATTCTCGAAATTCACTCCCTTTACGGTACGCCCGTTCCGGATGTCCAGGCAAGGGATGATACGCTTGGTCAGCATAATTCCTTTAAAGTTATTTTCCCTTCATAAATGGCCTTCCCGATGATCACGCCCTTGCAGCCGATCTCTTCCAAACGGCGCACATCGTCGATCCCGCTGACACCGCCGCTCGCAATAAAATGCAGGTCCGGGAATTTTGCGACGATGTTCCTGTACAGATCCAGCGCCGGACCCTGCAACAACCCGTCCTTGCTGACATCCGTGCAAAATACCTGCCGGACGCCCTGTTCCAGATAATCTTGTATGAAATCATAGACCCAACGGTCGGTCGTCTCGGTCCAGCCGCTAATGGCGATCTTTTCATTGCGGACATCTGCGCCCAGCAGGAACTTGCCGGCGCCGTACGACTGTAACCAGCTGGCGAACAGCGGCGGATCTTTGACGGCGATGCTGCCGATAGTTGCAAGCGCTGCGCCTGAATTGAAAACGATATCCACATCCGTTCCGGTCTTGATCCCGCCGCCAAAATCCACGGTGAGGCGGGTCTTCCCGGCGATTGCTTCAAGCACTTTCCAATTCCGGACCGCGCCTGCTTTCGCACCGTCCAGATCGACCAGGTGCAACCGCTGCAACCCCGCATCCTGGAATGCGAGCGCAACTTCCAGGGGGCGCTCGTTGTAGATCTTTTTTTGTCCGTAATCTCCCTGCGTCAGCCGCACGCACTTCCCCTCGATGACATCGATGGCCGGAATGATCTCCATATTCAATGTATGTTATCGATAAAATTCTTCAGGATCCGCTCCCCGGCCTGCGCAGACTTTTCGGGGTGGAACTGTACACCGAAAAAGTTCCCGCGGTGCAAGCCGGAACTGTACGCCTGCACATAATCGGTCTTTGCGATGGTATGCGCGCCGGGGGCAGCGTAATAGCCATGTACGAAATAACAATAAGTGCCGTCGGGAACGCCTTCAAATAAAGGGGTCTTCAGGCCGTAAATGGAATTCCAGCCGATTTGCGGAACTTTCAGGGCATTATCGCCGGGAGCGAACCTTCGCACCGGCTCGTCGAAGATGCCGAGACAGGCCGTGTCGTTCTCTTCGCTGTGACTGCACATGAGTTGCATGCCCAGGCAAATTCCCAGCACCGGTTGCCGGAGTTCCCGGATGACCCTGTCCAGGCCCCGTTCCCGCAGGTACCCCATCGCCGTGCTGGCCTCGCCTACTCCGGGAAAGATCACCCTGTCGGCCGAGCCGATCTCCCCGGGATCGTCGGTCACCAGCGCGGTCGACCCGATGCGCTCCAACGCGTACAGCACCGAACGGATATTCCCGGCATTATATCTGATGATCGCTATTTTCATAAGATCGACGCTAAAAATTCCTTTGTGGCTTCCCCGATATTCGCCGCGCCTTCGAGGGCCCTGATATAAGCGGTGCCGATGATGGCGCCGTTGGTATGGCGGCAGGCGATGTCAAAGCTGGCCCTGTCGCGGACCCCGAAGCCCACCAGGACCGGGTTCCTCAGGCCGAGGCTCTTTAGCCGCGTAAAATACGGTTCCTGGTCCGAAAGATCCCTGGTTCCCCCGGTTGTCGAAGAGCTCGAGACGGCATACAGGAACCCGGAGCTTAACGCATCCACTTTTTTGATCCGCTCGTCCGGCGTCTCGGGCGTCACCAAAAAAACAAAATCAAGCCCATGCTGCCGGATCACCGGTCCGTATTCGGTTTCGAATTCATAGATCGGAAGGTCGGGAAGGATGAGTCCGTCCACGCCCGCCAGCGCCGCCGCTTCGCAAAATTTCCCGAACCCGAACTGCAGGATGGGGTTGAGATAACCCATCAGCACGACAGGCACACGGATCGAAGCCCTCATTCCGGCCAACTGCGAGAACAACCTGGTAATCGTCATCCCGTTCTCGAGCGCCTTCGTGCCGCTGGCCTGGATCACCGGCCCGTCAGCCAACGGATCGCTGTACGGCATCCCGAGTTCGATAAGGTCGGCGCCACCTTCCTGGAGGGCCTCCATGACCTCGATCGTGCTCTCCAGCCGCGGAAACCCGGCCGTACAATACACATTCAGGACTTTCGAAGATTTCCGCGCAAATAATTCCTTTATTCTGCTCATTGGGTACCGTCCTCCATGGCCCGCATATAGGTGGCCATATCCTTATCCCCCCGTCCGGAAAGACAAAGCACGACCGTATCTTTTTCGTTCAATTCCACCTGGTTCAGCGCGGCGACCGCATGTGCAGATTCCAGCGCGGGGATGATCCCCTCCATCCTCGTCAGCTCGAACGCCGCCGCGACTGCCTCATCGTCCGTGGCGCTCAGAAAGGTTGCCCGGCCGGTGGCGTACAGGTGAGCATGCAGCGGGCCGATCCCCGGATAGTCAAGGCCGGCCGAAATACTGTGCGGTTCCACCACCTGACCATCGCTGGTCTGCATCACGTAACTTCGGCTGCCATGAAGGACCCCGGGTCTGCCCAGCTGAGTCGTGGCCGCGCTCCTTCCGCTATGGATACCTTCTCCCGCTGCTTCCACCGCGATCAGCTCGACGCTGCCCTCATCCAGGAAATGATAGAATGCTCCGGCGGCGTTGCTCCCGCCGCCCACGCAGGCGACGACATGAGTGGGCAGTTCGCTGCCTGTCTTTTCTTTCAGCTGGACCCGGGTCTCTTCGCTGATGATGCTTTGAAACCGGGCAACCATATCCGGATAAGGGTGCGGTCCGACCACGCTTCCGATGATATAGTGGGTGTCGTTCGGATGGTTGATCCAGTCCCTGATCGCCTCATTGGTCGCGTCCTTCAGCGTTTTGCTCCCGCTGGTCGCCGGCACGACCTTCGCGCCCAACATCTTCATTCGTGCCACATTGGGCGCCTGCCTTTCAATGTCCTTTTCGCCCATATACACGATGCATTCGATCCCCTTGAGCGCGCAGACGGTCGCCGTCGCAACGCCGTGCTGCCCGGCGCCTGTTTCCGCAATGATCCGCCGTTTGCCAAGCCGTAAGGCGAGCAGGATCTGGCCGATCGTGTTGTTGATCTTGTGCGCTCCCGTGTGGTTCAGGTCCTCTCTCTTGAGGAAGATGCGTGCATTATGCTTTGCGCTGAGACGCGCCGCGAGATATAGCGGAGACGGCCGTCCCACATAGTCTTTAAGCAGCGCATGATACTCGCGAAGAAAGCTGGGTTCGCCGATGATGTCGAGATATCGCGTGCGCAATTCCTCGACGTTCCGGTACAACATCTCGGGGATGAATGCCCCGCCGAACTTTCCGTAGTAGCCCCGCTCGTCGGGCGAGCGGCAGCTTCCTTCTTCCGTACGTTTGATCCGGTATTCGATTCCCATGTTCAGTTCTGTTTATGATTGGTGTTCCTGATCTCCTCCATCATGGTTCTTACTTTCTTAAGGTCCTTGACGCCCGGACTGATCTCGAATTTGCTGTTGATATCGATCGCAAACAACTTCGCGGAAACCGGTTCTTTCCCAAACGTTCTCAGCCGCTCCACATCACCGGGTTCGATCCCCCCGCTGAGAAAGAACAACTTATCGATCTGCGCCGGCTTCAGCACTTCCCAGTTGAACTTCTTGCCTGTCCCGCCGTATCCGGCGCCCTCGGTATCGAACAGGAACATGTCGCAGGAGTCCTGGTAGGGACGGATCAGCCAGTCTATCGGATCGTTCTCCCCCAACCGGAAAACCTTGACAACGGTAATATAGTTCGCCACCTGCTCACAGAACCTTGGCGTTTCGTCGCCGTGCAATTGTACCATGTCCAACCCATAGCTGTCCACCTGTCGCATCACTTCGTCGTATCCGGCATTGACGAATACGCCTACTTTACCCAGTCGTAATTTAGCCTTCTTCAGTTGCTCTCCCTGAAGGTGCCGGACGACATACCTCGGCGACCTGGGATAAAAAATAAATCCCGCGAAATCGATCCCCATGGCATCCAGCTGCCGGACCTGGTCGAGTGCTGTCATCCCGCATACTTTTATTCGCATACCTTGTCGGATATGATGTCTCTTTATTTTTCTGCCGAATGCCGTTCCTTATCCCGCAGCTCGCCGATAAAGCGGGCGAATGCTGCTCCGGGATCGTCTTCCCTCATGAAATTCTCACCGATCAGGAATCCGCGAAAACCGGCATCCTTCATCTCTGCGATCGTTTCTGCCTTGCTGATCCCGCTTTCCGCCACCAGCAGCCTTCCGCCGGCGATCTGATGGCTGAGACGGATCGAACGCCGGATGTCCACCTTGAAGGTCCGCAGGTCCCGGTTATTTATCCCCACGATCGGCGTTTCGTCGCAAATATGCCCCAGTTCCTCCTCCCCATGGATCTCGAGCAAGACCTCCAGGCCCAGCCCTCGGGCAAAAGCCGCCAGTCTTCTTACATCCTCCGTTTCCAGGCAGGCGGCGATCAGCAGGATGACATCCGCGCCGATTGCCCGCGCTTCGAGGATCTGGTATTCGTCGATAATGAATTCCTTTCGCAGGATCGGAATATCGTTGGCCCGTGCCGCGATCAGGTCCTGATCGCTTCCGCCGAAGAACCGCTCATCGGTGAGCACCGAAAGACAAGCGGCGCCGCCTTCTGCATACCCGCGCGTTACCATCCCCGCTTTCGCCTTATCATTGATCACGCCCTTCGAAGGAGACCGGCGTTTGAATTCCGCGATGATCCCCGTCGAGGCCGGCTCGAGCAACGCCGACCGGAGGGAGCGCACCGGCCGGTAAAAGAATTCGCCCTTTTCCAGTTCCTTCGGCGGCGTCGCCCTTTTTCGCTCGGCGACTTCAACCCGCTTGTGGGCGATGATATCCTCCAATATGTTCATTGCAAAGAAATTAATTTTTCCAGCGCCCCGAATGCGCGCCCGCTTTCCAGGCTGTCTACCGCCGCATAATACGCCTCCTCATAGCCGGCATAATTCCCCGTGGCATGGAGCGCCATGGCCGCATTGGCCAGCACCACGGCGTTCTGGGCCCAGGTGCCCTCGACCTTGAGGATCCGCGTAAATAACCTGGCGGCTTCCTCCACGGTGTTGCCGCCGTAAATATCGGCCGCATTTACCATTCGCCTGCCCAGTTCTTCCGGTGTCATGATCCGCTCGCCGCGGTTGGTGATGACCTTGGTATCGCCCGTCAGCGAAATTTCGTCATAACCGTCCAGCGCGTGGATAACGGTGAACCGCCGCTCGGTTTGCTGCAACAGGTAATTGTATATCCGGGCCATTTCCAGGCTATAGACCCCGACCAGTTGCGTTGCCGGAGAGGCCGGGTTCACCATTGGTCCCAGCATATTGAAGAATGTCCGGATACCGAGGTTTTTCCGGATGGGGCCTACGGTTTTCAGTGCGGGATGGAACAACGGCGCGTGCAAAAAGCAGATACCCGCAGTGTCGATCTCCCTGCGCAACCGGTCTGTATCGTTTTTGAGTTTGTAACCCAATTGCTCCATGACGTTCGACGCGCCGCTGATCGAGGAGGCGCCGTAATTCCCGTGTTTGGCGACCTTGTTGCCCGTACCTGCCACGATGAAGCAGGCCAGGGTGGAAATATTGAAAGTATTCTTCCCGTCTCCCCCCGTTCCTACGATGTCGATCGTCTCCGCCCCGCCGAGGTCGACCCGGACACAGAGCTCGAGCAGGGCGTCCCTGAAACCCATCAGCTCGTCGATCGTTATGCTGCGCATGAGGAATACCGTGATAAAGGCGGCGATCTCGCTTTCATTGAACTCGCTGCGGGACATCCGGGTCAATACTTCCCGGGCCTGCTCTCGCGGCAATGTTTTGTGTTCGAACAGATATTGTAAGATCTTTTTCATCCTCCTTGTTTTAGTTCTTTAACCAATTACGCAACAACAGCTCCCCCTGGGGCGTCAACACGCTTTCAGGGTGGAACTGCACGCCTTCGACATCGAGGCTGCGGTGCCGCAATCCCATGATATGCCCCTCATCGTCGCGTGCCGTTATTTCCAGCACGTCCGGCAACCCCTCTTCACTGACCACCCAGCTGTGGTAACGCCCTGCTTCCACAGTTGCGGGCAGACCCGCGAAAAGTCCCTGCCCCGGCCGCAGGATATTCACCGGCGTCGAGACGCCGTGGTAGACCGTGCTCAGGTTAACCAGCGTCCCGCCGAACGCCTCGCCGATCGCCTGATGGCCGAGGCATACGCCCAGGATCGATTTCGTCCCGGCATACTCCCTGATCAGCGGCAACAACAGCCCCGCCTCGGATGGGACACCCGGTCCCGGCGAAAGGATGATCTTGTCGTATTCCGCTACCTTCCCGAGCGGGATGCGGTCATTTCGAAATACCTCCACCTTTTCCCCCCGGATCTTTTCAACCAGGTGAACGAGGTTGTACGTGAAAGAATCATAATTGTCAAATACAAGTATCCGTGCCACGATAGAACGTTTTTTAATTGCTCGAAATGCTCTTCTCCCGGGTTGCTATTCCCCCAACTGCGCCGCGTAAGCGATCGCCGATTTCAGCGCACCCATTTTATTGTTCACTTCCTGCAATTCGCTTTCCGGCCGGCTGGCAGCTACGATGCCTGCACCTGCCTGGTAGGTCAGGGTATTGTTCCGGCTCAGCAGGCTGCGGATCATGATGGCGTGGTTGCAACTGCCGTCCAACCCGACAAAACCGATGCAGCCGCCGTAAAAGCTCCTCGGGGTCGGCTCATACCGGTCGATGAGTTCCATCGCTTTGAATTTCGGCGCGCCGCTTAGCGTGCCTGCGGGAAAAGTGGTCGCCAGCAGCTCGAACGGATTATATCCGGCCCGCAACTTCCCCTTTACTTCGCTGACCAGGTGGATCACGTGCGAATAATAATGGACCTGCCGGTACTGGCTTACGCTGACTTCGTCGCAGCAACGGCTCAGGTCGTTCCGCGCCAGGTCCACCAGCATCACGTGTTCGGCGTTTTCCTTTTCATCCTTCAACAACCTGTCCGCCGCCTGCCGGTCGGTCGCATCGTCTCCTGACCGCTTGAATGTCCCTGCGATCGGGTGGACCACCGCCTCGCCGTTTTGCAGGATCAGTTGCGATTCGGGTGAGGAGCCCATCAACTTATAATCCCCGTAGTCGAAAAAGAACAGGTAGGGCGAAGGGTTGATATTGCGCAGCGCCCGGTACACGTTGAACTCGTCCCCGATAAAGGCCTGTCGGAAACGGCGGCTCAGAACGATCTGGAATACATCGCCCCTGAAACAGCGCCTGATTCCCTCGCCGACCATCTCCATATACTCCGCATCGGTCATGTTCGAGGTCTCCGGTCCCTGGAACCGGAACGGGAATACCGGGACATCTTTGCTGCGGATCAGCGACTCGACCACAGCAAGGTCGGAGTCCAAACCCTGAATAAGGTTTTCGCAAATATGAAGTTCGTCGCGGAAATGGTTAACCGCTATGACATATTGGTACAACCGGTAACGCATCAGGGGGATCGGCGCATGCTCGTCGCCACCCTTCAGGTCGGACCCGCCTGGGCTGTCCGCATGACCACCGGCGGCCTCTTCCGGTCCTTCCTTCGCCGGGCCTCCGCTCACCGCCGCCTTTTCCGCCGGCTTCTTTTCCCGGAACCGGATCGTATCGAAAAACTGGACGGCATCGAAGGTCGTATAGCCGAACAACCCCTGTGCGGTCCTGGCCGGTCGCTCGTTGACCGGAACGGCATCGAAGCGTTGCATGAATTCCCAAAGAAGCCGCGGCGTGTCCGCGAGATCCTGCACCGGCGTGCGCTCGGGTGGCTGGCCGGGTAACTTGAACTCGATGTTTTGCGTATCCGAGATTTCAATGCCCGCGATCGCGTTGATACAGATATAGGAATAGCTGTTCTCTGCCGCATGATAGTCGGTGCTCTCCAGCAACACAGTATCCCGGAACCGGTCACGCAGACGGAGATAGATCCCCACCGGCGTATAGATGTCCGACAGCAGCTGCTTGCAACGGGTCTTTATTTCAATTTTCTTCATGGAATCCAAATGAATCTAAATGAAAAAGGCCCCGAAACACTCGGGGCCCTGATATGGTAATACACTTGACAATGGCATTACACGCCCCTCCAGGAGTTTGTATGCCACCACCATTGTTGATTGATCGTCTTCATTGCGGCACAAATATGGTCAGGAAAAACGACTCCGCCAAATTTTTTTCCGATATTTAAGGATGGCATCCCCCGCAAATCCCACGACCCCCACGACCCCGCCCACGACCCCGGCAAACTCGGCCGGTCGTGCCGCCGGCGCGTCTTCTGCGGCTTCATCGGCAAGAAAGCGCCTGCTGTCCCTGGACTTCATGCGCGGGCTGATCATGGTCCTCCTGGCGCTGGAATCTACCGGGCTTTACGAACACCTCGCGGAAGGCAGCGCCGGCAGCCCGCTGCATCCGTTCTTTCTGCAATTCTTTCATCACCCCTGGCATGGACTTCATGCCTGGGACATTGTCCAGCCTGCCTTCATGTTCATGGCCGGAGCGGCGATGGCCTTTTCCCTGCACCGGCAGCAGCAGGAAGGCAGGACCTGGAACGAATCGTTTCGCAAGGCGTTGCGCCGGTCCGGCTGGCTATTCTTCTGGGGCGTGCTGGACTACGCGGTGCGCCCCGGTGGTCTATCGTTCGAGCTCTGGGATGTGCTGACCCAATTGTCCTTTACCTCCCTTCTGGCTTTCCTCATTTTCCGCTGGCCGGCGCGGGCGCAGATCGCCGTTTGCGCCGGATTGCTCCTGCTCACGGAAGCCCTGTACCGGCTGTCCCATGTTCCCGGCTTCGACCAGCCCTTCATGGATCAGCACAACTTCGGAAATTATGTCGACCTCCTGCTGATGAACAAGATCAACAAAGGAGGCTGGGTGGCCATCAACTGCATCCCGACGGCCGTGCATACCATTGCCGGCGCGCTGGCAGGCAAACTGCTGCTGGGCAACGCCACGCGAAAGTCCCGCGTCCTGCTCGGCTGGGCCCTGGTCGCCTTCCTGGTCGGGTATGGCCTCGACTGGACGGGAATAACGCCGGTCATCAAACGTATCGCCACGAGCTCCTTTGTCCTGGTTTCCCTCGGCTACTGTCTCGCGATGCTCGCCTTGTTCTACTGGTGGATCGACTGCCGCAACCATCGGCGACGGTTGCAGTTCTTCACCATTGTCGGCATGAATTCGCTTTTCATCTACCTGTTTTTTGAGATCGTCGGCGACCGGTGGTTCACCGGCTATATTACAGCCATTGCAAACGGCGTCCAGCAACCGCTCCACGTGCCGGCGCTCCCCCAGGCCATTATAGCCTCCTGCTGCGTGTTCTCCCTTGAGTGGGGGCTTTGCTGGTTCCTTTACAGGAAAAAGATTTTCTTCAAGGTCTGACGTCATCCCGGTGGCCCGCGCAGACGGCTACAGGACGCCCTTCGTGCTGGGCAGATAATTGCTCATCGGGTCGCGTCTGACGGCCATCCTGATCGCCCGGGCAAACGCCTTGAAGATCGCCTCGATCTTATGGTGCTCGTTTTCGCCGGCGCACGCGATGTGCAAATTGCAACGCGCCGCATCCGAGAACGACTTGAAGAAGTGAAGGAACATTTCGGTCGGCATCTCGCCTATCCGCTCGCGGTGGAAGTCGGCATTCCAGACGAACCAGCTCCGTCCGCCGAAGTCGATCAGCACCCGGGCGTCCGCCTCATCCATCGGCAAGGCAAACCCGTACCGCTCCATTCCCCGTTTGTCGGCCAGCGCGCGTGAAAATGCTTCCCCCAGCGCAATTCCCGTATCCTCGATGGTGTGGTGTTCGTCGATGTGGAGATCCCCCTTTACCCGGACCGACAGGTCCATCTTTCCATGCCGTGCGATCTGCTCCAGCATGTGATCGAAGAAGCCTAGCCCGGTCTTGATATCCGCCTTTCCCGACCCATCCACATTCAGCTCGATCCGGATTTGCGTTTCGCTCGTGTCCCGCTGATGGACCACCTTCCGCAACCCAAGCTTCAGGAATTCGTAGATGCGGCTCCATTCCGGCGTTTCCAGCGCGATGGATGATTCAAGGCTGCTGCGGTCGTCACTGAGTTCGTCGCCTCCGAGGGCGGGATCGTTGTTCAGCCAGATAGCCTTGCAGCCGAGGTTCTTCGCCAGTTGCACGTCCGTGACCCTGTCGCCGATGACGTACGAATTGACAAGGTCGTATGCCGGGTTGCCGATGTACTTCGTGAGCATACCGGTACCGGGTTTGCGCGTCGCGGCCTTGTCCTCCGGCCAGGTCCGGTCGATATAGATCCCGCCGAAGCGGATGCCTTCGCTGTCCAGGCTCTTTAGAACAAAATCCTGTACGGGCCAAAAAGTATGCTCCGGAAATGATGCCGTTCCCAGCCCATCCTGATTGGTCACCATCAGGAGCTCGTAGTCCAGTTCCCTTGCGATCCTGCCCATATACTGGAACACGCCCGGGTAAAACTCCAGTTTCTCAAACTTATCGATCTGGTAAGTGGGCGGCGATTCTCTGATCAGCGTGCCGTCCCGGTCTATAAATAAGATCCTTTTCATGCAGCTGTTGAAACGGCGAACTACTTTTTGTATGAAATTTTCCAGATATAACCGCGTTTCGAGTCGTCCGTTACATAGATCGACCCGTCGGGCCCCTGGGCCAGGCCGCAGGGGCGGTGATCCGCCGCACCCTTTGCCGTATTCTCTGCGCTGCCGGAAAAATTGTCCGCAAAGACTTCCCACTTGCCCGTCGGTTTACCATTCTCGAATGGTACAAAGACGACAAAGAACCCGGCCTGGGGAAGCGGCGCTCTGTTCCAGCTTCCGTGGAAAGCTACGAATGCGCCGTTTTTATATTTGGCCGGAAATTGGTTTCCGGTATAGAACAGGAGGCCGTCGGGAGCCAGATGCCCGGGGAAGGCGATTACCGGATCCTGGATGCTGTCGGCGCCCGTCTTTTTGCCATCGCCGCCGTATTCCGGCGCCAGGATCTTTTTGTGCTGGATCTGGTCATAGAAGATATACGGCCAGCCGCAATTCGACCCTTTGTGAAGTTCGTACATGCATTCGGCAGGCAGTTCCGCGCTCCTGGCGCTGTCCCAATATTGCGGATACAGGAATGACAGCTGATCGCGCCCATGTTGCATGACGAAAAGACTGTTGGTCTGCTGGTTCCAGTCAAGGCCGACGACATTCCTGAGACCTGTCGCATAACGGTGGTCATCACCATAGGTTTGATTGGCGACATCTGCGCGGAACTGCCAGATGCCACCGGCGGAATCGAGGATCTTGCAGGGCTTTTGACCCGGCGAGCCCTTTGCCCGGTCGACCAGTTGGCACGAGTTGGAATAGGCTCCGATATTGACATAGAGGTTCCCCGAATTGTCCAGGGCGATCGCCTTCGGCTCGTGCTCCCCGCGTGCCAGCAAACCGGTGACGATCTTTTCCGGGTGATCGGGGTCGGTGACGTTGAAGCCCGCGTCCAGCTTATACCGGTAGACGCAGGTGTCCGAGGAGGCATATAAATACCCGTCCCGGATAGCGATCCCCGTACCCGTATAATTTCCGAAGCCGGTGGCGGTATCGGATTTACCGTCGCCGTCGGTGTCCACCAACCGGAATATTCCCTTCCCGTCATGCAGCCCGGCGAGCTTAACGAATACGGCTCCGTTGGGCGCGACCGCGATATGACGCGCGCCCGAATAGTCTTCCGCGAAATGGGTAGCGACGAAACCCTCCGGAAGCTTGATGGTGCTGTCTGTAACGTTGCTGACCTGCTTTGTGCCGCCCCCGCCGCAGGAGATCAGGGAACTCAGCCCGAGGCTCAGGAGCGAATAGCATAGCAGGCGAAGAGAGCGGCTTGTCCGATAGATTGTTGGTTGCATGACGAATACAATTTTTTATAGGAGACGCAATTTAATCATAATTCCGCAACGCCGCCACGAGCTCCGCATTTTCCTTCTCCGCACCTACCGTGATGCGAAGACAGCCGGCGCACAACTCCACCCTGCTCCTGTCGCGGACCACGATCCCTGCCTGCAGCAGGTAGTCGTAGATCCCGCGCGCATCGGTGGTCTTGACCAGCAGGAAATTCGCGTCGCTGGGATACACGGTCAGGACGCAGGGCAGGCCCTTCAGGTCCATTGCAAGCTGGTCGCGCATCGCCACGAGGAACCGGATCATCCCGTTCACCTGTTCCACCTCCGCCAGCGCCGCGAGCGCGAGGTCCTGTGTCGCCTGTCCGATATTGTAGGGCGGTTTGACCTTGTTGAAAACGTCGATTATGGCTTCGCTTGCAAACGCCATCCCCAGCCGCAGGCCGGCGAGGCCCCAGGCCTTGCTCAGGGTTTGAAGTACGACCAGGTTGGGGTATTCGGTCAGCTCCTGGATGAAAGACCGGTGACGCGAGAAATTGATATACGCCTCGTCAATGACGACGAGCCCGGAAAAATTATTCAGGATCACCTCGATATCCTGCCTGTTCATGGAGTTCGCGGTAGGGTTGTTGGGCGAGCAGATCCAGATGAGTTTGGTCCTTTCATCCACGAGCCGCTCGAGGTGGACCAGGTCCAGCTGAAAGTCGTCCAGCAGGGGCGCGCGCCTTACTTCCACGTCGTTGATATGTGCGCTGACCTCATACATCCCGTAGGTAGGCGGGTTGATGATCACATTGTCCGTTCCTGGAATGCAGCAGGCACGGTACAGGAGATCGATGCATTCGTCGCTGCCGTTTCCCAGGAAAATATGCTGCGGCGGCAACCCCTTGATCTTCGCCAGGGCTTCCTTGAGTTTCCATTGATGCGGATCGGGATACCGGTTATACCACCGCGTTAGCGGCGAGCCGAGACTGTTCTCATTGGCATCCAGGAAGACCCGTGCTTCGCCTTTGAATTCGTCCCGCGCCGATGAATATGGCACGAGGCGTCGGATATTGTCCCTCAAAAGGTTGTTTAGATCGAACATCTGCGATAGTTATGATTTCTTGTTCAGTCTTATCCCCACGGCGCGCGCGTGTGCCTCCAGTCCTTCCGCCTCCGCCATCCGCATCACCGCGGTACCGATACCGGCCAGGCCCGTCGGGCTAAGCTGCTGGAAAGTTATCTTCTTCACAAAACAGTCCACGCTGACGCCCGCAAAGGCCCTGGCATGGCCGTTGGTCGGCAGCACATGGTTGGTGCCGCTCGCGTAGTCTCCCGCGCTCTCGGGCGAATAATGCCCCAGGAATACGGAGCCCGCATTTTTTACCGCGGCCGCGGCCCGCTCGGGGTTGTCGCAGGCGAGTATGAGGTGCTCCGGCGCGTAATCGTTCAACAACTCGAGCGCCTGGTCCTCATCCCTGACCACGAAAGCGCGGCTTCCGGCAAGCGCCTTTCGGGCGATCCCCGCTCTCGGCAGCAAGGCCAGTTGCAGGTCTACTTCGGCCTGAACCCGCCCGATCAGGGTGGCGGACGGGGACACCAGCACCACCTGGCTGTCCGCGCCATGCTCGGCCTGCGAAAGCAGGTCGGCCGCCACGAAGGCGGGATGCGCCGAGTCATCCGCGTAAATGGCCACTTCGCTCGGACCCGCGGGCATATCGATGGCCACGCCGTCTCGTTGCACCAGTTGCTTGGCGCAGGTCACATACTGGTTCCCGGGCCCGAATATCTTGTACACGCGCGGCACGCTCTCCGTCCCGTATGCCATTGCCGCAATGGCCTGGACTCCGCCTGCACGGAAGACCCGCGTCACGCCGACAAGTTTGGCGGCAAAGAGGATGGCCGGATGCAACCCGCCGCCGGCATCCGGAGGCGAACACAGCACGATTTCGCGGCAGCCCGCGATGGTGGCGGGTATGGCTAGCATCAGCAGTGTCGAGAAAAGCGGCGCGGTGCCGCCAGGGATATACAGGCCGACCTTTTCTATGCCCACGGCCTTTCGCCAGCATCGCACACCCGGGGCCGTTTCCACCTCTGGTTCCGGCCGCATCTGCCGTTCATGGAAAGTCCGGATTTGTGCGGCAGCCTGAAGCATGGCCGCCCGGAGGACTTCGCTTGTCGCGGCTGCGCCCGCTCCGATTTCTTCCGGGGTCATTTCGATCCGTTCCGGCGCCGATTTGTCGAAAAGCAGCGAATACTTTCGCACGGCCGCATCGCCCTCCTGCCTGACCGCTTCCAGGATCCCGGCGACGGCGCCTTCGAGGGCGCGGGTGTCTGTGAACGGTCGCTCCGGGCCCCAGCCTTCCGGTGGCCGCCTTTGCGTCTTGCTGATATCGGTTACGCCTATTGTCATACGATCATCTTTTCGATCGGCACCACGAGGATGCCCTGGGCGCCGGCAGCCCTTAATTTTTCAATGATATCCCAAAAATCGTTTTCGCTCAGCACGCTGTGTACGCTGCTCCAACCCGGATCTGCAAGCGGCAATACCGTCGGGCTCTTCATCCCGGGCAGCAGCCCGATGATCTCGGTGAGCTTGTCATTCGGCGCGTTCAGCAGCACGTATTTATTGTTCCTCGCCTTGCTGACGGCGCGGATGCGGAACAGGAACCGTTCGAGCAGGACCTGCTGGGCCGCGCCGAGCGCCGTATTCCGGATCAGCACGGCCTCGGATTTCAATACCGTTTCCACTTCCTTGAGCCCGTTCATGAATAAGGTGCTTCCGCTGCTGACCAGGTCTACGATGGCATCGGCAAGCCCGATCCCGGGGGCGATCTCGACGGAGCCGCTGATCTCGTGGATCTCGGCCTGCACCCCGTGCTGCCCGAGGAAACGCTGCACCAGCAAGGGATAAGTTGTTGCGATCCGCTTCCCGCGAAGCGACCCGACGCCGTCGTACGCCTCACTCCGGCCGACCGCCACCGAAAGACGGCATTTTCCGAAACCGAGCCGTTCGACCAGGTCCACCTTCTTATTCTTTTCATAGACGACGTTCTCGCCGACTATCCCGATATCCGCTACAGCGTCTTCTATATATTGCGGGATATCGTCGTCCCGGAGGAAATAGATTTCCATGGGGAAGTTGTCGCACTCCGTTTTTAGCTTGTTCACGCCGTTCTTCAACCCGATCCCGCAATCCTTCAGCAATTTGACGGAATCGTCATATAGCCGGCCCGATTTCTGGATCGCGATCTTTAATTTTTCCATATTGGTCAAAATAAAGCGGGCTTACCATCCGGTAAGCCCGCTGAAAGTTATTTGCTGAACGCAATATCACCGGCCTACCCTATCGGTAAGTAGAAATGATGATGATGCGTTCTGTTCATGCGCCAAAATTAAACGTGAAAACCGAATGACCAAAATTTATTTTCGCCTCCGGGCGAACCTGCGACCGCCCCGACCACCCGGCACCTATCCCACGACGCAATTCAGCAACAGCACTCCGATGAGGCCTACGATGGAAACGATAGTCTCCATCACCGACCAGGACCGGATCGTATCCCGGATGGACAGAGAAAAATATTCCTTGAACATCCAGAACCCGCTGTCGTTGACATGGCTGAAGAAAAGACTGCCCGCGCCCACGGAGAGTACCATCAGGTTGGGATCGACATGAGTACGGTCGATAAGCGGCAGGATCAGGCTCGCTGCCGTAAGGCCCGCAACCGTGGCCGATCCGAGACACACCCGGATGATCGCCGCCATCAGCCAGCCCAGCACCAGGGGATGTATCGGCCACGCTTGCAGGTGAACCGCGATCTCCCTGCTGACCCCGCTGGCCGTAAAGACCCCTTTCAACGCGCCTGCGCCGCCGACGATCAACAGGATCATGGCAATATCTTTGACCGACTCCTCATAGATCCCCATGATCCTTTTCATGGGCATGCCCCCGCGCAATCCGAGGGTATAGGTCGCTACAAAGACGGCAAGCACCAGGATAATGGACGGGTCGCCGATGAATGCCAGGAGTTCGAGTCCGTTTTTATCCGCATGCAGCACCAGGGGCAACAGGGTCGTCAGCATGAGCAGGATCACCGGCAGCAGGGAGGAAAACAGGCTGTTCCCGATCCCCGGCAGTTCGCTCTCGGGCTTTTCACTGGCGACAAGACCCTCCAGCGGCGACGCCTCGATATGCCGCAAGGTCCGGGAATACACGAGTCCTGCCAGGATCACCGCGGGTATTGCCAGCACGAGGCCATACAGCAGCGTCTTGCCCATATTGGCGTGGAACTGGCCGACCAGCGCGGCGGGCGCCGGATGGGGCGGCAGGAAACCGTGCGTTACCGACAGGGAGGCCAGCATCGGTAACCCGATAAAGACGACCGGCAGTTTGTATTTATACACGACCGAGAAGATCAGGGGAACCATCAGCACGAAGCCGACATTGTAAAAAAGGGGGATGCCGATGATCAGGCCCGTCACCATCAACGCCCATTGAATATAGCGCCGGCCGAAAGCCTCCATCATAAAAGTGGCGATCCTTTGCGCAGCGCCGCTCTCCGCCACGATCTTTCCGAGCATGGCTCCCAGCACGATCACGATAGCGAGCTCTCCGAGCGTATCGCCGATGCCCTTATATACGGCGCCCGCGATATTCCCCGGTGGAATGCCAAGCAGCGCGCCGACCGTTACGGATACGACCAGGAAGGCAAGGAAGGCATTTACCTTTCCCCACGAGATCAGCGCCACCAGTAGCAGGATCCCGAATGCGACAATGATGAGATGCATATGTTACCGTGCTTCAATGCGAATCCCTGGCAACCGCGGATCCGGAACCGCCGGTGAGGAAGTCCAGGTCGGCGCCCTTGTCCGCCTGCTGGACGTGCCGGATATACAGCTGCACATATCCCCGGTCGGCGCATGGCAGACCCGGCTTCCATGCGTTCCGGCGCCGCTCCAGTTCCGCGTCCGTCACCTCGAGGTGTAAACGCCTTCCGGCGACGTCCAGTTCGATCCAATCGCCGTCCCGGACCAACGCCAGGTTTCCGCCGATCGCCGATTCGGGCGATACGTGGAGTACGACCGTGCCGTACGCGGTGCCGCTCATCCGGCCATCGGAGATGCGCACCATGTCGGTCACGCCCTTTTCCAGTAATTTCTTCGGCAGCGCCATATTTCCGACTTCAGGCATACCGGGGTATCCGACGGGCCCGACGCTTTTCAGTACCATGACGCAGGTTTCATCGATATCCAGCGCCGGGTCGTCGATGCGCCGGTGATAGTCTTCGATGGTTTCGAATACGACGGCCCTCCCCCGGTGTTGCAGCAGACCGGCGCTCGCGGCCGACGGCTTGATGACGGCGCCGTTCCGGGCAAGGTTTCCCTTCACCACGGCAATACCCGCATGCGGCAGGAGCGGCGTGGCAGCCGACGCGATGACATCGCGGTTATAGCAGGTCTCCCGGCCGTCGAGGTTTTGCCGGTGGGTGCGCCCGTTTACCGTAACTACATCGAGATTCAGCCGGTCCCGCAATTCATGCAGGATCACCGGCAGACCGCCGGCATAGTAGAAGTCCTCCATCAGGAATTTGCCGGAAGGCATGAGGTTGAGCAAAAGCGGGATCCCGCTTCCCAGCCGGTCGAAATCATCCAGCTCCAGGGCGACCCCGATACGGCCGGCGATCGCCGTGAGGTGAATGATGAAATTGGTGCTCCCGCCGACCGCCGCGTTCACCTTGATGGCGTTTTCGAAGGCCGTCCGGGTCAGGATCCGGGAAAGCCGGAGGTCTTCCCTGACCATTTCCACGATCCGCCGGCCCGATAGCTGGGCGAGCACTTTTTTCCGCGAATCCACCGCGGGAATGGCCGCCGCGCCCGGAAGCGTGAGGCCAAGGGCCTCTACCATGCAGGCCATGGTGCTCGCGGTTCCCATCGTCATACAATGGCCCGGGCTCCTGGACATGCAACTTTCCGCCGCCAGGTAGTCGGCGTCGCTCATCCGGCCTGTCTTTCGGTCTTCATCGAATTTCCAAACATGGGTGCCGGAGCCGATGTCCTGGCCGTGGAATTTTCCGTTCAGCATCGGACCGCCCGGGACCACCAGGGTCGGCAGATCCACGCTGGCGGCCCCCATGACCGTCGACGGAGTGGTCTTATCGCACCCGGTCAGCAATACGACTCCATCCAACGGATTACCCCGGATCGACTCCTCGGCGTCCATGCTGGCCAGGTTACGGAACAGCATGGCGGTCGGCTTGAGCAAGGTCTCTCCCAGGGACATGATCGGGAACTCCAGCGGAAACCCGCCGGCCTCGTATACTCCCCGCTTTACGCTTTCAGCGATACCTCTCAAATGGGCATTGCACGGCGTGAGTTCGGACCATGTATTACAAATGCCGATCACCGGCCTGCCCTGGAACAAATCCTCAGGGAATCCCTGGTTCTTCATCCAACTCCGGTAGATGAAACCCATCTTATCCTTCTTTCCAAACCAGTCCATGCTGCGGAGTTCGGCCATAGTAGTGCTTGCGTTTCAACGAAAATAGGAAGATTGATCGGGATTACCGCTCACTCGGGTGGCCGCATGAACAGCTTGTAACTGTCGTTGATGTATACCAGGATGTCGACCGTTGCCGCCTTACGGCAATACTCGTAGGAAGGCCGGTATTTTCTCATGAACGTCTTCAGTGAGTCGCCCTTCAGGTGCGTGATCTTGGCGACATAGTCCTTGTTATACCGCGAATCGACAAAGAAGTCCTCCTCTTCTTTTTCCAACCGCTTCTCCAAATGCTCCCGTTGCCTGGCGGCGGTCGATGTGTTCCGGAAAATGTTCATCTTGAGGCCGACCCCGTCCCCTTGCCTGGCATGGTCGAAGCGGGTCTGGTTACCATGGTCGTACACCCAGGCGTATTCCTTCCGGCGGTCCATCGAATCCAGCTGGTAATTGCTGAACTGTCCGACCCTCACGGCCTGCAGGGTTTGTGGTTTGATCTCCAGGTAAACGGGGTAGGCAGCCGTCAGGATGGATGCAGTCACCGTGACGGTGTCCGTTACGTGTCCCACCGATGAAAAAGCGATATGGTCTCCCGGCGCCGCCTGGATGCGGTAGCTCCCGTCTTCGTCCGAAAGATCGTACCGCTGCGTGGTAATATTGTGGATGCTGACGGATATCAGGGTGTCCGTGGTACCTTTTCCATACACTTTCCCTGTAAGAAATTGCTGCGCGTCCCCGGCTATTCCGCTGGCCAGCAGGAGGATAAAAAAGTAAAAAATATATCGCATAGTTCACTCAGGAGTGCGCCAAGTTAGGCTTATTTCCCCGATCTCCCGACCCGATGGGTTCAACTTTTTGTTAAAACGCTTTTTGCATTTACATTTACCGGATGAAAAGCTTACTTGCAGGCCTCGTCTTCACGGCCCTTGCGCTGTCTGCGGAAGCAGACGGCACATCTCCGGTCTCCGCCCGTCAGGAGTACTACGCGATCCGTATTTATTCCCTCCAAACCGCCCTGCAGGAAAGCAGGGTCGATAGCTTCCTCCGGTCGGCTTACCTGCCCGCCCTTCACCGGCGGCATATCGCCGGGATCGGCGTGTTCCGGCCCGTGGGCAACGACACCGCCGCAATCCGGCGGATCTATGTATTCATCCCTGTAAAGAGCCTGGAGCAATTTGAAGAGCTGCCGGGCGAACTGGCGGCGGACGCGCAGTACCAGGCCGACGGCAGGTCTTACCTGACTGCAGGATACGACAACCCGCCATATGCCCGGATCGAAACGGTCCTGCTTCGGGCATTTCCGGACATGCCGCAACACGCCGCTCCCTGGAGCGGTCAACGCTATAGCGCCGACAGGATCTACGAACTTCGCAGCTACGAAGGACCTACAGAAAGCTATTTTGCCAATAAAGTGCAGATGTTCAACAAGGGCGGCGAAATCACCCTGTTCGAAAAGCTGGGATTCCATGCGGTATTCTACGCTTCGGTCATCTCGGGCGCCCATATGCCCAACCTGATGTATATGACTTCATTTGAAAACCGGTCCGCCCGGGACGAACATTGGAAGGCATTCGGCGCGGATCCGACCTGGAAGGCGCTGTCTTCCTCGCCGGAATACCAGCACAATGTCTCGCATATCGATGACATTTTCCTGCAGGCAGCACCCTATTCGGACTTATAGCCGGAACTTCTTCGGCCCGCATACTATCGCAGGCGCCTTTTGCGTTTACCGGATGCGTCACCGCGCAAATAAAATCCGTATGAAACACGCAGATCGCCCATTTATCGGGATAATTATCGTCACGATAGCCGTATTGTACAGCATTATCGCTCTGTTGAGCTGAGCAGGTCATTCCGCCGGAAAAGTAAGGGAAAGAATTAAAAACGGGCTGAGCTGTATTAAGAAGCAGGTTTGACTTCGTAAATCGGACTGAAAAGATACAACTTTCCCGTTGCTACTTCCACACATTGATATCTTTTTCTCAATTTTTTGCCTTTTCGGAACACCCGCTGGTCCTCCAGACTGAAGCACCCTCCCTCCGGGATTTGCTCCACCAGCAGCAAACCACCCTTATCCTCGTCATACTGCCTGAGGACCCGCATCAGGTCCTCGTCCGCGCAGCTGCTCGCCGGCAGATCGTGAAGATTTTTTTTCAGCGCGGTCAGCACGTCTTTTGGAAAGACCGATAACGGCAGGAACTCTTCCAGGATCTTCCGGTAGATCCGCTTCCACTCCTTACCGTGCGACTGGACCCGGTTGCCAAACTCCATGAATGTGACCAGGTGCGCCAGCTCATGGATGAGCGTGATGAGGAAAGAATAGTGGTTGAGGTTGCCGTTGACGCTGATCCGGTGTGGACTCGAGGCGGTGGCATGACGGTAATCTCCCAGCACGCTTTTCCGCTCCCTCGTGATAGTCAGGTGGACCTGGTACCGGTTGAGGTAGCCGAGGGTTAGCTCCGCCGCGGGCCCGGGGATCCAACGTCGCAGATAGTCCAGCGGCGCTTCACGTTTGGGCATTCGGCGTCTTCTTTATGAATTTTGTTAAAATACTGACTTCCAGAAAAGTATAGACAATATATAGAATTAAACTTCCAAGAATGCCGCCCTTATTCACCGATCGGCTCATCCAGCCATATAAAAAGACTGCGATGAGGCAAACCAACATCTTGATTATAAGGCTACTGTAAACCATTCTTACAAAAGCATTTGGATTAGCCATCTTTAATGACTTGACATGCAATCGATAAGATATTTCGGTGAGCAGGAAAAGCACGGCATTCCCGGATAGCAGCACTACCGGATCGATATTCCGGCTCTTTAGAAAAGAAAATCCCAGACCGATGATGGCAAAAACGACCAGGCAAACCGCCCGCACAGGCAGGAAGGCCCTGAGAGTAACTTTTTTGTTCATTATTTTCTCCCCGAATTGGCTTTTATGAGCTGCACGAGCAGCACCACAATTACCAGCAAAGGTATGGCGCAGGAGAAGACAGGAAAAGAAAGTTTCAGCCGCTTATCCGCTTCGATGCCCAGCCAGACCGAGACGCCCACGGCAACCGCCAGTTCACTCGCGAGCCCTGCGTAGCGGATGAGTTGACGCCGCCCGTCCCGGGCGTTCGCCGGGGGCCGGGTTTCCCGCTCGCCGCTGCCGGGTTCATCTCCGTCAGCCGGCCGCGACTTCGGCATGCTTGAATTCCCTCTTGATTTCCGATGAAGTTCTGGCATTGGAGCTTACTTCTGCCGCTGGGGTCATATGACATTCCCCGTTGAAATTGGCTGCGGGCTCGATTTGAAGCTTGGCGGCCTGGATATTGCCGTTCAGATGGCTGCCTCCTTTGAGTTGCAGCAGGTCTTTTACTTTGATGGTGCCCGTAACCTTTCCCATTATATCCGCCTGTTGGCCGTTGATATCGCCCTGAACAACGCCGCCGGCGCCGATGACTACCTTGGCGGAACAATGAATATTACCGACGAGCGTTCCGTCGATCCGCAGGTCTCCGTTACTGGTGATATCGCCTTTCATGGTGGTGCCCGCGCCGATCAGGCTGGCACTGGTGCCGACAGAGACTTCTCCGGGCATGTCTGATTTGGTTTTTCCATTGAACATATAAGTATCAGATTTTTAGCACATCAGTTTGACCCGGCTCCCGGTATACCCCGCATGGTTCAATCGTTGATCTTTTCGGGTTTGGGTATCTTCAGGGTAGTCGTGTCCAGTTTAACCGTCGTATTCCCTCCCAGCACGTTCCGGATGCCTTCCAGGTATTGATCTTTATACCGCACTTCCTGCTCTAACGAATCGGTCCGCATTTTTAGTTCACGAAGGTCCCGGGTATTGTTGACATCCCCATATCCCGGAATATACAATTTGAGCGGCGTAAACACGATCAGTGCGACCGTCAGGCCGGTTAATACCACAAAAATCGTGCAGAGAAGCGTGTATACGCTCAGGCGGGACAATTTGAAGGTCACAACTTCTTCATAGGTATCGTCATTCATAACGACCAGGCGGTACCGGTTCTGAAGACGCTTCAAGGTCGAATTGGCATCGAATTTGGCCATATTGGATTATTATCAGACTACGGGTAAAGATAGTAAAATAAATTAGTGGAAAAGGAGTTAATAGCAATAAGTAAATTTGCCGTTTACAATAGGACATCGTGACGTATAGTAAGATCCTGCTATCGGTAATATTTTTTTTACTGGTCCGGACGGTGTCCGGGCAGGTTGGCGTTGACTATGACCTGCACAAACCTCAGAAGTGGGAGAACCGCACCCTGGCCTCCGAAACCTCAAATAATGGCAAGAAATTCAGGGGATTCCGGCACTTCGTCCAAAATAACATCACCCATTACAACTACTATTTCAACACCAACGAGAAACTGAAAGCGATCGTCGCCCGGGCGAAAGCGCAGTTCCATGACGACTATACCCGCCTTCTTCCTTTTTACAACTACACGCTTGACGCAACGGCCGCGCAAAAAAAAGACCTGGATTCCATCGTATACAAATGCACGATGGGTATCCTTATCCACGACACGCGCAACGACTGGATCGACAACCTGTACCTGCTCATGGGCGAATCCTACTTTTATCGCAAATACTTCGATTCCGCGTTCATCACCTTCCAGTTTCTCAATTGGGCGTTCGCCCCAAAGGAAAAAGATGGTTATTTCATCCCGATCGGCAGCAATTATAACCGCGACGAAGGTGGCAATGCCGACAAAGTGTCCACGCTTGAAAAACCCACGAAACTCGACAAGGTCTTCGACCTGCCTGCGCCAAGCCGGAATGATGCCCTGGTCTGGAAGATCCGGACCTATCTCGCAACAGACCGGTTCATCGAGGCCGCTTCCCTGCTGGAAGTACTGGAGCACGATCCTCAGTTCCCCTCCCGGCTTCGCCCTTCGCTCAACGAGATGCGCGCCTTTTATTATTACCGGAAAGGAATGTATGACAGCACGGCATTCTTTCTCGCCAGGGCGCTCCCTGCGGCGGAAACGCGGGACGAATATGCGCGCTGGGAATACCTGATCGCGCAATGCTACGAGCGGACCGGTCATTCTTTTGAGGCAAAGACATTCTATGAGCGCGCATTCTCGCATACTTACGACCCGGTTCTGGACATATATGCCCGGTTGAATGCTATCCGGCAGAACAAAGAGGGCGGTACAGGCTATATCGACAAGAATATTCAGGCACTGGTGAAGATGGCGCGCAAGGACCGGTTCGAGGCGTACCGGGATATCATCTATTTTACCGCCGCCCAAATGGAACTGGAGCGAAAGAATAAACCGGGAGCCGTAAATTTCCTCCAGCTTTGCGTCCGGAATTCCCCTCCCAACGGCACGCAACGGACGAAGGCTTTCCTGCAGTTGGCCGACCTGTCCTTCGAAGACCGGCGCTACCGCCTTGCCAAATCCCTCTACGACAGCGTCAACATGATCGAACTGACGGCCCAGGGACAGGACATCGGTTGGCTTAACGACCGCAAAGCGGCTCTGGCGATGATCGTCGCGCAGTTGGATGTGATGCAGCGCCAGGACAGCCTGCAGCGGATCGCTTCCATGCCCCCCGCCCAGCGGGACGCGCTGCTGAAAAAAATGGCGCGGACGCTCCGGCGGCAGCAGGGCCTGAAGGAAGAAGAGGAGGATGAGACCGGCGTGGCGGTTAACAACCAGAACAAGGCCGTTTCCGACCTGTTCGCAGGCAACGCCGGCGCCAACGCGACGGATTGGTATTTCAACAACCCGAACCTGCGCTCGAAAGGGTATACGGACTTCAAAAACCGCTGGGGCAACCGGCCGAATGTCGACAACTGGGAAATCGCCTCGCTGATGCGCAACAACCTTCAGGCAGCCAACAGCCGCAGCAACCCGGGCATCGGCCCCGACACCGTGGCAAGGAACGGGGCAAAGACGGGCATTGACTTCAAGTCGCTCCTGAATGGCCTGCCGCTGACACCTGCAAAATTGAAAACCTCGAACGACTCGATCGAGAACGCGCTTTACCTCCTGGGACGGACTTACCAGGATGGGATCCCCGACTATGCCATGGCCGTCGGCGCCTATGATAGCCTGCTGTCCAAATTCCCCGCGACCGGTAAGGAAGAGCAGACGCTGCTCTACTTGTACTATTGTTATGTGAAGCTCGGCGACAAAGCCGATGCCGGCCGCATGCTGGAATTGCTCCGGCAAAAATATCCTAAGGGCGTGTTCACGGCCAGGGCCCTTAACCCCGACTCGGTGGCGGTGGCGCAATCCAGCCTGAAGGTCGGCGCAACCCGCCAGTACGAAAAGATTTACGGGGACTTTATCGAAGGACGGTTCACGGAAGCCATACAGGAGAAAAAGGTGGCTGACAGCCTTTACGGCGACAAGTACTGGACGCCTCAGTTGCTCTATATCGAATCGGTATATTATATCCGTACCAACCAGGACGGCGAGGCGAAAGCGGTCCTGCAAAGCATCGTCAACAAATTCGCCAGGACGCCCATGGCGGACAAAGCAGCAACCATGCTGGATGTCCTGAGCCGGCGCCGGCAGATCGAGGATTACCTCACGAAGCTTCAGATCAAAAAGGCGACCGATGAGGATACCCTTGCCCTGAGTTCCGCCGCGTCAGGCGTAAGGCCCGCCGATAACCGCCCGAAAATGGTCCGCAACGATTCCAACATGCTGAAAGCGGATACCACCTCCGCTTGGGCAAAAGCAAAGGCGCGCGAGGTGGCGCTGGCCAGGGATACCGCAGCCGCAAAACCTGTGGTCGCCCCCGGCAGGCTCCAGCCGGATATGAATAGCCTGCGGACGATCACCGGGGATGCGACACAATTGACCAGCCTGCGCAAACAGCAGGATTCCATACAGGCAGCCATGGTGAAATCCGCCTCCGATAGCCAGCAACTGGCGAAACTCCAGCGTCAGGCGGACTCAATCCGGGCGGCGACGGAGAGATTGAGGGCGGACACCGCCCAATTGGCGGCAAGGCTGCGAACCCGCAACTCTGCTTTTTCGCTGGATCCGAACAGCGCCCATTCCGTGGTGATCGTAATGACCAAAGTGGACCCGGTGTATGTGTCGGAAGCAAGGAACGCCTTCAATGGCTACGACCAGGAAAATTTCTACAGCCAGGGCCTCACAGCAGAGAACGCCTCCCTCAACGATTCGGTCAAACTCCTCGTCATCGGCAGCTTCCCCAGCGATAAGGAAGCCCTCTCCTATCTCAACCCGGTCCGGGCACTTGCACCGCGGCAGATCGTGCCATGGCTCCCCGCGGATAAATATACATTCCTGATCATCTCGGCGGCCAACTGGCAGATGCTATTGAATAACAAAGACTTGAATGCCTACCGAAAGTTCCTTTCAGCCGCCTACCCGGGTAAGTTCTGACCCTTGATCGGCCGCGCTGGCCACAGTCAAAACCAGCACGAAATTTGAATTAACACCGTTTTAAGCAGCCCGCAGCCTACATTTAACCGAAGGAAACACTCATTACAAGTCGAAATCTATGTCATCTAAGCTTGTCTCTGTTTTTTGGAAGGTCTTTTTCTATGGCCTGGGGGCCTTTTTGCTCTTCCTGGTCCTGATCAACCTCGGCGTGTTTGGCTCGCTGCCCTCCCTGAAGGAGCTGGAAAACCCCTCGATCACCCTTGCCTCCGAGGTCTTTGCCGAGGACGGGACGCCGATGGGCAAGTATTACAAGGACAAAGGCAACCGCAGCAACGTCGAATTCAAGGATATCTCCCCCAATGTCGTGAACGCCCTTGTCGCGACCGAAGACGCCCGCTTCTATGAACATTCGGGCATCGACGGGTTCTCGGTCATGCGTGCCGTGATCAAACTCGGCCGGGACGGCGGCGGCAGCACCATCACCCAGCAGCTCGCCAAGAACCTGCTGGAACAAGGCTCTAAGAATTTCGCGCGCCGATTCATTGAAAAGCTGAAGGAGTGGATCATCGCCATCAAACTCGAACGGAACTTCACCAAGCAGGAGATCCTCGCCCTATACCTGAACGAGGTGCCGTTCGGCGATAATGTCTATGGCATTCGCAACGCATCTCGCACCTTTTTTCAGAAAGAGCCCGACAGGCTCAACGTCGACGAAGCCGCGGTCCTGATCGGCATGCTGAAGGGAAATACCCTGTATAATCCCCGGAAGAATCCGAAGATGGCTATCGAACGCCGAAATACCGTCATCAGCCAAATGATCAAGTACAATTACCTGACGGAAAAACAAGGCGCCGACTACAAATCCCGGCCCATCGACCTCAGCAACTATAAGAAGATCGACGAGAACAACGGGCTCGCCCCCTATTTCCGCGACGTCCTCCGGGAGGATCTCCGCAAATGGTGCCGGGAACACAAGAACCCTGCCACCGGCGAACCCTATAACCTGTATGAGGACGGGTTGAAAATTTACACGACCATCAATCCGCGCATGCAGATCTATGCGGATGAGGCGGTGGCCAAGCAGCTGCCCATCCTCCAAAAGGCCCTCAGCGCGCAATACAGCGTCCGGAAAGGCCTGGTCTGGAAAGAGCATGCCAATGTGCTGGAAGCCGCCATGCACAACAGCGATCGCTGGCGCACAGAGGAAGACGACGGGATGAGTGACGCCGATATCCGGAAGTCCTTTGGAAAACCTGTCGCGATGAAAGTATTTGCCTGGAATTCGCGGCGCGAAAAAGATACCGTCATGACGCCGCTGGATTCGATCAAATATAGCCAGGAGATGCTGCAAACCGCGTTCATGGTCATGGACCCTGTCACCGGCGCGGTCAAGGCATGGGTCGGCGGTATCGACTTCAGGACATACAAGTACGATCACGTCAATATCAATACGAAGCGCCAGGTGGGAAGCGCCATCAAACCCTTTCTGTACAGCCTGGGCATCGAGGACTTCAATTTCACGCCCGAGACCGAATGCGAGACCAGCCAGCAGTATTTTCCCGGATTCGGCTACGTCCCCGCCCGCCCCGACAGGCACGAAGGCGGTTCCATGACGATGGCGACCGGGCTCGCCTGGTCGATCAACGGTGTGGCAGCCTACATCATGAAACAGGTAGGCCCTAAACGGTTCGCGGATTATATCCACCAGATCGGCATTCCCACGAAGATCGATCCCTATCCTTCCATGGCGCTTGGCGCCTGTGACCTGTCCTTGTTCGAAATGATGTGGGGTTATTCGATGTTCCCTGCCGGCGGTTTCAGCACCAGGCCGTTTTACATACTGCGGATCGAAGACAAGAACGGGAACGTCCTCGACCGCTTCGATACCGAAAGAAAGGAGGTGATCAGCCAGTCCACCGCTTATACCATGGCGCGGATGATGCAGGGTCCGGTCGACTTCGGAACCGCCGCCGGACTGCGCAACCGGCTGGGCATTGCCGAAATGGGCGGCAAGACCGGTACGACCAACGACAATTCCGACGCGTGGTTCATGGGCTATACACCCCAATTGATGGCGGGCGCCTGGATCGGATGCGACGACAGGTTCATACATCTTGAAGGCGGCCTCGGCTATGGCGCCCAGGCGGCGCGCCCGATCTGGGAATATTTCTTTGCCAAGGTCCTGGCGGATAAGACCCTCGGGATTGACCGGCAAGCCAAATTCGTCCAGCCGGAAAACCTGCGAAAGGAGATGATGTACGATTATATGAACCTCATCGAGAAGACCGCGCCCCCTGGCGCGGAGGGAGCCAACGAAGGCAACGGGAAAGCCAACCAGTATCTCGATACGAGCCCGCCCAGCGTACCTGTGGACTCCAAATTGTCACCGGAGGAACAAAAGATCCTGAAGGAGGCGACAACGGAAAAGACCAGCAGCCAGGGCTCGATAAAGATTACGGTGTCGGACGCCCGGCCCCCTCAGCGGCCCAGGAAAAAACCAGGGTTTTTTAAGCGGTTGTTCGGCAAAAAAGATAATTAAGGATCATATGTGACCCTCCCCGCGCCGCCGGCTTCCGTGGGCTTCTTCTTCCCGAGCACGTCGATCCGGACCCTCGTCAGACCGCGGCCCGCAAACCCGAGTCGGGTGGCGGCTGCCCTGCTCAGGTCGATCAGCCGCCGGTTGCGCGGATGCATCTTGTCGTTGATCCGGACTATGACCGTTCTATGGTTCCTGAGATTGGTGACCCGCACCCAGACATGCATCGGAAGCGTATTGCTGGCCGCCGTGAGGCTATCCTGGTGGAAGATTTCGTCGGTATAGGTTTTCCTGCCTTCGAATTTATTGGCATAATAACTGGCAATGCCGAATTGAACTTTGACGGGCTTCTTGTGCTGCCCGAAGACAGCTGCCGGCAGGAGGCAACAGGCGAACAATCCTTTTTGGATCTTGCTGGGCATGGTCGTTGGTTTGGTTTCAAAGGATGGACGGCCGAAAGTTATTAAGAAATCGGCTTGTTTGCAAAGTACCTGTTCCGAAGCTCCTTGTCTTCGCCATAAATGTCGCTATAGAACTGAAGTTTTCCCTTCCTGCCTTCCACTGTATAATATCGGATGAAAATGGGCACTTTGGCAAAACCCCAGACCGTGTGTTTTTCCTGCCGGGCGATCCAGGCTTTCAACGAGTCCGGGTGATATTTCATGGTGTCGTTCCGGATGAGGAAATCGGACAATTTGCGCCACTCCTTCACCCTGACGCACCCATGACTCAGCGCCCGGAATACATTGTCGAACATCCAGCGCACGTTGGTATCGTGCAGGTAAACGTCGTATTTATTCCGGAAATTGAATTTCATGACCCCCAGCGAATTGTCATCACCCTCCCGCTGCTTGATCTCGTAGGGAAAATTATGTTTGTTTAGCCGGGACCATCGGATCTTGGTCGGGTCGAGCACGCTGTCGTTATCGTCGACCACCATCAGGTTTTGTTTGGCGAGATAGTTCACATTCTTCTTGATCTGGGGCAACATTTCTTTGAAAATGATGCTGTTGGGTACCGTCCACTGGGGATAAGTGACGAAATTCGAGATCTCGCTCGTCAGCAGCGGGGTCCTGGTTTTTGGGGCGCCGACGATCACCCTGGACCGAAACGCCACGGAATCCGAGTCCACGACTTGCAGCATGAAGGCCGGCACGTTCACCCAGACGTAGACTTTGGGCAAAGAGTCCGGCAAGTGCTTGTAGCGGTCCAGCGTAATGGCGATGCGCTTGAATTTCTCCCAGTCGGAGTTATTCATCATCGTCACCATGTCCTGGGTTACCTTGCCGGTCACTTTTAATTTATTCACCTGTTGGTACTGACGGATAGCCAGACGCAACACGGAGCTATCTGCGTTTGTCGCAGTTGAATCGATATACCCGGATTCCTGCAGCCGTCGCGTCAGGTCCCGGTAAAATCCGGCCGAATCGGTGTACGGGTAATTCAGCCAGGTCAGGTTCCTGAAACGCGCCGTTGCGAGAAAATCGTGAAGATAGGCCCGGACCGAATCATAGCCGGGGTGGTTAGGCTCCAGCGCATGAAGCGTCGAAGTAATGCTGTTGGTTTGCATCGCGCCGGCCAGGGAAGCGGTGAAAAGCGAGTCGGGAAGGACCGAATCCTTGCGAAGCGTAATGCTGTCGTATGCCAGGCGCCCCTGCTTGATATCCTTTACCAGGCGGAAGAAAGCGTCCGTCAGCAGCAGATCGGCCCTCGTCCAAATGGCCGCATTCTTCCTTGCCATCGTATCTTCCTGTACGATCCGTTGATAGAACTCCAGCGCATAAAAGTGATAGTCAGCGGGGAAAAGGCCGTATTCCTTGCTGTTGGCGATAAAAGCGATGAGCGAATCTGCCTGTCTCCGCCAGTGCTCCTTGTCGCTCCAGATCGGAACATATCCGTTCTTATTGTAGACGCTGTCCGCCAGCGGTCTGTAAAGCAGGACGGTCGAATCATTGAGCTTATCGTGATTTTCGGCAACCGACTGCAGTACGCTCTTCAGGTCCTGTCCCACGTGCCGGTCCATCTGCGCCGGCGTTTTCACCACGTCCTTTTCTTCCCTTCCTTTTCCTTCGTGACACGCTGCCAGCAAAAAAAGCGATACGACCGGAAAAAAAGACAGGACGTTCCGTTTTCGATAATTCATATGCCCCCGAATATAATACAACCCATTAATATTTCTCAGTACTTAACGGCTATTTTTTGATCATGTACGGTCATTCCGCGACCAGATCCTCGGTATGTGCCGTTCCAGCATCAGCAGGTCCGTCAATATCAGCGCGGTCATCGCCTCCAAAATAACCGGAGCTCTTAAGGCAACGCAAAGATCGTGTCTACCTTTTACGGAGAACCGCTCCAGCTGCTCGGTCTCCCAGTTAAGCGTCAGCTGTTCCCTGGGTGTGGAAGAAGTGGGCTTGATCGCGATCCGGTACACCAGCTCGTTGCCATTGCTCAGCCCTCCTACCACTCCGCCCGCATGGTTGGTCCGGGTTCGCCCGCTCATATCTTCAATCGCATCGTTGTGTTGGCTGCCAAACATTCTTGCGGCCGCGAAGCCGGTTCCGAATTCGACGCCACGGACCGCTGGTATGGCGAGCGCCGCATGCGCCAGCAAAGACTCGACCGAATCGAAGAACGGCTCCCCCAGACCGACCGGCAGCCCGGAGACCCTGCATTCCACGATCCCCCCTACCGAATCCTTGGCGTCGATCGCCCGTTGCAGACCCTTCTCCGGGTCCTGCTCGCCGGCGATTTCGATGACCTCCGCCAAGACCCTGATCGTGTCGCCCATGAGTTTCTTCGCGATCACCCCGGCTGCGACGATCCCGACCGTCAGCCTGGCCGAAAAGGCGCCGCCGCCCCGGTAATCTTCGAATCCGCCAAATTTCCTGTGCGCGACGAAGTCGGCATGCCCCGGCCGGGGCACCGCCCGCTGCTTCTCGTAATCTCCGGACCGGGTATTGGCGTTTTCGAAAAGAATGGTGATCGGCGCGCCGGTGGTTGTTTGATTGAAAAGCCCGCTCCTGAAGATTGGCAGGTCATCCTCTTTGCGCGGCGTCGTGCCCTTCCGGGTCCCGCCCTGACGCCTCCCAAGGTCGGGCAAAAAATCATCCGGCGCAAGCGGCAATCCCGCCGGACAGCCGTCGATATTGATGCCCACGCAGTCGCCGTGGGATTCGCCAAAAACAGTCACGCGGAACAATCGGCCAAAGGAATTCATATCCGGTAGATGAGTTTAAGATGATGCATCGATAGTCAGCACAGCCCCGAGTCGCCGGAGATGCCCGTAAAAATCAGGGTAGGATTTATCGACGGCCTGCGCCTCGTGGATCGTCACCGGCCCATCCGCCCGCAGTGCGGCCACCGCGCAAGCCATGGCGATCCGGTGATCATGCCGGCTGTGGACGGCCGCGCTTTTCACACCCGCTTCCCCCACTTCCGCGCTTTTCACACCCGCTCCGCGTACCAGCATATCATTGCCCGCCAGGTCGATCGGAACGCCCATTTTCCCGAATTCCTCCTGTAGCGTCAGTCCCCGGTTGCTTTCCTTATGCGCCAGCCTGCTGACACCGCTGATGACGGACGTACCTTCGCAGTACGCGGCCAGCGCCACCAGTGGTGGGAATAGATCTGGGCAATCCGTCGCATCGAATCGGAATGCCTTCAGTCGCCCGGGCGCCGTCCTGATCTCTCCGGCGCCGATATCCACCCCGGCTCCGCAATCGCACAGCGCCTTCATGATCGCTTTGTCCGCCTGCGTAGACCATTCGTCGAGACCCTTCACCACGATAGGTCCGGCGATCGCCCCGGCTACGAGCAGGAACGCGCCCCCGCTCCAGTCGCCTTCCACGGTATACTCCAACGCCATCTCCCCACCACGGAAGGAGCCGGCCCCCCAGTCCCTGGCCCGCGCGGAACCTTCCTCCCTGCCCCGCGCGGAAGCCGCCTCCCCGTCCGGGGTTCCCCCGAAAAAGAACTCCTCATAGTTCCGGTTCTCAACCTTCCTGCCGAAATGCTTCATCACCTGCAGCGTAAGATCGATATATGGTTTGCTCTTCAGGTCGCGGACGCGGATCGTCACGTGCCTGGCTTCCGCCGCCGAATAGGCGAACAGCAGGCCGGTCAGGAATTGGGAAGACAGGGAGCCGTCGATCTCGATATCGGCGGGCCTGAGCGGTCCGCGGATCTCTAGCGGCAATTTCCCTTTGTTGGATACCACGTGGATACCCAAACGCGGAAATATCTCGTCGAAAAAGTCCATCGGTCGCTTCAACAAACTGCCTTCGCCCCTGACCGTAACCGTTTCGCCGGTCAGGGCGAATATGGGGGCGAACATCCGTAGTCCCAACCCGCTTTCGCCGCAATTGACCTCCAACCTTCCGGTCGCCCCGGCGCGCCTTCCGCGGCTACGCACGAGGATCGATCCGTCGCCCTGCTCTTGCGCCACAGCTCCCAGATCCCGGATCACTCCAAGCGCCGCTCTGTCGTCGTTGGAATGCCCCGGATGATGGATCAGCGTGTCTCCGGTTCGCAGGAGGGCCGCCGCACACGCCCGCTGCATGGAGCTTTTTGAGGCAGGCGCCTGGACTGTCCCGGACAGGACCGACGGTTGAATGATCGTTCTCATCTTGCTCTCGTTTTTCCACTGAACGCGCCGGCGCCAGCCGGGATGCCCACCAGTAATTGCTCCAGCTGCGCGACCGGGATCACCCGGACGACAGCTTCGCCGATCTTGTTCAATAGCACATAATTCATCGATTCCTTTTCGCGTTTCTTGTCCATGCGAAGCACGTCCATGACAGCTTTCGGATCATATCCGGCATGCGTTGGCAGCCCATACTTTTTCAAAACCCCGATCACCCGCGCGGTCCCGGTAAAATCCGTAAATTCCCCGGAAATCCTGCAGGCTGCGACCATACCGATGGCCACCGCCTGCCCGTGCGACAATTCATACAGGTTCTCGATCGCATGTCCCAGTGTGTGCCCGAAATTCAGCAGCCTCCGGTCGCCCCGCTCCAGTTCGTCCTTCTCCACCACGGCCGCCTTGATCCTGACGTTCGCCCCGATAAGTTTGGCCAGCGCAACCCTGTCCTTTTGATAGAACGGCAGGGACCGCTGTTCCAATTCGGAAAACAACGCTGCCCTCCTGATCGCCGCATGTTTGATGACTTCTGCGAAGCCGTTCACCCATTCCGATTTCGGCAGGGACTTCAACAGGCTGTAGTCATACAGCAGAAAGTCCGGCTGCCGGATCGTTCCCACCAGGTTTTTATACAAGCCGACATCGATGCCGTTCTTACCGCCGATCGCCGCGTCTACCATCGCCAGGATGGACGTCGGGACAAAGCCGAAAGACAATCCGCGCATGTAGATGGCGGCCACATACCCCGTCAGGTCGGTCACCACCCCGCCGCCAATCCCCACAAGCCGCGTTTTCCGGTCGGCGCCGAAGGCGATCAGTTGGCCGACGATCGAATCGACCGTAGCCTGGACCTTGTATTGTTCACCCGCCTTGATGACGATGGTGTTCCAGCCGCCCCACTTCTTCCCGTGCGCCGCGAACACATGCTCGTCCGTGATCAGGACCGTTTGCTCCTTCCCTGAAAGCATTCTGAGATAGGAAAGTCCGGCATCCAAATAACAGGTCGTCGTCTTGCCGCCAACCTTGTAGGTTAGTCTTCTCATCGGGGATCTTTAATATCAACTTGTCGATTCTTTGAACTTCTCGAAAACCGCCAACTCGCTGTCCAGCGATTTGGACTGATGCACTTCTTCCTGCTTCGCGATATAGTCCAGCACGGCTGCTACGCCGCTGGGACTCACCGAACAGGCTGCGTACCCTTCCTCCCAGTCGAATTCGGTCTCCAGCAACTTGTTGCCGTTCAGCCATGCTGCGGACGAATCCCTGATGACGCGGACGACCTGGGCCAGGTTCTGGGACGGGAGAAGTTGCAGGAGACAGTGAACATGATCGGCCGCCCCCCCGACCCCTATGACCCGGATCCCTTTTTCAGCGGCATCCTTTTTCATCTGAAGGTGGAGCACCCGCCGGATCGGCTTGGCCAGCAACGGTTCGCGGCGAATGACTCCCCAGATCACATGGACATAGAGGTAAACCACGAGCCTAGGAGTTCATGATCTTGTTCTGATGGTTGATGGATTCCATATGCACCGCATCGTAATATTTGGTAATGAACTCTTTGCTGAGATGCAGTTTTTCACCTTTCGCGAAAGCCTTCTCGAGAATGGAATTCCACCGGTTGGTCTGCAGGATGGTGATATTGTTCGCCTTCTTATAGGCGCCGATCTGATCGGCGATCTTCATCCGCTGGCCAAGCAGTTGGATCAGTTCGTCATCGATATGGTTGATCTGCTCGCGCAATTTCTCCAGCGCGGTGATAAAATCTTTTTCAGTTGTCGTTTCGTGCCTCCATTTGATGCTGTTCAGCAACTCGGCAAGCCGTTCCGGAGTAATTTGCTGTTTCGCATCGCTCCAGGCTTTATCGGGATCGATATGCGTTTCGATGATCAGTCCATCCATATCCAGATCGATCGCCTTTTGCGCTACGTCCAGCAGGATATCCCGGCGGCCGCTGATATGAGAGGGGTCGTTGATCATCATCAAACCGGGCGAACGGCGTTTCATTTCGATAGCGAGATGCCACATCGGCGCATTCCGGTACTCGGTATTGCCATAGGAACTGAACCCGCGGTGGATCAGACCGATTTGTTTGATTCCCGCCTTCGCGACCCGTTCGACCGCTCCCGTCCAGAGTTCGATGTCCGGATTAATGGGATTCTTGACCAGCACCGGGACATCGACCCCGCGCAAAGCGTCCGCCACTTCCTGCACGCTGAAAGGGTTTACCGTGGTCCGCGCCCCGATCCAGAGGACATCGATGTCGAAATGGAGGGCATCTTCCACTTGTTTGGCCGTGGCAACTTCCACCATCACCGGGAGGCCGGTCAACTGTCTTGCCCGTTGCAGCCAGGGAAGCCCCTTGGTCCCGATCCCTTCAAAACTCCCCGGTCTTGTCCTGGGCTTCCAGATCCCGGCGCGGACCATATCTACCTTGCCGGTGCTGGCCAGCCTTTCGACGGTCTGTACGGTCTGTTCTTCCGTTTCGGCGCTGCAAGGGCCCGAAATGATCAGTGGCCGCTTGTTCCAGGCTTCCTGGACAAGTTCCTTGGCGCTTTTCGTTACTGTTGCTTCCATATCGAGTGAAATTTGGCTTTTAATACTTGTTACCGGCTGTTCGCATCGTTCATCCGGATCCGGCGGCCCTTAAAGTTCTTGCCGTCGATGGCGCGGATCATTTGCGATGCGGCCTTGCGATCGATCTCGATCCAACTGTTCATTTCTTTCATGTCTACCCTTCCCAGCACTTCCTTCCGCAGATCGCTCATATCCAGGATGAACTGCAGGAAACTCGCCTTATAGAATCCGTCTTTTGTTCCCAGGTTGACGAACAGCTTCGCATATTCTCCGCTCCCGTTGTACTCTCTTGCCCGTGCCCTTCCTTCGCCGTCCCTTCGACCGAAATCCCGCCTGTCCCCCTTCCCGTCGCGGCCCGCGTACTCGCGCGTCCTTTCCCGCGCATTCAGGTCTTCCGCATTTTCATAATATTTCAGAAAGCGATCAAACTCGAGTGCGGCCACCCGCTTCAGGACTTCTTCCTTGCTGACGTCCGCAAACTTCTCAGCCAGCATGGGAACATAGGTTTCATAATCGCCGTGGCTGATATCGGCCTGCAGCAGGCGGTCCATAAAATGGAAGAATTGCTTGCGGCAAACATCCTTTCCGCTCGGGATCTCCATCCGGTGGAACGGCGATTGCACCATGCGCTCGATCTGTTTCACCTTCCCCACCTCGCGGCTGTGTACGATGGACAGGGCGATCCCCGTACTTCCCGCCCTTCCGGTTCTGCCGGAACGGTGTGTATACACTTCGAGATCGTCCGGAAGTTCGTAGTTGATCACGTGCGTGATCTCCTTTACGTCGATACCCCGCGCGGCGACGTCGGTCGCAATCAGGAGCTGGAGGGTCTTTTCTCTGAATTCGCCCATTACCTTGTCCCGCTGCTGCTGCGTCAGGTCGCCGTGGAGCGCGTCGATATCGTACCCTTCCCTGGTCAGTTTTTCAGCTATGTCCTGGGCATCCGCCTTGGTCCGCGTAAAGATGATCCCATAAATGCCCGGATTGAAGTCGATCAGCCGTTTCAGGGCCTCGTACCGGTGATGCGCCGCCGTTACGTAATATTGGTGGTCGATATTCTTATTGGCCGTGTTCACCTTGCCGACGGTGATCTCTTTCGGCGAGTCCATGTATTTCTTGCTCACGCGCCGGATCTCCGGGGGCATCGTTGCGCTGAACAGCCAGGTCGCCTCGCGCTGCGGCGTATTTTTTAAGATGAATTCGATATCGTCCTGGAAGCCCATGTTCAACATTTCGTCCGCTTCGTCCAGCACCACGTATTTGATCTGGTCCAGGTTGATGGCCTTCCTTTCGATCAGGTCGATCAACCTTCCCGGGGTCGCGACGACGATCTGCACCCCGCGCCGGATATCCCGGATCTGCGCGCCGATCGATGCTCCTCCGTATACCGCTACCACATACATGCCCGGCAGGAACTTTTTGAACTGTTCGATTTCATTGACGATCTGCATGCACAGTTCCCGGGTCGGGCATACTACCAGCGCCTGCGGATGCCGGTCCGTGGCAGCCACCAACTGCAGCAGGGGCAACCCGAACGCCGCCGTTTTCCCCGTTCCCGTCTGTGCCAGTCCTACGAGGTCCTTCGTGCCGCTCAGCAAGACCGGGATCGCCTGTTCCTGGATCGGGGTGGGATGCTGAAATCCCAACGCGTCCGTCGCCTGCACCAGTCTTGCGTCCAAACCCAATCCTTCGAATGTCGCCATATACTGAATAAAATTTGCGCAAATTTACGATTCTTCCCGCCTACAGCCGCTTTTTTGTTTGCCTGCGACTTATCGCCGATCATTGAAATTCAACGTCATTTGATTATACGCCGGATCTTGTTGGCGTTCTCCATCAGTTCTTCCAGATAGCCATAATTCTCTTTTTCCAGACAGCTCTTGAACTTTCGCAACTGCGCGATATGCTCGTTGAGTACATCCAGCACATGGTCCCTGTTCTGCCTGAAAATCGGCAACCACATCGAAGGGTTGCTTTTCGCGAGCCGTACCGTACTTTCAAAACCGCCTCCGGCCAGATCGAATATCGCCTCGTCCTCTTTTTCCTTCTCCAGCACGGTATTAGCCAGCGCGAAGGACGTAATATGCGAGATATGGCTGATATAGGCTGCGTGCATATCATGGCTGTCCGCATCCATCCCCACCAGGTGCATGCCCATTCCGGCATACAATTCCTCGATGACGCGCACTGCATCCGGATCGCTTCTTTCCTTTTCGCAGATCACGCAGGTCCGGCCCGCAAAGGCATGGTGGACCGCCGCTTCAGGTCCGCTGTACTCTGTCCCCCACATCGGGTGCGTGGCGACGAACCTCCTGCGCATCGGATGCCCTGCAAGGCTTTCGCAAAGCGCTTTTTTGGTGGAGCCCGCGTCGGCCACGATCTGCCGGTCGCCGATCAGGTCCATAATCTGGTGCATCACCGTCATCGTTGCGTCTACCGGGATCGCGACATAGATGAGTTCGCTTTTCCGGACGGCTTCCGCAAGCGGCAGTGCCTCGTCGATCAAACCCAGCTCCAGCGCCTTGGCGAGACTTCCATCCGTCCGGCTCACGCCGATCACGCTGCCCGCCAGCCCTTTGTCCTTGAGCGCGAGACTGAAACTGCCGCCGATCAGGCCCACGCCGACGATCGTTACTGTTTGGAACATATCCCCGCCCCCCTCGCGCGATCGATGCTTTCCCGTAGTTTTTCCCTGGTGTTGCAGAGGCTGACCCTCACATAGGCGTCCCCTGCCGTCCCGAATATGCCGCCCGGCGTAATGAAGACCCCGGCTTCATACAACACCCGGTCGCTAAGCGCATATCCGTCCTTGTAGCCCTGCGGCACTTTGGCCCAAACGAACAGTCCGGCCTGTCCGGGGCTGTAGTCGCACCCCAGCAGGTCCAGCAGTTCCAGGACCAGCACCCGCCGGTCGCGGTAAACCGCATTCACGCTGTCATACCAATCACTGCCAAGCGACAGGGCTTTCGCCGCCGCAAGCTGCAATGGCAGGAACATGCCGCTGTCCATATTGCTTTTGAAGCGCAATACTTCCTCGATCCGTTGCCGGCTTCCGGCAAGTGTCCCAACCCGCCACCCGGCCATATTCTGCGACTTACTCAGCGAATTGAGCTCGATCGCCACTTCCTTCGCGCCGTCCACAGCCAGGAGGCTCATCGGGCGCTCGTTGAGAATGAAACTATAGGGATTGTCATGACAGATCAGGATCCCATGCTGCTTCCCGAACGCCACGAGCTGCCCGAAGAGGGCGCTGTCCGGCAATTTTCCCGTCGGCATTTGCGGATAGTTGACCCACATCAGCCTGGGCTTTCGCTCCTCCGCCAGCCTTTCCAACTCCACGAAATCGGGCAGCCAGTCGTTTTCGTCGCTCAGTGTATAATCGACGCAGACGCCACCGGCTAGTTTCACCGCACTCCGGTAAGTCGGGTACCCCGGGTTGGGCACCAGCACCGCGTCTCCGTCGTTCAGATAGGTCATGCAGATATGCATGATGCCCTCTTTCGATCCGATCAGCGGCAGGATCTCGGTATCGGCATCCAACACGACGCCATACCACTGCGCATACCAGGCCGCGATCGCCTTGCGCAGGACCGGCGATCCCTTGTAAGATTGGTAACCGTGGACATTGGGCTTTGCGGATTCTTCCTGCAACACGCGGATAACATCCGGGTGCGGCGGTTGGTCGGGGCTGCCGATCCCCAGGTTGATAATATTCTTACCCTGCCGGTTCAATTCATCGATCTCCCGGAGTTTCGTCGAAAAATAGTATTCGCCGATCCCTTCCAATCGCTTGGACGTATTCATACTGTTCTGCCTTTTTTGTAAACACCATAGATCTTCAAAGCCGCCGTCACCGGCCGCATGGACTCGATCACTCTTTCGAACTGCGCCATGTCCTGGAATTCCATGTCGGCGTGGAACGAATATTCCCATTCGCTTCCCGGGATCGGGAACGACTGAAGCTTGCTGAGATTGATGCCTCCGTCCGCGATCTTCGTCAGCACCTTTGCCAGGCTTCCGCGGGAGTGGTCGGTATGGAAATTGACCGAGGCCTTGTCGGGGAGAGCTTCCACCAGCGCGTTCTCTTCGCGCTGCAGCACCAGGAACCGGGTATAGTTGTTCTTCATCGTCTGGATATCCGGTCCAAGGATATCCAGGCCGTACATTTCCGCCGCCCGCCGGCTCGCGATAGCGGCGACATGCCGGCTCCGGTGCTGGGCCACGTGTTTGGCGCTGAGCGCCGTGTCCTCCGTCTCCACCAGTTTCCAGGACGGGTGCCGCTCGAGGTAATCGATGCACTGCAGCAAAGCCATATGATGGGAATGCACTTCCCTGATGTCTTCGAGCTTCACCCCCCGGTTGACCAGCAGATTTTGCCCGATCTGGAGATAGATCTCGCCGACGACCCGCAGCGCGCTCTGTTGCAGCAGGTTGTAGTTGGGCAAAATACTGCCGGCGATCGAGTTTTCGATGGCCATTACGCCGCCGCTGCATTCCCGCGGGCTCGAGGCCAGCCGCACCACTTCCCGGAAAGTCGCACAGGGAACCACTTCCACATCCCTGCCGAAGAATCCCTCGGCGGCCACCTGGTGGAAACTACCCTCGTAACCCTGGATGGAGATCCGAATTTTTTCCGATACCGTTTCTGTCTTTCGCATACCCCTAAAAAAGCAAAGTCCCGGATCGTGATCCGGGACTTTTATTTTGTTAATTTGTTTGTTTTATTTACTCGTTAACAAAAGCAATCCCGGCCTACTGGTAAAGTAGAAATAAAAATAAAAGTAAAAAAACCGGTATGCCTTGGAGATGATCATAACGAGGTTTCAAAGTTAGGCACAAATCCGGGACCGCAAAATTTATTTTATCTCAGCCGCCGAAGCCTTGGCGAAGGCGGCTCCACCGCCGAAGCCTTGGCGAAGGCGGCTCCACCGCCGAAGCCTTGGCGAAGCCGACTCCTCCCTCTCACGCCCTTCACCCTCTCACACCCTTCACCCTCTCACACCCTCCCCACCCTCGCCGGCACACACTCACCCTCCCCACTCCGGAAGCGGCTCTCAGCCGCCGAAGCCTTGGCGAAGGCGGCGCCACCCCCGAGCCCACCCCCTAACCCAACCTGTTGTTGATCTGCTGATCGATGAGTTTAAAGAGATGGAACGGCTTGTATGTCCGCCAGTTTGCAAGGTCGATGAGTTCGATATACCTGTTGAGCTTGGCTTTCCTGAAGTCATATTGCGTCTGTTCCGGCATGTTCAGACAGGCCACCCATCCGCCGGCGTCCGTCACCTCCTCGAACCATTCCTCGTAATAATCTTTGTCGCCGCTGTGAAAATTCAATACGTTCTCTGCGATCAGGATGAACTTGACGATCCCCGACTCGAAGAACTTATCGGTCACTTCCCTTTTGAGGTTCATGATATCGTTTTCGATGGCGTCATTCCATTCCCCGAAAAGTTCTATGACCACATAATGCTCGTCATAATCGGCCAGAAGCACCTTAAGGTACAGGGTGCGCGAACCGAACTCATCCCACTGGGGATGGATATAATAATTGTAGATGGTTTGTGTATACTCGAATTCCGAATAGACCCGTCCATAGAAGGGCGACCGCTCGTCCTCCTCGCTCACATAGATGTGCCGCCAGTTGTAAAAGGGTTCTATTTCGTGCATATCCTTCTGCTTTACCGCCCGTTCAGGGACTCCACCGCCTTCTTTACGCTTCCCGAACGCAGCAGCAGTTCCCGGGCACGGTCGTAATCGTTCAGGCCCGTTCCTTCCATCACCATCCTGGTCCCCCGGTCCAGCAGCTTGCTGTTGGTCAATTGCATATTGACCATCTTGTTGTCCTCCACCCGTCCGATCCGGATCATGACGGCGGTGGATAACATGTTCAGGACCAATTTTTGCGCAGTGCCGCTTTTCATCCGCGTACTCCCGGTCACGAACTCGGGGCCCACCACCACCTCGACCGGGTAGTCGGCTTCGGCAGCCACAGGCGAACCGGGGTTGCATACGACGCAGCCGGTGGGGATATCCCTGGTCCTGCAGGCATGAAGCGCCCCTTCCACATAGGGCGTAGTACCGCTGGCAGCGATCCCCACCACGATATCTTTATCGGACACGCCGTATTCCTGCAGATCGGTCCAACCCTGGTCCCTGTCGTCCTCCGCATTTTCCACCGGCCGTCGGATCGCCGTTTCACCTCCGGCGATTATTCCAATGACCAGATCAAAAGGCATCCCATAGGTCGGAGGGATTTCACTCGCGTCCAATACGCCCAGCCGGCCGCTGGTCCCTGCGCCGATGTAGAAGAGCCGCCCTCCGGCAAGCAACTTGTCGGTGATCGCCGCCACCAGCTGTTCCACCTGCGGGATCGCTTTTCCGACGGCTTCCGGGACCGTTTTGTCTTCCCGGTTGATATCCGTCAGGATCTCGCGGATCGTCATTTTTTCCAGATCGTGATACCGGCTTTCCTCTTCCGTTACCTTTTCGATTCCCATACATTCGTTTATTTTGACAGGGTCTGTCGATGATATTTAATCAGCCCTTCCATCGGTTTCCTCAGAATATTTCCAGGTTCGAGCTCATAGCTCTCACACAGCTCCCTGACCACATCCCTGAATGCATAGGCCACACCACCCACAAAATGGATCGGCAATTTCCAACTTTCCCGGTATTTACACAAATGCTGAAAGAAAAAATCATTCAGCCCGTCCTCGATGATGTTTTCGATCATATAATGACCCCTGTTCTCCATCAGGAATATAGAAAAGGACGCCATGTAGCGGTTGGGCAACGGTTTTCTATATACATTTTCCAGGATCTCCTTCCGGTTAGTAACATATTTAGCATCGAATTTATACCTCAGGTCTTCGTCAAAGGTATCATAAAGGTAATACTGTAACACCTTCCGGCCCAGGTATGCGCCGCTGCCCTCATCCCCCAGCACATAGCCGATGCCGGGGCTGCTTTTCGCTATCTTCCTTCCATCGAAATAACAGGCGAAACTACCGGTGCCGAGGTTACACGCAATTCCTTTTGACGAGCCGCAAAGAGCGATGGCCGCACCCATCAGATCATGGGTCACCTGCACTTTCGCCTCGCGGAAAGCGCTTCGAAGGGCTTTTTGCACTATTTTCCGGTTGTCGGGATTGGCGCAGCCCGTGCCATAATAGTACACCTGACCGACCGCTACCCGCCTCAGCGCCGGTAACAGCTCCAGGCTGATGACCGTGCCGATACCGGACGCATCCAGGAAATACGGGCTGATCCCCTGCGTCTCGATCAGCTGCTTTTTGCCGTTCGCCAAAAGGCACCACTCGCATTTGGTGGCGCCGCTGTCCGCTATGAGTATGTTCATATCATTCAATTCCCGGTCGCAAGTTAAATATGATTGCTTAATTTGCAGCTTTCCGGAAATGGATGCGATAAAACTCTGATTTCGAATGAAAAAATTACAGGTCTGGTTACCCCTCCTCTTCGCCATTGTTATGATCGTCGGAATGCTCATCGGATTCCGGCTCCGGGGCAATATCCGGCCTACCGGCTTCTTTAAGACCCGGAAAGCCTCGACCGTACAGGAAGTACTTGACCTCGTAAAAAATAATTATGTTGACACCGTCAACACCGACACGCTCGGGGACAACGCCATCCAGGGAATGCTCGCCCACCTTGACCCCCACTCGACCTATTTCCCTGCGGTGGACATTCCCGAAATGACCGAGAAAATGGAAGGCGCATTCGAAGGTATCGGCATTACATTCGAGATCTTTTCAGATACGGTCAATGTCATAAAGGTCTTGGCGGACGGCCCAAGCGACAAGGCCGGCCTGAAGGTGGGCGACAAATTCATCAGGATAGGCGATTCGGTCGTCGCGGGCAACGGGATCACCAACGAAAAGATCACAAATTTGCTTCGGGGTCCCGGCGCCAGTCAGGTCGCCATCACGCTGCTGCGCGTAGGCCACCCGGACTCGCCGATGCGCGTCACGGTCAACAGGGGCATGATCCCCCTTCCGTCGCTTGACGCCGCGTACATGGTGAATAAGGAGACCGGTTACATCCGGATAAACCGGTTCTCTGCCACCACGCATGCCGAATTCGCAAGGGCAGTCATGAAGCTGCAGTCCCAGGGCCTCAGGAACCTCATCCTGGACTTGCGGGAGAACGGTGGCGGCTACCTGCAGGAGGCGGTCGAGATCGCGGACGATTTTCTCGACGGCGATAAATTGATCGTCTATACCGTCGGTGCGCATTCGCCGCGGGTAGACTACCGCTGCAAGCGGGATGGCCTGTTCGAAAAAGGCAAACTGGCGGTCCTGACCGACGAACATACTGCCTCCGCCAGTGAGGTTCTGGCCGGGGCGCTCCAGGACTGGGAACGAGCCACCATTGTCGGGCGGCGGACTTTCGGCAAGGGCCTCGTCCAGCAGGAATACCAACTCAGTGACGGTTCCTCCCTGCATCTCACCGTTTCGCGCTATTATACGCCTACGGGCCGGAGCATCCAAAAGCCCTATGACAATGCGGGACATGAGGAATATTACGAGGAGGTGGCGAAACGCTTCCACGACGGCGAGGTTATCCATGGAGACACATCCACGCATCATCCCGGTCCCGCCTATACGACGCTCGGACCGGAAAAACGCCCTGTCTACGGCGGCGGCGGCATCACCCCCGATATCTTTATCAGCTTCGATACCACCACGTTCTCGCGGGCCATCACCTTGCTCTATGTCCGGAACACGCTGGATCGCTTTATTTATACCTACTATATTCAACACTTGCCGGCATTCGGCGGTTACTCCGGCGCAGCCGATTTCAATGCCAGGTTCCATGACGAGGGTGACCTGTACAAGGCCCTGACGGCCTATGCTACCAGGGACTCGGTCGATCTGAGCACGGTGGCGGCAAAGGACAGGTCGGTGCTGGAACACCGGCTTAAGGCGATGCTTGGCCGGCAGATCTGGGGCACCGAGGGGTACGTGGAGGTCAGCAACAGCTATGATTCCGCCTTTGCAAAGGCGCTGGAAGTTGTCGGCAAATAAGAAACCGGCGCATCGGAAGGATGCACCGGCTACTACATTCGGCCTCCGTTGCGGCGTGTTTGAGGTTTAGGCTTTGACCTCCTTGTCCAGCAACTCCTTCTTCTCGATCCGGTAAGAACTGATGAGTCCCAGGCCGCCCCCGATGGCGATCAGCGCGAAATAAATGCTCACATTGTTGCCGTTTGCTTCCCAGTTGCCCTCGGCATATTTATTCGCGTAATGACCGACATGATACAACACGGTATTGTCCAGGAGGTAGGCCGCGAACAAGCCAAGGCCGGCGCCCACAAACAATAAACCCCATTTCAGGCTGCGGAACGGGGCCGGGCGGGGTTTTTCCGGCTTAAAATGCGGGTCCATTCCTTTTTCCACCATCGCGAGCAGCTCACGGCTGCGCATATACCTGATCCCGAATATCACCGCGCAAATGGCCAAGGTCATCAACATCAGCCAAACAACTCCTAATACAGCTGGTTCCATACTTTTATTTTTTATCGTTTTAAGATTATGTACACCCCCTATGACCACAGCTTTTCCCGTCAGGTTACAGCCAACTGCCAAAAAATACCAGGCCGAATTATTTTGTACCTTGAAGACGGCAGGTTGTAACCTACACCAGCCAATCAAAGTCTTATATAAGGTGAGACACATAGAACTTACTGATACAGAGATTATTAAAAAGGTCCTGGCAGGCGAGCAGGGGCTTTTTGCCGAATTGGTCCAACGGTATCAGTCCTATGTGTTTACCCTGGTTTTGCGTTTTACCGACAACCGGGAGGACGCCGAGGAGATCGGCCAGGATGTATTTGTCAAGGCTTACCGCTCGCTGGCAGACTTCCGGGGGGACGCCAAATTCAGCACCTGGTTGTATACGATCGTCCGTACGAGTTGTATCACCTTCCTGCGGAAGAAGAAACTGGATACGACCTCGCTGGATAATGAACGAACCGCGCTGCAGCTCGAGAGTCGGGAATCGGGTTTCACCGCGAACGCCGTGGAGCATAAATCAAGACACGCCATGGTCAATGCCGCTATCCGGATGTTGAGTCCGGACGACAGCCAGATCATTACCCTCTTTTACAAGGGAGAGCAATCGTTGGACGAGATCGGCCGGGTCATGGGACTGGACCCCAATACCGTCAAAGTAAAGTTGCACCGCGCGAGGAACCGGCTGAAAGAGAAGATCGAAAAACATTTTAGCTATGCCGTACGGGAATTATATGAGAATTAAACAAATTATTATGGAACCAGCACAGCACATGGAAGACCGGCTTTGGGACTTTATCGACGGACTCAGCAGTCCGGCCGAGCGCACCGCCGTCGAAGCGCTGATTGCCGCAAACGCGGAATGGCAGCGGAAATACAAAGAGTTGCTGAATATGCACCAACTGATGGTGGGCGTCGAGCTGGATGAGCCTTCCATGCGGTTCACCCGCAATGTCATGGAAGAGATCGCCCGCCACCACGTGGCGCCCGCGACCAGGAACTATATCAACAAGAATATTATTCGCGGCATCGGCGCCTTCTTCCTGAGTTTGATCGGCGGGTTGCTGGTTTTTCTTTTCGTTCAGATCAAATGGAGCGCGCTGACCGGATCCTCTGAAAAGAAGCTCAACGTCGACATCGGCCTTGACAAGATCGACTATGGGAAGCTCTTCGGCAGTTTGCCGGTTACGATCTTCATGTTCATCACCGTGGTGATGGGACTCGTACTGCTGGATTTGTACCTGCAGCGCCGGAAGGGCGCGGATGCCGGAACTATTTGAATTTTCGTTTCAGGGCCTGCAGCTTGGCCTGGAAGTCGTTCGCCGCCGCTGCAGGCTTGATACCTTTGCCCGGTTCCTGTTTCCGGCCACCGCTTTTTGTCCCGCCGGCCCCTTTCATCGAAAGCGAGATCCGCTTTCGCGCGATGTCCACCTCGAGGACCGTCACCATCACCTTTTGCTGTAGTTTGACGACCGAACTCGGATCGGATACGTAGGTGTTGCTCAGCTGGGAAATATGCACCAACCCGTCCTGCTTGACGCCGATATCGACAAAAACGCCAAAATTGGTGATATTCGTCACGATCCCCGGAATGGTCATCCCCTGCTTCAGGTCCTCCATGGTCTTGATGGATTCCTCGAAATGGAACTCCTCGATGGTCTCCCTCGGGTCGCGACCCGGCTTTTCGAGCTCCTGCAGGATGTCGTTGATTGTGAACTCTCCCACCGCTTCGGACACATATTTCTTGCGCACGACCCTCTTCCTGATCTCCGGCTGTGAGATCAGCTCGGATACGGAACATCCGAGATCGGCCGCCATGGTCTCCACTACATGATAGCTCTCCGGATGCACCGCGCTGTTGTCAAGGGGGTTTACAGCGGCATGGATACGGAGGAACCCGGCGCACTGTTCGAATGTCTTCGGGCCCATCAGGCTGACCTTCCTGAGCTCCTCCCGGCTTCCGAATGCGCCGTTGTTCATGCGGTATTCCACGATGTTCCTGGCCAGCGTGGCGCTGAGCCCGGAAACGTACATCAGTAAATGTTTGCTGGCCGTGTTGACATCCACCCCGACATGGTTCACGCAGCTTTCGACCACCCGGTCAAGTTCATCTTTCAGCTTGGTGGGGTTGACGTCGTGCTGGTATTGCCCGACGCCGATCGATTTCGGGTCGATCTTCACCAATTCGCTCAGCGGATCGAGCAAACGCCGCCCGATGCTGACCGCTCCGCGGACGGTCACGTCCTGGTCCGGAAACTCCTCGCGGGCTACTTCCGACGCGGAATAGATGGACGCTCCGCTCTCATTCACCATAAAGATGGCGAGCTTTCTGCCAAAGTCGATACCGCGGACCAACTGCTCGGTTTCCCGGCCGGCGGTTCCGTTGCCGACCGCGATCGCTTCGATCGCGTACTTGTCTGCCAGTTGGCGCAGCGCTGCCGTACTGGCTGCAACCTCCTGTTGCGGGGGATGAGGATAGATCGTGCTGTTGTGCAGGAAATTGCCCTGTGCGTCGAGACAGACCACCTTGCAACCGGTCCTGAAACCGGGATCGAGCGCCAGGACCCGCTTGGATCCCAGCGGCGAGGCCAGCAGCAATTGGCGCAGATTCTCTGCAAAGACCTTGATGGCCTCGTCATCGGCCTTGTTCTTGCTGATCAGCCGGAATTCATTTTCGATCGAAGGCTTCAGAAGCCTGTTGTACGAATCTTCGGCCGCTTTTTTTACTTCGGCGGCACAAGACCCGCCGCCACCCTTTACAAAAAGCTGGTCCAGTTCATCCATCGCAGCCGAGCTCCCGATCTGAATATCCATGATCAGGAAACCTTCCTTTTCTCCCCTGCGGATCGCCAGGATGCGGTGCGAAGGGCATTGGCCCAGCGGCTCGCTGAACTCAAAATAGTCCCGGTATTTTTGAGCTTCCTCTTCGTCTTTTTTTCCCGGCGCTGCCCTGGCGGTCAACAGGGCGGACCCGGTGAACAATTGCCGGACCTTATTCCTGGCCTGCTCGTTTTCCGAGATCCACTCGGCCATGATATCCCTTGCCCCCTGAAGCGCCTCTTTTGCGTCCTTTACCTGCTCATTGAAGTATTTCCCCGCCTCCGCCGCGGCATCGCCGCCCGTCTGATCGAAGATGAAACGCGCCAGAGGCTCGAGCCCCTTTTCAATTGCCGTCGTCGCACGGGTCTTTCGCTTGGGCTTGTATGGCAGGTAAATATCTTCCAGTGCTGTCGCATCGTAGCAACCCGAGATCCGGGCCTTCAGCTCGGGCGTTAGCTTACCGAGGCCTTCGATTGTCTTCAGGACGGTTTCTTTCCGCTTGTCCAGTTCGCTGAAATACCCGATCTGCTCGACCACGGACCCGATCTGCACCTCGTCCATATTTCCGGTGGCTTCTTTGCGATACCTGGCCATAAAGGGGATCGTGGCGCCCTCTTTCTGCAGGTCGAATATGTTGTTGATCTGTTTGAGGCTGAAGCTAAGTTTTTCTGCGATCTTTTGTATGTAAATCGGTTCCATGATAAACACCTCCTGCTTGGGTAGGGCGGCAAATGTAAGTACTAAATTTTATACCTTCGCCATACAAGCATCCCCATATGAATATCAGGAACAATATTCTGGAGACGATCGGGCACACGCCGCTTATCCGGTTGAATAGACTGACGCGGGAATTACCCTGCACGGTGTTGGCTAAAGTGGAATACTTCAACCCCGGGAACTCAGCAAAGGACCGGATGGCGATCAAAATGGTCGAAGTAGCCGAAAAAGAGGGAAAGCTCAAACCCGGCGGCACGATCATCGAATGCACTTCGGGGAACACCGGCATGGGCCTTGCCCTCGCCGCGGTCGTCAAGGGATATAAATGCATCTTCACCACGACAGACAAGCAATCGAAGGAAAAGATCGACATCCTCAAAGCCCTCGGCGCCGAAGTAGTCGTTTGTCCCACGAATGTCGAACCCGGCGACCCTCGCTCCTACTATTCCATCGCCAGGCGCCTGGCCAGGGAGATCCCGAACTCCTTTCACGCCAATCAATACGATAACCTCGCCAACCGGCTCGCGCACTATGAAACTACGGGGCCCGAGATCTGGGAGGAGACCGACGGCAAAGTGACGCACCTGGTTGTCGCCACGGGTACCGGCGGCACCGTCACCGGAACAGCCATGTACCTCAAGGAAAAGAATCCCGCCATCCAGGTCTGGGCCATGGACCCGTATGGGTCTCTGCTGACCAAATATTTCAGGACCGGCGAGATCGATATGAATGAAGTGCACCCTTATATAACGGAGGGCATCGGGGAGGATTTCGTACCGAAGAACTATGACATGAGCGTCGTCGACGTCTTCGAACAGGTGACCGACAAGGATGCCGCCCTCATGGCGCGTCGCATCGCGCGCGAAGAGGGCCTGTTTTGCGGATACAGCGCGGGGACTGCTGTCCAGGGCCTCATGCAGTTGAAGGACCTGCTGAAAAAGGGCGATCTCGTCGTGGTCATCCTCCACGACCACGGCAGCCGGTATGTCGGCAAGATCTACAATGACCAGTGGATGATGGAGCGCGGATTCATGGATGTCAAGACGTTCAAAGACATCATTGCCAGTCGCGGCGCCAAACGGCTGATCACAGCCGCCGCGGACCAGACGGTCAACGAAGCGTTCGAGCTCATGCAGAAATACCATATCGAAAACCTGCCGGTCCTGCAGTCGGGCGAATTGATCGGCGCCGTCAGCGAAAGCGGTCTCTTTACGCGGATGATGACCGGAACCCCCGATCTGAAGGGAAAAAAGATCCATGAAGTGCTGGAAAAGCCATATCCGGTGGTTGGTTTCGACACGCCGCTGGAGCGGCTGAGCAATTTGATCACACGCGAAAACGGCGCGGTTCTCGGAAAGGATGACAGTGGCAATTATCACATCGTGACGAAATACGACGTAATTCAAGCGCTCGGTGCGTAATGTCTGCGGCGGATCGTAGTATTCCCATCCGCGACCCGTGGTTTTCCCCAACGGCAGCTGCGCCTCCTACGATGACACTAGTAAAAGACGAACAGGATAAATAGAGCAAAACCTCTATTGGCCGTCAAATTTTAACAAATTATTTTTGGTTTAGAAGTTGATTGATAGCATCAATCACCAATATCCAAAAAAAGCCAAAACCTCGTCCTGAATCCAATATCCGTAAAGACCGTATTCAATATCCAAGAAATTCCTTTTCAAGTCCAATATCAGTCAACTTCTACTTTTTTGATCTGCCGCGGAACCCTAATCCATAATCCTGATAGTCGAAAGACCCGTTGATCTCCTGGCCCTCCTGCTAAATTTACAGCATCAAAAGTTTAGCGGGAGGCCTTCACGGAATCCCCTACCTTGCGCAGACAATCCTGGGTATTCCCGACCGATGACGAAATAGACTTCGCCCAGTTGGTCAAGGTCTACGGCCCCGCCACGGGCCACGGTGACGAACGCAGATACAGCCCGGCAGAATGCACCGGCTGTAAGAAACAAGCGATCTACGGACAACCTGATCCGAAATTCATTTCCACCAGCAAGGTTTAAGCAAGAGGTTTTTGACCATTGAAGATTTGGTTAACTTAACCGATGGAATTCAGCCGAAACTTTCAAATATTATAGCCGATGGATAAAATTATCGATGATTTGATCCCTCTATTTTTTGCGGTTTATTATTTACTTATGATGAAGCGGATAATAAGATTGCCAGACGAAAGCAGGCAAATAAAATTTGATGCGTTCATTTCGCGAAGAAAGGTTTTAATGCTTATCATAACTTATGGCTTGATCTTATTCTCTTGTATAATGCTTGTAAAACATTTATTTCTTACTAAAAATCCAAACTGAGACACTACCCAATCCTGGGCTTCGGCAAAAATGCGATCTTTGAGCCGGCCGGCGAGGCAAAATCCCTGCACATGCAGTTCATCGATCCAAATATAAATTCGACGGGCGAACAAAATAAACCGTCCCGGAAAAAGCCGATCTTCCCCGTCACGGACGCGCTGCGCAATTACCTGAAGAATCACGGCCGGGAAGTAAAGCTTCCTGTTTCATACCGCGACCTCCAGCAACAGATCACCTACTCCGTACCCCTCAAGGACAAAAACCAGCAGGACACGTTATGGGAATCCGTCCTGTACGATATGCGCCACTGGGATTTTATCCGGGATGGGCTGGTGCAGATGTACGCCATCCTGAAAACGGAGGGCGACCTCAGCTACACGAACCACCTCGACGTCGCGCGGATCGACTACTGCAGTTTTGCCAATTCCAATCCTTTCCGCATCCGGATTGTGAATAAGTTCAATGACAACTACGACCACTATTACATCAAGCAGGCCGACGCTTCCCGCATCTATGGGCTGGAACTGGAGCATTTGCTGTCTCCCAACCGGATCACGTATTTTACGCATCTTAACTCGCTCGTGGAGGAACATATTCCCGGCATCCCCGGTGACCTCTTCATCCGGAACTTCATCGACGATCCGCAAACCAACAAGATCCGGTTGGCCAAGGAATTCGTCAAGTTCAACGAACGCTGTTTCGTTCGCCTCCTGGGAGACATGCGTTCCTATAATTTCGTAGTCGATATTACGCCGGATATAGAGGACTACCAATACCGCATCCGGGCGATCGACTTCGACCAGCAGTCCTATGAAGGCCGGAAGAACCTGTATATTCCTCAATTCTTCAAAGAAAACCGGGCATTTGTCGAACTCTGCCTCCGCCATCTGAACAAAGAATCGATAGAGCAATACCAGACCGAGGAACGCACCATGATGGCCTTTCGCGTCGCTTCCTCAAGGTTCCGGCTCATGGAACTGCTCAACATCATGTCTCACCACCGGGGGCTTTCCACTCCCGAAAAGCTCTCCCAATTGCGCAGCGAACTCGGCGAGACCTTCAAAAACCCGGCTTTTTTTAAGTGCCGGTCCATGGGCCAGGTCGTGAAACGCCAGCTAAAGCAGACCCTGCAGAAGAACCTCGCCCTCCTCCAAAAAAACCTCAGCAAATTCGAGGATTAGGACGCCATACCGTATCTTCGCGCCGCATCAAATAAGCTTTTTTTCGCAACCATGAGCAAATACAAACCCGGAGTGCTGTTCGGAGAGGAATTGGAAGCACTTTACAACGACGCCAAAGACAACGAATTCGCCCTTCCCGCGGTCAACGTGATCGGCACCAACACGATCAACGGCGTTCTGGAGACCGCCGCAAAGGTCAATTCGCCGGTTATCATCCAGTTTTCCAATGGCGGCGCGCAATTCGTAGCCGGTAAAGGCATGCCCAACGACAAACTCCAGGGCAACATTTCCGGCGGCGTATCCGGCGCACTCCATATCCACAACGTCGCCAAATACTACGGCGTTCCGGTCGTCCTGCATACCGACCACGCCGCTAAAAAATGGCTGCCCTGGGTGAGCGGGTTGATCGACGCCGGCGAGCAATTTTTCAGAGAAAGGAAACAACCGCTGTTTAGCTCCCATATGCTGGACTTGTCCGAAGAGCCGATCGCTGAAAATATCCATACCTCGGTGGAATTCTTCAAAAGGATGAAACCGCTGGGGATGGCCATCGAGATCGAGTTGGGCGTAACCGGGGGCGAAGAAGACGGCGTCGACAACAGCGGCGTGGAGAATCATAAACTGTATACACAGCCTGAAGACGTTGCGTATGCCTATACCGAGCTCAGCAAAGTGGGTCGCCTGTTCAGCGTCGCCGCTGCCTTCGGGAACGTGCATGGCGTATACAGCCCCGGCAACGTGGAATTACGCCCCGTTATCCTGAAGAACAGCCAGGACCATATCGAGACGAAAATGAAGACTGGGCGGAAACCGGTCTATTTCGTCTTCCACGGCGGCAGCGGCAGCCCCCAGCACCAGATCCGCGAAGCGATCGGCTACGGCGCGATCAAGATGAATATCGACACCGATCTGCAATGGGCCTTCTGGGAAGGCATCCGCGACTACTATAAGAAGAACGAAGGCTATTTGCAGGGCCAGCTCGGCAACCCCGAGGGTCCCGCAAAACCCAATAAAAAATACTACGATCCCCGCGTCTGGCTCCGGAAAGCTGAGGAGAGCTTCTGCAAGAGATTGGAGGTCGCGTTCGAAGACCTCAACTGCGTCAACCGTAACGCATAGCAAAAATCCAGCCACGGCGGGATTTTTTTATTAGTCGATCCGGCGGTAAATTGCAATATCTAAAAATTGCAACATCATGCCCTCGAAGAAAATTCTCGATCTGCTGGGCGATAAAGCCTCCTCGCTACTGGATCATAAGCCGGCCATAGACAAATCAACCATCAGCGCCTTCCCGTCCCCCAACCATGTGGAGGAGGTCTGGGTAAACTCCGGCCGGAACAACCGGGTGTTGAGAAGCCTTCAGACCCTGATCAGCCACGGCCGGCTCGCGAATACAGGATACCTTTCCATCTTTCCCGTCGATCAGGGTGTGGAACATAGCGGCGGAGCCTCCTTCGCTCCCAATCCCATGTATTTCGACCCCGGGAATATCATAAAATTGGCCGTTGAGGCCGGCTGCAACGCCGTGGCGTCGACTTTTGGCGTACTCGACATCATGAGCCGCAAATATGCACACCGGATACCGTTCCTCGTCAAGATCAACCACAACGAATTCCTCAGCCTTCCCAACCGCTACGACCAAACCATGTACGGCACCGTCAAGACGGCCTGGAATATGGGCGCCGTAGCTGTCGGAGCCACTGTATATTGGGGCAGCGCCGAAAGCGACCGCCAGCTAAAGGAAGTCGCCGAGGCCTTTGAAGTGGCCCACGAACTGGGCATGGCTACTGTCCTGTGGTGTTATACGCGGAACCCCGGTTTCAAAGTCGACGGCGTGGATTATCATGCTTCAGCCGATCTCACCGGCCAGGCCAACCACCTTGGCGTGACCCTCCGCGCGGACATCATTAAGCAAAAATTGCCCACCAACAACGGCGGTTATCTTGCTACCAAACATGGCAAGACTTCTCCCCTCGTCTATACCCAGCTGACACATCCCGATAACCACCCCATCGACCTGACGCGGTATCAACTGATCAACTGCTACAACGGACGCGTGGGATTGATCAACAGCGGTGGTGAAAGCAAGGGGGCCTCCGACCTCGCCGATGCCGTCTTTACCGCGGTCGTCAACAAGCGCGCCGGCGGGATGGGCCTGATCCTGGGGCGCAAAGCCTTCCAGCGTCCGTTCAAAGACGGCGTCGACATGATCCACTCCATCCAGGACGTGTATCTCGACAAGGAGATCACGATCGCGTAGCAAGCGGCGCGCCAGAATTAACAATCTAATCGGCACACGTCAAAAGGATAGCTTTTATTTTAAGTGAATGAATGATATTTTAACTTTGATCGCAATTTATTCTGTATGATTGTGGAAAGCTACCTCAGAGAATTAATTTCCAATCTGGAAAGTGACCGGGTTGAACGCACAACCGGGCTCGACAATCCGGACAAATTCTGCGAAGCAATTTGTGCATTTTCCAATGATTTGCCCAACTACAATGAACCTGGTTATCTAATAATTGGTGTGGAAAACGACGGAAAAATTGCTGGAAAGTCAATTGGTGATAGGGATATGCAAAGATGGGGAGCGTTCCGTTCCGATGGCAATATTCTACCGGTGCCCACTTATGACATGCAGAGGTTTGCGCTGCCGGAAGGCGATGTCGCCGTTTTGGAGGTCTTTCCGAGCATTTCCCCACCTGTCAAATACAAAGGAAGGATTTATATAAGGACTGGGCCGAGAAAGGCTGTTGGAAATGAAGGTGACGAAAGAAGGTTAAATGAAAAACGAGCAGCTCTAGCCAGGACATTCGACGGCCTTCCTTGCTTGGGCAGCTCCATGAAAGACATAGATACCGATATATTTAGGATATCCTATTTACCGCAAGCCGTTGCTAAAGAAGTACTTGTAGAAAACCATCGAGATCCTAAAATTCAACTGTCTTCCTTAGGGTTTTATGACCTTGCAAAGGAATGTCCTACATTCGCCGGACTTATCTTATTCTCGAATAATGTTGAATTCTTCATTCCCGGAGCATATATTCAGTTTGCTAAGTTTAATGGCAAAGGCTTAGATGATGATCTGGTAATGGAGAAAAAGTTTTCGGGAGACCTGATTTCGGTATTGGGCCAACTCGATGATTTCCTAAAGATCATTATGACAGAAAAGCTGATAGCGGTTTCGGGGTTAAAAGAAGAAACAAGGATCGACTATCCCGTGATTGCCATCCGCGAATTGTTGCTAAATGCTATTATGCATAAAGACTATCAATCTAACGCTCCGATCCGATTTTATCAGTTTGAGGATCGAATTGAATTACAGAATCCTGGTGGGCTCTACGGTACCGCTACGCCAGACAACTTCCCAAATCAAAATGACTATAGAAATCCAATTCTTGCAGAATCCCTAAAGAACCTCGGGTACGTAAATCGCTTCAGCCGCGGAATTATAAGAGCAAACTCTATTCTCAGAAAAAACGGCAATCCTGAAGCCAAATTTATTTATGATCAGCGAAACTATTTCCTGGCAATCATATACAATTAAATGAAGATAATCTCCTTTTTTAACAATAAGGGTGGAGTCGGAAAAACTACATTAGTATATCATTTGGCGTACATGTTGGCCGAATTGGGAAAGAAGGTTATTGTTGTCGATTTGGATCCGCAGTCGAACCTTACATCCATGTTTCTTTCCGACGAAAGAATTGAAGAAATATGGGATAAAAAGGGGGAAGGCACTTTGCTGGATTCGATGAGGCCTCTATTAGAAGGGACCGGGGATGTAGTTCAACCGTTTTTAGAAAGAATAAACGATAATTTGAGCCTGCTGGCAGGAAACCTTGGCCTCTCAGGCATCGAAGATCAATTGAGTCTTGAATGGGTTAATTGCTTGCAGAGTAATGTGAGCGCACAAATTCGATCTTTCAGGGTTGTTACTGCATTTTTTAGAATAGCAAAAATGGCTGGGAAGTACTCAGATGCTGAAATCATACTTTTCGATGTCGGGCCAAACCTTGGTGCACTGAATAGATGTGCCCTGATTTCAACAGACTATCTTGTTATACCCATGGGAGCTGATCTTTTTTCATTGCAGGGGCTCACCAACCTTGGGCCAACGCTAAGGAATTGGAGAAGAGAGTGGGACATCAGAATTTCTAACTCACCATCCGCAATTTCAACAAGCCTTCCTGGAGGTGCAATGCTGCCCATTGGATATGTAGTTATGCAGCATGGAATCAAAGAGGGGAGGCCCGTTAAATCATACCTTAAATGGGCAAATAGGATCCCCGAAGAATATAGGCATTCAATTACAAATGAAAATACTAAGGAATTTGCGTCAGTCGAAGATGATAAATATTGTCTGGCTTTACTCAAGCACTATCATAGTCTGATGCCAATGGCTATGGAAGCGAGAAAACCCATATTTTTGTTGAAACCAGCCGATGGCGCGATTGGTGCGCATGTTCAGGCAGTGAGCAAAAGCTATGATGATTTTCGAACGTTGGCTATGCGGATATTGTCCAAAATCAAAATGAAACAGGCTTGACCGATCAAGAGACGTCAAAAAGCTTCCCCCAAACTGAAATACAGCCCCCAGTACCCTTTGCTGGCGGCAAAGTCCATCGCGAAATTCGTCCCCGAATGCTTGTTGAATTTCACCCGAAGTCCCGCGCCCGCGGCCGCATGCAGATAGGCGAAATTATTGGTCCGCGGCTCCGTCACCGAATTCATGTTCCAGAAGACGACAAAACCGAGCAATTCGTCCGGCGTGACCGACCGCCTGTATTCCATCTCGAAGTCCCATAGCGTCCGGCCGGTGTACCGGCTTGGATAGAATCCCCGGCCGCTGCGCTGGTTGGCATCCCATGTGATGGCGGGCAGGTCGAGGTACGGGGAACTCGAACCCAGCGTGGTCCATAAATAGGACCAGAAGGCAAGGACGTTCCATCTCACCGTGTCGAAGCTGATGTATTTACGGGCATCGAAATACATCGAATACCAGTTTTCCTGGCTGCCGAGAAATTTCGGGTTGACCCTGGCGACAATATTGTAATACCAGCCGGGAAGGGGATTCAGCGAATTGTTCCGGGAATCGTAAAGCAGGTTGAAGGTCAGGCCGGACGAGAAGGAGTTGGAATGGTTCCCTGTCCCGTACTGATAGCCCGTGAAGCCTTTGATATCAACCGAATCGACGTCCGGATGAATATTGATGTGATAGTCCAGGTCGTACCCGACCCCTGCGAACAGATAGGGCTTTTTGGAGATCCGCTTCAGTGCGTTCTGATAGAATCGGAGATAGGTATACCGGACGAGGATCTTATTGCTCGGCGCCGTATTTCCTCCCAGCCCCCAGGTATACTGCGGGTAGAAGGTCAACCGGTAGTCGCCGCTATAGTTCCATTTGTTGCCCGGCGACCATATATTCGACCGGAATGGGATATTCCATTTTCCCCGGAGGTTCGTGCTCGGGGAAAAGGTTACGTTGGACAGAAAGGTCGTCTTGGGATTCCCGAGGTTGAAAGCTGCGTTGGTGGCGGTGATCAATGCCTGCCCGCCGCCGGGTATACTGCTGCCCAACGGAATAAAGGAATAATAGACGCGCTTCCCCTTCACCCTGGGGGGCTTTTTGAGATGGATATGCGCCAGCTTGATCGCTATTCCGATGATGTCGCGCTGCCCGGTCGTATCCTCGACCAGTTTGTCACCCGGCACGAGGGTCCCCGTCGGATTTTGGGCCAGGAGTCGAAAAGAAGCAAGGCAGCACATCAGCACGACAAAAAAGCTCCGCATAGCCACATGGATACCAATATTGTGCTACTTTTCCGGCATGAAAATCAGCCTTGCCATCCTCTCCCGCGCGATCCGCGGGTTATCCAGGTGTTGCTTTTTTGCTACAATCCTCTCTTTTGTCCCCGCACACCCCCCTCATCCTTCAGCCTTACTTCCCCATCTCCCAACATACCCCGCGCATGCCGCGCATTCGCCTCGTCCCACCGCCCAACGGCCCCATCCCCCCGCCCCCGTCGCAAGCATCAGGCTTCTCGCCAGCCGGCCCCACACCTCCCTTCGCGGGCTCAGTGCGGTCAGCGACAAGATCGTCTGGGTGAGCGGAAGCGGCGGCACGGTGGGCAAATCACTGGACGGTGGCGCGACCTGGGCCTGGATGACTGTCCCCGGATATGAAAAGCGGGATTTTCGCGACATCGAAGCCTTCAACGCGAAGACGGCGATCGTCATGGCTATCGCCGAACCCGCCGACCTCCTCAAGACGACCGATGGCGGAAAGACCTGGAAATTGGTATATCGGAACAAGACGCGGGGAATGTTCATGGACGCAATGGAATTCTGGAACATCAATAGCGGCATCGTCGTCGGCGATCCGGTAAACGGCCGTTTCTTTGTTACACGCTCTTTCGACGGCGGCGATACCTGGCACGACATCCCCTTCCTTGAAATGCCAAAGGCCGACTCCGGCGAGGGCTGTTTTGCCTCCAGCGGCACGAACGTCCGCGCCCTCGACCTCGACGAAGCCTGCTTCGTGAGCGGCGGTCCCCGCTCACGGCTTTTTATCCGCGACCAGGCGACAGACCTGCCGGTCATCCAGGGCAAGACTTCGACAGGCGCCAATTCCATTGCGGTCAAAGACCATGGGAAGCTCCACGGTGGCCGGCACCTCATCGTCGTGGGCGGCGATTTTTCCCGTGACACAGTGACCGAAGGGAACTGCGCCCTCAGCAACGATCGCGGAAGATCCTGGGTCGTGCCGGCACAACGCCCGCATGGGTATAGGTCCTGCGTGGAATATATCGGGGGCGATGACGTCCTTTGCTGCGGGACGTCCGGCGTGGACATTTCCTATGACAATGGAATGAATTGGGAATTGATCAGCCACGACGGGTATCATGTCTGCCGGAAATCCAAAAAAGGAAAGGCCGTATTCCTGGCCGGCCCTGGCGGCCGCATTGCCCGGCTCGTCACCCGATGACCGCCTGCGCCCCCGCAAGAAAGAACAATTAGTTCAATCCCCGGAAATCCACGGGCACCAGCTTACTGACGCCCGGCTCCTGCATGGTCACACCGTAGATCACGTCCACGGTGCTCATCGTCATTTTATTGTGGGTAACGATGATGAATTGCGAGTTTTCGCTGAACTGCCGGATCATGTTGGTGAACTTGCCGACGTTGGCATCATCCAGCGGAGCGTCGACCTCATCGAGGATACAGAATGGCGCAGGCTTGATGAGATAGATGGAGAACAGCAGCGCTGTCGCCGTCAATGTCTTCTCCCCGCCGCTCAGCTGGCTGATCGACGAAGGCCGCTTCCCCTTGGGCTTGGCCACGATATCGATCCCCGTCTCCGCCAGGTTCTCGGGGTTCTCCAGGATCATATCCGCCGTATCCTCTTCCGTGAACAAAGACTTAAAAACCCTCTGAAAGTTCTCCCGCACCCTGTTGAACGTATCGAGGAACTGCTGGTTCGCCGTCGCTTCCACTTCCTGTATCGTCTGCAACAGGCTGTCCTTCGCACTCACGAGATCGTTCTTTTGCTCCAGGATAAACTCGTACCTTTTCTTCATTTCCTGGAAAGCCTCGATCGCCGTCGGATTGACCTCACCCAGATTCTCCAGCCTTTTCTTCATCCGGTCGCTTTTCTCCTGCAATTCCTCCACCGGCACGTCCCCGGAACGGGGCTGGTCTATTATGTCGTCGAGATTGATCCGGAATTCGACGTTGAGGCGCTCCTTCATTCCCGCCAATTGCAGTTTCAACTCGTTAAGCCGGTCTTTGATCCCGCCAAGCAGATGCTCGATCTGCTCCTTTTCCTTGACCTTATGGCGAAGCTCGCTTTCCTTTTCGCCCAGGGCATTGCGGAGATTGTAATAGGCCTGGTCGGCCTCGTTGAGCCGCCGCTCCTCCTCATCCTTTTTTCTCAGCAGGTCCAACAGGACAGATTCGGAGCCGCTGAGCAATTCCGCGCTTTCCGCGATGCTTTCGTGCGTTTGCTTCAGCTGGGACGCGTTCATTTCGATCTGGTTGCGAAGATCGTTCAACTGCCGGCTCTTGAACTCCAGCTCCTGCCGCAAGCCGTTGATCCTGCTGTGCTGACGCGTGACCTGAAGGTTGAATTCGTTGTACCGCTCCGACGCGCCGGTGTAAGCCAGTTCGGCGCTCCGGTAATCCCCTTCGGCGGCCTGTGTCCTCTCTTTTAGTTCGCCCACGATCCTGACCAGATCGGACCAGGCATTGCGCGTATCCTCGATCCCCGCGATGGTCTCTTCGAGGTTCAGCTGCAATTCCTCGAGCCTGCCCTGGGAGGATTCCTGCAATGCATGGAGGTTTTCGATCTTGTTCTGCAGCGAATAGACAAAATTGGTAAGCCGGTTGCAGTCTTCCTGTGTCTGCCTGATGGCCTGTTCCTTGAGCTGCTCGTTGTACCCGATCACCTCGGCATGCTTTGCCTGGATGGCTGCCTTCAGACCGCTGACGACGGCCTGTTGCCGCCGGATCTCTTCCCGCAGCTTTTCGAGGTTCTTCGCCCGCCCGATCTTTTTGCCCTCGAACAACCCGACGCTGCCCCCCGTCAGGGAGTATTTGCCCTTTACATATTTCCCGGTCTTTTCGAGCACCACCGCACCGTTGCTGTGTTCGAGCGCCCGCTCGTCCTCGGCGATATAGACATTCCCCAGCAAATGCTCTGCAAGCGCCCGGTAGTTGTCATCGACCTCGATCACCTGCATCGCAGGGATCAACCCGTCCTGCTCATGTCCTTCCCCGGGAGGCTGGCCACTTATTTTGTCCAGCAGGAAGAAGTTCGCCTTCCCTTTTTTGTTGGCGTCCAGAAGGTGCACCGCCTGCATCCCTTCCTGCAGGTTATTGACCACGTAATAATTCAAAAAGGGTTCCAGCACATTCTCCACAGCCGCCCGGAATTCTTCCCTCACGTAGATGATATCGGAGAGGATCGGCGCATGCTGATTCCAGGCCGGGTTCTTATGCAGGAACTTGATGCTTTCCGGATACCCTTCCATCGAATCGATGAGGCTCTTCAGGAGGTCGTGTTCGTTGTTCCTGGCATCCAGCTTCCGCCCTTCGTCCGCGAGCTGCTGCCGCAATCCTTCCAACTGCGCCTGCGCCTCGAGGATGTTCGCCTTCATTTGCTCCTGGTGTTCCTGCAATTGTTGCAAGGATGCCAGTTTGGATCCCAACTCCTGCTCCTTACACTCGTGCTCCTCCTCGAGTTGTTTGAGTTGGCTGGCCCGGACCGTACGCTCGTCCTCCAGCTGCCGGATGCCCCGCTGATGGTTCTGGATCGACGTATCCGCCACGGCGACTTTCTTCTCAGCCTCGAACTGGTCGCGCTGGATCTGTGCATTCTCCCGACGGAGCGCGTCCACGCTCACGCGTTTCTCGTCAAATACCCTGCGGGTCTCGTCCACCGCCTCTTTAAGGGCTTCCAGTTGTTCCTGCAGTCCGGATAATTTGTTTTCCTCCTCTTGAGCCTGCTGCCGGGTAAAAACGATACTCTCTTTAAGCCCGTTCAGCTGGCCCTCGCTCTTTCCCAGGAATTCCTGCAAACTTTCTTCCTTTTCGCGAAGGAAGTTCAGGCGCTGCGAGGCCAGGTTCTTGTCATTTTCCCTGGACCGCAGGGTCTGCAACAGCTCGTTGAATTCATGCTGCATCGACTGCAGGGCGCGTTCCTTCTCGATAAATCCGACCTTTTCCTTCTCCAGATCGGCTTCTTCTGTTGCGATCACGGTCTCCAGCCGGAGCTTCCGGTCGGATTCCAGTTCGGACTGCTCGTTTAATTCCCGGTAGGTCAAATTAAAACCTTCCAGCGCGGCCTTGGCCAGCTCGACGCTGAGCTCGCGGTATTCCTTTTTGATCTCGTAGTACTTCTCCGCCTTTTTGGCCTGGTTCTCCAGGCTCTTCAGCTGGTTGTTGATCTCGAAAAGCAGGTCCTCGATCCGTGCCAGGTCCTGTTCGGTGGCATCCAGCTTCTGACGTGCTTCCTTCTTGCGCGTTTTATAGATCGTAACGCCGGCAGCCTGCTCCAGCATCCTGCGCCGGCTGTTGTCCTTGTCCTTGATGATATCGTCCACCATCCCTAACTCGATGATGGCGTAGCTGTCGGTGCTGACCCCCGTGTCCATGAAGAGGTTCTGAATGTCCTTCAGGCGGCAGGACACATCGTTCAGCCGGTATTCGCTTTCCCCGCTCTTATAGAATTTCCGCGTGACGGTCACCGTGCTGAACTCCGTGGGCAACAGGTTTTTCGTGTTTTCAAAGGTCAGGCTCACTTCGGCCAGTCCGGAAGCTGACCGGGTCCTGCTGCCGTTGAACACCAGGCTTTCCAGGTTTTCAGATCGCAGGTGGCTGATCTTCTGTTCCCCGATCACCCACCGGATGCTGTCGATAATATTGCTCTTCCCGCATCCGTTCGGGCCGATAATTCCAGTGATCCCCTCGTCAAAACTGATATGTGTCTTATCGGCAAAACTCTTGAACCCCTTTATTTCCAAACTCTTTAATCGCACAACAGATTAGTTTAATTTATTCGCTCCCGGAACCTTCGCCGCGCCCCGGGGCTTCCCGCGCGGACGGCCGACAAACCTACAGTAAATTAAACTAATCTTCGGGAATAATGCCGGGCGGGAAAAACCGCCTGTTGACAAAATGTGGATGAAAAAAGGGCCGGTTGGGCATTGCCAGGCGCCCTACAACAATATTCACGACATTTATATATATTTACGCTCTCCTTTCAGGACCATCGACCAAAACATCATCTATGAATAATTTTATTGTCCCCATCGATTTTTCAGATGCCGCCAAAAATGCTGCCCGCTATGCCGCCCAAATTTCGAACGGTTTGCCGGACGCCCAGCTCATTCTGTACAACGTGTACGAGGCCCTCGAATACGGGTCGGACAGCAGCCCGCTGAGTACCGAGGGGGGCGAGGACGCGGCCCGCAGATCGGTAGTTGAATTGGCGCTGCAGAGTGTCCGGACGGACATTTCTTCCCTCACCGATGCCAGGATCTCCATCGTCGCCGAAGAAAGCAATCATTTCCTGGATACCCTGGAAGCCTATGTCCTCAACAACGATATCCAGTATATCGTCATGGGCACTACGGGTTCGACGCGGCTGGGCGAGATGCTCATGGGCGGCAATACGCTGAATATTGTAAAAAGACGGATCGTACCGGTGATCATCGTCCCGCCAAACGCGCAATCCACATCCGCCAAAAATGTCATGCTGCTGACGGATTTCAAGGACATAGATTTCACCATACCCGTGCATACTGTAAAGGGAGTGCTGGACCTGTTCAAACCGCGGTTGCATGTGGTCAATGTGGATCACGAGCATTACGTGCAGGTGACCGAGGAATACGAAACCAACAAGCGGAAACTGGAAGCGAACCTGGCGGACTACAGCCCGGAATTCTATTTCATCCGGCTGTTCGATTTCATGGATGCGATCAACCAGTTCGTCGCGGACAACAATATCGACCTCATATTGACCTTTCCGCGCCGGCACAGTTTCCTGTCCAATATTTTCAAAACGACCAGCACTGTCAAACTGGCTTTCCACAGTCACGTGCCGATCGTCGCGATAACCGGGTAAACTTCAAACGTCCGGTTCCTGCTGACTGAGGCAATGGAAACTGCCCAAACCCCAGATGATATCCGTCGAATCGATACCGGTGACCCTCCGCCCGGGGAAACATCCTTCAAGGACGCGCACCGCGCGCTCGTCCTCGTCGCACCGGTAGGTCGGAACGATCACGGAGGCGTTGGCAATATAGAAATTGGCGTAGCTGGCAGGCAGGCGCTGGTCCTCATAGATCACCGGCGCCGGCATCGGCAATTCGACGATATTTAACTGCTTGCCGCTCAACAGCCGCATTCGCGATAGCTCGGACAGGTTGTCCTTCAGAAGCTGGTAGTTCTCATCACGGGCATCGTCTTCGATCGCCGTGACCACCGTGTCGGCATTGACAAACCTGACCGTATCGTCGATATGCCCGTCCGTATCGTCCCCCACGATCCCCTGGCTGACCCAAAGGATTTGTTCGACGCCATAATAGTCCCGTAAATATCCCTCCACCTTTTCCCTGTCCAGCAAGGGATTCCTGTTCGGATTCAGCAGGCAGCAGCTCGAAGTGATCAATGTTCCGGCCCCGTTGAAATCAACCGATCCGCCTTCCATCACGATCCCGGGATGATATACCAGCAGCCCCAGCGCCTCTCCGATCAGGGTGGGTATCGCGTCGTCCAGGTCGAACGGCGGATATTTATTGCCCCAGGCATTATACCCCCAGTCCACGATGACCTTTTTTTGAGCGGCCTCAGGATTGACAAGGAAAGCCGGACCATGATCCCTGCACCAGGCATCGTTTGTCGGGAAACGGAAGAACCGGACCTGCTTCAGGTCCGCTCCCGCAACGTCCAGGTGGCCGATGGCCGATGCCTCCATCGCCGCATCGCGGACATTGATGCAAACGCGTTCACCCAGGGTCAGTTCCCGCACGAAACGGCTATAAGACGCATAAATGCTGTGGATCTTTCCGGGCCAGGAGGCTTCCTTGTGCGGCCAGCTCAGCCAGGTGGCCGCATGGCGACCGAATTCAGCCGGAAATATATAGCCTGCCTGGCGGGGTGTGCCCGGGGCGGGATTAGCTCTCATCGATAAATCGCTTCGTGATCGGTTGATACGAATCTATCCGCCGGTCGCGCATAAAAGGCCAATGAGTCCTGTACCGGTCCGTAGCGTCGGTATCGATCTCCACTATCCGGGTCTCCTCCTTGTCGCGGGAAGCCTGGAAAAGGATGGACCCAAAAGGATTCGCCACAAAGGACCCGCCCCAGAATTTCATCCGGCCTTCCTGCTCGAACCCTACCCGGTTGACACTGACGACATGCACGCCATTGGCTACCGCGTGGCTTCGCTGAATGGTTTGCCAGGCATTGTACTGTTCCTGGTTGGTTGCCTCGTCCTGGCTGGTTGCCCAACCGATGGCCGTGGGATAGAAGATCACTTCCGCGCCCATCAATGCCGTGATCCGCGCCGCTTCCGGATACCATTGGTCCCAACAGATCAGCACCCCTATCTTGCCGTACTTCGTCGCGAAAACCTGGTAACCGAGGTCGCCGGGCGTGAAATAGAACTTTTCATAATACGCAGGGTCGTCGGGGATATGCATTTTGCGGTATTTCCCGAGGTACGCGCCGTCGGCATCGAGCACGGCGGTAGTATTGTGATAGATCCCCTGGGCCCGCTTTTCGAACAGGCTGGCGACGATCACCACGTTCAGTTCCGCCGCAAGCCGACCCAGCGCCTCGGTCGAGGGTCCGGGGATCGTTTCGGCCAGCTGGAAATGATCGTACGCTTCGACATCGCAGAAATACAGGGACGTGAACAGTTCCTGAAGGCACACGATCTGCGCGCCGCCTTTAGCTGCCACGCGGACCTCATCCATCGCCTTTTGCAGGTTGGCCGCCTTGTCGGCCGAACAGCTCATCTGCACCAGTCCAACCTTGATCTTACTCATAGTCGCCCCTGGCCGGGGTTTGTCCGGCCGGCCGCAAAATTACAGGATTAACGTGAAATGACAGGTTACTTCTTCCGGCCCATCTGCCGCAAAAAAGCCACATGCGAGGCGACCGCATACCGGACGCGCGGATATTCTATGTACGCCACGCCGTATTCCTGGCAAGCCTGCCGGATGATCTTGCTGATCGCGGGATAGTGGACATGGGAGATCTTGGGAAACAGATGATGTTCGATCTGGAAGTTCAGACCGCCGACCAGCCAACTGACGATCGGGTTGCGGGTAGCGAAGTTGGCGGTAGTCTTTAGTTGGTGGATCGCCCACTCGTCCTCCATCTTTCCGGTCGTCTCGTCGGCCTTGGGAAAAGCCGTGTGCTCGACCGTATGCGCCAGCTGGAAAACCATGCTGAGCACGAAACCGGCAACCATCGTAAAGATCACGAAGCTGACCATCCAGTCATACCAGCCCAGCAGATAGATCGGAAGGAAAATGAAGAGGAAGGCATGAAAGAGCTTGAATCCCCAGAATACCAGGTGATCCGAGAGGCTCATCTTCTTCAGGGGCACGGCGCCTACCTTGCTGCTGAAATATTTTTGGTAGTCGAGGACAAAGATCCAGAAGATATAGAGGACCGAATACAGCACCCAAAAATACAGGTGCTGGTACCGGTGCATGCGATAGCGCTTTTGCGCCTCGCTCATCCGCATCCACGGCTGGATATCGATATCGTCGTCCACCCCCTCGACATTCGTATAGGAATGGTGCACGACATTGTGCTTCATATTCCACATAAAGCTGTTCCCGCCAAGGATATTCAGCGAAAACGCAGCGACGCTGTTGACCCATTTGTATTTGCTGAAGCTGCCGTGCGCTCCGTCGTGCATCACGTTAAAGCCGATAGCCGCCACCAGCCCGCCCAGCAACACACTTTCCGTGATTGCCCAAAACGCGTTAGGTGTAAAAAATACGAGATGGACGTAAATGAACACGAAGGCGACCATGAGGATCACCGCCTTCAGAAACAAATGATAATCACCGGTCTTTGCTTTGCCGATCTCTTCAAAATAATTACTGATCCGCTTTTTCAGTTCAGTATGAAACGATTGTGGTCCGGACGAGAACTTTGGCAAAGACATGAGCGGGAATTGAATTTTTAATAATAATGCAAAATTAGCTGTTTTGACCCGGAACCCGATGTTAAAATTTGCGTTCTCCGGCTTCCCCTAGAACGCCATTTCCGGCCCTTTGTTTTATCGTCACGTATCCAACTGAATATAGGTGTCAAAATTGCGTATTCCGACCATCTTTTCGGTGGTGAACCCCTCGGCGTACGGTACTCCGATCATCTTGCCGAGCATCTGGTGCCGCCCGATCACCGCATCCAGGAACTCCGGGCTCGAAATATAGGTCTGCGGCTCCTCCACCCCATAGCCCGTCGAGAAGAATTGCGAGGAGTAGGCCCGGATCGACTCTAGCTTGGTTTCGAAGACCGGGGTGATGTCGTACACGAAGCTGGGTTCAATATACCTGTCCTGGATGTAATGAAAGATATACTTCGGCCGCCAGTGTTCCTGGACCTGCCCCGCCTCGTCCCGCGTCCCGATCTTCCGCAGCCCGCTCAGGAAACACGCATCCCTGATCAGGTGCCCCGCACGTCCATGGTCGGGATGGCGGTCTTCCAGTGCGTTGGCCAGGACTATCTCCGGCCGGTATTTCCGGATCGCCCGGATCAGCAGCCGCTGATGCGCCTCATCGTTTTGGAAAAAGCCATCCGCCATACCGAGATTTTCCCGGGCATCGAGTTGAAGGATTTCCGCGGCCCTCGCCGCTTCCTTTGCCCGCAACTCGGGTGTGCCGCGCGTTCCCAACTCCCCGCGGGTAAGGTCCACCACTCCGGTGCGTTTTCCGTTCGCGCGCTCCATCAACAATGTGCCGGAACAGCCAAGTTCCGCATCGTCCGGATGTACGGCAATAGCTAAGATGTCCAGCTTCATTTTTGGCTTGATTTCGGCGCAAATCTACTGTTTTTAACGTAGCTTCGCGGGTCGCTTTTTTATACATAATTAAAAAAAGATAGCTATGGCGTACGATGTAGTCATCCTTGGCAGTGGTACCGGCGGATATCCGTCGGCTATCCGTGCTTCGCAGTTAGGCTTTAAAGTTGCAGTCATCGAAAAAGAAAATCTGGGCGGCGTTTGCCTGAATTGGGGCTGTATCCCGACTAAGGCCCTCCTGAAAAGCGCCCAGGTATACCAGGATATTCTCCATGCCAAAGAATTCGGCATCGAAGCGACCGGCACGGCGGATTTTTCGGCGGTGATCAAGCGCAGCCGCGGCGTCGCCGATAAGATGAGTAAGGGGGTCCAGTTCCTGATGCGGAAGAACAAGATCGACGTGATTTCGGGGACCGGTAAGCTCAAGGCAAAAGGCCAGGTGGAAGTAACGGGTGCCGACGGCAAGACCCAGGTCGTCGAAGGCAGGCATATCATTGTGGCCACCGGCGCCCGCAGCCGCGAGCTGCCCAATCTGAAACAGGATGGTAAGAAAGTGATCGGTTACCGCGAAGCCATGACCCTACCCAACCAGCCCAGGAGTATCATCGTCGTGGGAAGCGGGGCGATCGGTGTCGAGTTTGCTTATTTTTATTACAGCATGGGAGCAAAAGTGACCATCGTCGAGTTCCTCCCCCGCATCGTACCGGTGGAAGACGAGGAGATATCGAAGGAGCTGGAGAAGATGTACAAAAAATACGGCATCGATATCCTGACCGGCAGCGAAGTGACCAGCGTCGATACGGGCGGCAGTGGCGTAAAGGCGAAGGTGAAGACATCGAACGGGGAAGTTACGCTCGAAGCCGACGTTCTCCTGAGTGCGGTCGGGATCAGCGCCAATATTGAGAACATTGGCCTCGAGACCCTGGGGGTCAGGACCGATAAGGGCAAGATCGTCGTCGACAAATTCTATCAGACCAACGTCCCGGGCATCTATGCGGTCGGCGACTGCGTCCCCGGCCAGGCACTTGCCCATGTCTCCACAAAGGAAGGGATCATCTGCGTGGAGAATATCGCCTATATGGAAAAGAAATTTGCCCACCAGCCGGAGGGGCTGGACTATGGCAATGTTCCGGGATGTACATACTGCACACCGGAGATCGCCTCGGCGGGTATGACCGAAAAGCAGGCCCGCGACGCCGGCTACGAGGTCAAGGTCGGCAAGTTCCCGCTGTCGGCCTCGGGCAAGGCGACGGGCGTCGGCCACAACGAAGGTTTCATCAAAGTAGTCTTCGACGCCAAATACGGCGAATGGCTGGGCACCCACATGATCGGATATAATGTAACGGAGATCATCGTCGAAACCGTCGTCGGCAGGAAACTTGAGACTACCTACCACGAAGTGCTCGACAGTATCCATCCCCACCCGACTATCAGCGAAGGGGTAAAGGATGCCATCGAAGCGGCGTATGGCGAAGCCATCCATCTGTAGATTCCGAGAAGTTAACCGAATTCCGAAAGCCGGCCCAAAAGCCGGCTTTTATATTGGGGTTCGCGCTTTCATCACCCCATCCTTCGACCCCTTCGTCACCCCCATCTTCACCCCGCTTTCAACACCCCGACAGTCCTTTCACCCTGATAACATAGTGCTTCCCGCCGTGAATGATCTCCATCGTCCCCGCCTCCTTCACGGCTTCACCCTCTTCCTCCAGCGTCCTCAGGACAAGCACGACCGTGTAATCGCCATCCCGGTAAACTTCCCTGAACCCCTTTTCGCCCGTCTTGGCGCTCTGGGTCGAATCAAAGTGCAGGATCATCGACTTTCCGTGCAGCCGGAGGTACGCAAAACTCCCCGACTTTGTCGCGAGCAGCTTTTTCCCCTTGTCGACGTCCAGGCTGTCGAAAGAGATGTTCAGCGAATCGTAAGTATACAGCCCGACGCAGCCCTCGACCGTTTCCGGGGCGGCGGAAAAGAGATCCGGCCGCAGTTCGGCTCCGCTGCCCACGGCGCTGTCCGCCCGGGCATGCCTGTGCGCCGGTTTATCCCCAGGGGCGTCGCAGCCGGTCACCCAACAAGCAGCCAGGAAGATCGGCAAGAAGCGTTGGAACAGGTTCATTTCGCTAAAATACCGGAAATCGGCATGCTTTTTCTATACCTTTAAGAAAGATTTTTTCACCTATTAACGCAGCAACCATGGACAACAGGACTTCAGGCATCGTGTACGCCCTGCTGGGCCTCTACACGCTGATGATCAGCTGGCACTACAACCACAATTGGATCCTGCTGATCGTCCACTACATTTTCTGGCCCATCTACCTGATTTATGAATTATTGATCGGCCACCTGTCACATGACCTTTGGCGGACTATCCCGGAATCTTATTTTAAATAAGTCCCCGGATTTGTCTACATTAGTCATCCACTAAAACGCCATATATGAGACGATTGATGTCTGGGACCATCGCCGTTCTAACGGCTTTGCTTTCCCTGGCGGAGCTTTCCGCCACTGCGCAAAACATCACGGGCGATGAGATCAAAGCCCAATTCATCAAGGATTGGGAACGGGCGAAGACCTACACGCTGGAATACCTCGACGCCATGCCCGCGGACAAGTATTCCTTTAAGGCCGTCGACAGCATCCGCAGCTTCGCCCAGCAAATGCTGCACCTGGCGTCGGGCAACGCGGGCCTGATCCACTTCGCAACCGGCGTCAGAGCGGGTTTTCCGATGGGTCTGGAAAAAAGTCCGACCGCCCAGAACAAGGACTCTGTCGTTTATTACGTCACCAAAAGCTTTGACATCGCTATTCAGGACCTGAAAGATTTCGACCCCGCCAAATTCGGGGAGCAAGTCGATATGCGAGGCGACAAGGTTACCCGTTTCGCACTTTTTGAGAAGGCTTTCGAACACCAAACGCACACCCTGGGTCAGACAACGATCTACATCCGCCTGGTGGGGATCCGGCCGCCGGGGGAACGACTCTTTTAGGGAAGCCTGCAGCAATCCAGCCGGACGTACGTGAAGCGCGCCGGCATTGCCCTTGCCGTATCGACATTGCCGCGGATCGCAAACAAGCCGATATACTTTGGCCGGAGCGGGAAATCCCCGCTGCTGATCTCGCGGAATGAAGTATGGGCAGCAATGCCATCCGCGTACAGGATCCGGTACCGGTTTTCTCTTCTCTCGATCCGCAATGCCGGGCTGGCCAGATCGCGGGCCAGCGCGGGGCGTCGCCGCAGGCTATCCATCTGCAGCAGCGGGATGTGCACGAATTCTTCCAGCTTATCTTCGTGCTGCCCGCGGGAAGCGATTCCCTGCAAAAGGATGGAACCCGACCGCGGATATACCCCGTTGTAATCGTTGTAGGCGATGGACACCCGCATGCTGGCGCCCCTGAATCCGGTGTCCTCCATCAGCAAAATTCCGGCCTGCTGCCAGTTCTGCAGGGGCAGAAAGTCCTTCCAATGCACCTCCACGGTCCAGCAGTCGCAGTCGATACGATGCATCAGCAGGTTTCGGATCACCGGCCGGTCCGCCGAGTCCGGCCAGTTGTCCCCGCGCAACGTAAAGAGCGTCAGACAACCTGGCATCTCCCCGCGCCGGGTCCAATAAGAGCTGTCCGGCGATTCGAGCCACCATCCCTCCGATCGCAAGGAATCCGCCGAAACGTTTGAAAAACGGTCTTCGAATCCGTGATAGGACCGCCGCTGAAAATTCGCAGCCAGTATAACGGCAAGCGCCAGCATTACAACCACACAAGCCACTGCCAGCCACTTGCCGGACGATATTCCGGACGATATCCCGGACGATCTTGATGCGGAAGCTTCGGCCGGCTTTGGTGGGATTGCCGAAGACTCGCTTTCCCGGCGGATCAGGCGCCTGGCCTTGTAGTCGTACCAATACGGATAATGCCCCGCCGTCTTCTTCCGCTCCGGTTCCGTCGCATATGGTGCACCCTCGACATAGCGCGACAAAGTATCGAGCGTCGCCACCGAGGGGTTCTCGGGTTTCGCAATTCCCGCCGACAATACGAAGAAAGAATAGTTCTTGATGCTCTTCCAGCCGATGACAAGGCCGGTGTCTTCCAGGATCCGCGCATACATCTGCTTGCTTTCGGTCTCTGTCAGCGGCTTGGCCAGCGGATGACCGAAGCATTTCAGACAGGCTTCCCGAAATAATAAGTCGAAGACACTGGCATCCACTTCATTCATAATCATCCGATTGCCTCAAATATCGCAGAATTCCGCCACAATTCCGTGTCAATTCCGCCCCGCCGGCCCGCGACGCCCCAAATTGCCGCCAACACATTCCCGTATGACCAAATACCGCTTTCCGCTCCGCCCCTTTTCACCCCGCCCCTTTTCACCCCGCCCCTTTTCACCCCGACCCT
>Ga0134125_10000150_pt1 | contig 101567 bp, 79 predicted proteins | sample KB31751_FD_96464 | JGI IMG/M metagenome (GOLD analysis project Ga0134125, IMG submission 96464) | Terrestrial soil microbial communities with excess Nitrogen fertilizer from Kellogg Biological Station, Michigan, USA - KB3-175-1 | ecosystem: Environmental > Terrestrial > Soil > Unclassified ... | reverse complement strand
TAAGCGTTCGCGAGTTGAGCTTAGGAAGATTCGTGACGACCCACTGCACTACTCGCCAACGCTTTCAGCGTTAGCGAAGCAAACACTTGCGTTATTCCTGGGGCGTTGCCCCAGGCTGGAATTTGCAAGCGCCTTCGGCGTTCATTGGGTTGATTCGTCAAGTATGTTAATGCCGTTAAAACGGTTAGGAGACCAACTCTGTCTGCCTACACCGGGCTGAAGCCCGGTGTGAATGAGATGGCACACTTCAGAGTTTCGCCCGGGGTTCTGCAAAATCAACTTTGCAGCTATAATCCCGGTCATCCTGGAGATTGGCTCGCTCACATCTGCCTCGGCAGATCTTCACATCGTACGGGACTCTGCTCAGCTTCAAACCTACCCACCCCTGGTGAAAACTCATGTATCGACCCAAGTTTTGCGCGGAGTGTGGCGAGAAGATCATCCGGCTGCGTTGGCGTCTTTGGAACAGCCGCAGGTTCTGTGATGTTTGTTCGCCTCGATTTTTCAAAGAACAGTCAATGCAGCTGGGAGCCCTCGTAGTTGGAATCCTGTTGACCGGCATGGCGTTTGGAAGAGCGATGCGACCGCAGCCGCCGCCACTGATCATTCAACGGTCGGAAGCGCGCACCTCGAACGTGGCAGGCTCCAGCAACCCCGGCAACACGGCGCCGTTAGTAACCGAAGAGATTTACATGTGCGGTGCGCGCACAAAGAAGGGAACTCCCTGCAGCCGTCGTGTGCATGGTCCGGTCCGCTGCTGGCAACACAAGGGTGTGCCCGCGATGCGGTCGCAGGAGAAGTTGATAGTTAAGGACTTAGCTCCTTGAGCAGCAGCCACGGTGAATCAAATGTGTGCCCTATGGTGAGAATGTCGGGTTGGAAGTCAGCCGCAAACCAGGTAGCGTCAAGGAGACCTCGGAGTAGCCAGCTATCACCCTGAGATTCCATCTGACGCCACCTACATCAGCTATTTTGAGCAATACGATCACGCTCGCTTCTAACCTCAAGCGCAGAGGATCGATTCACTCCGAGCCAGTCATTGAGTCAAGCGGAGCCGACCCTACGAGTTTGCCGAGCCTCACGAGCTTAGTCTGATCCATGAGCCGATTAATTGGAAACCGCTTCTTCATTCCCACAGACGAGACAACCAGTGTCGAAATGTTTTCAGCTTTGCTGGATCGCTATCCGGTAGTTGTTAGCGAAGAGCAGGCAAACCAGAATGAGGCAGACTTGGGTTGAGATTTGATCGCTCTTGACCGTGATCATCGCGCCACCTCGGCAAATCGTAGACTTCAACGTTATTTAGGGAGCAATTGTCATCGCCTTGTTATACGTTTCGGCCGAGATGAAAAAGATAGGCCCGTTAGCTCGAGAATATTCTGCCACTACTATGTTTAGGCGAGAGGTAGTCGGCGGCCACCTTCTGGAACTCCTGCTCCTGCATTGCATAAACTCTTATCATTTGACGATCCGTACCGTCGTCCCGCGACAAAAATTTTCGCCGACCATGAACACAACGGAAATTGTCCAGCAGAATAATATCGCCACGCTGCGCGTGAATTGTCTTTCGTATTCTTGGATCATTTACGGTCTTGATAAATCGGTCAAAAGCCAATTGAGCCTGGAGATTCTTTGAAGAGATCTTCGCTTGGTTAAATCTGGAAACAAATTGGCCTATTTCATTCTGAACTAGTATTTTTAAGTTTTCAGACACTCTCCCGTCAGAAATCGAATCTGGGCTGCTTACATCAAACAACGGAGCTGATAACCAGCCAATATCCTCTTTGTCCGGATGCAATAAAATCGCGTCTTCCAATCGAACGTATTCGATTGGAACGTCGGGCTCCGCGTTTAGTACCAGCCAAGCCAGGTATCTCGCGCTAGTTTTTGGGCCGCTCTTGATCTCACTATATTCACGGGGAAATAATAAATCGGCATTATCTACATGCATAGGCAACTCTCTTGCCGAGCCTTGCGAGCCGAGTTGCAGAATTCCTTTCACTGTTGGCGCAACGGATCGTAACAAGCGACCATTGTTTTTTCTGGAGTAGCCAACTATCTTTAATTCCAGTGAGCATAAGCAACCTATGAAGGCAATTAATTCCTCCCAAATTAATTCAGCCTTAATAATCCCATCATAAAAAGTCGGGACTTTGCTTCGTTTGCCAATCAGCCCTCTAATGTGCAGCATTTCCGGGAAGTCGTTGGAATAGCTCGCGATTCGTTTTTGCAGGAGAGGTGCTGATCGCGCTAATTGTTGTTGGGCCGCACTTTCAAAATATGGAAAGTTGTTCTCAAGGTCGATCCAATTTCTTGGGTTAGAGATTTCACTAACACTCAAACCTTCTAAAATAGCCAGCATATCTGACACTGGTACTAGCTCTACGTATTCACTCCTTGTTTTCATTAAACGAAAATGTCCCTTTCAAATTCAGGAGTTCGCCCGGTATTGTGAACATAGTTTTGGATGAAATCTTTGACCCCTTTTTCGTTAAGCTGCTCGATCTGAGTAGCAAAAATGTTGATGCAAAACATACCAACCAAGCCATATTTACCATCCCAAATTGGGATCGTGGTGGCTTTTACAAACTTTTCCAATTCAAACTGTTTTCTATAAGCGACCTTGTCGCCACCCTCAATCGACTCTAAAAGTCGGCGCCCCTGCTCCTTGACGTACTGAACAACAAACCGTGTGGATGGATCACCTACTTTCCTCTTTGATAAGTCTTCGGTGTTCCTGCATGCGACAATTGACCTAATTGGGTTTCGCACATCGTGAAGAAGGATTTCGAAAAAAACTCCTTCTAAGGTAGCCCCAATGTCATTCACCAGTCTTATGTAGTTGGAAAAAATCCTTTTATGTTCGGACTCGAACTCATTTAGAAAATGACGAATGTTGTAATGAGTAATGAAGTCATTATATTGGTCGGTTTCAGCTTCAGTGAAAGAGTCCTCAATATGGCCCCGGTTTGCCTCCCAGAGATATACGAGATCGGTAGCCGCCATGTCATCGCGATGTTCTGAAAAATACTTGATAGCCTTAAAAAAGATGTTTTTACTGAAGATAGGATTACGCCCATTAATCAAGTCGATGGGGTAATACCCCTTGTACTCAAATAGTCGCTTTCCAACTATGGTCAAAGGGCGAACGCCGAGAGCGTTAATGCGCTTAGCAAGTAATTCCACTGCGGATAATAGCGATTGTTCCGAATCTCGATATGAAACACGTTGAATAGGAGCGATATCAGTCGGAAACTTGAGATTCCCCTCTGCTGCTGATAACAGAAAGACTCTTTGTCTGCCCACCTTGGCCATGAAAATTCCAGATTCGAAAATTACATTATCCCTCGGGGCGTAATACTGATTTTCCCGATAATGTAACTCGTCGTCGGGGCTCAAAACGAATATTGCAAAATCTACGGATTCCGAAATTTCCAGTAGCCCCTCGACAAGAAACTGGCTGGGTTGTACTGGATTCGTGTCCCAGGCAAATACATCACACGTCTCCGATAACGCCTCCTCCACAATCCTTACTACCGTCAGAGCTTCGCGTGAAGAACCGATAAATACTTTAGGTTTCATAAACGATTCCTTCTTTCGGATTTCATCTGACGTGGTGTCACATCAGACGCATAACCTATCGGGCTTTATCCGCAATGGCTGAGAGAGGCCCGAAAGATCTACAGGACGGCATTGAGGATAAAAGCTGTTGGACTGAACCGCTGGTTGCAAGTGCGAGATTAGCGAATTCTCCGGGAATTATAAGGGGGAATGCGGTGGCGAACAAGGAGGCAACGGAAGCTCAGTGCGCCAAGAAAAAGTAGGTAGTTGCTAAAACTGAGGCCACGGCCTGGCGCCGTGGTCACTCACGTTGGTCGCTAACAGAGGCGGGCCGAGATTTTTCGTGATGCCACGGGCTTGTCCCGTGGAGTGTTCACGCTCATGCTGGTGGCAGGCGGCAACGTGAAACACCACGGGGCTAGCCCGTGGCATCTTGCAAACCAGATGGATCAGCCTGTTTTTGTAGCTGTGAACATGAAACACCACAGGGCAAGCCTGTGGTATCGGCTAAGGCTTCAGTTCACCATTTATGCTTTACCTACTTTTTCTTGCCGCACTGACGGAAGCTTGGTCTTCAGCGATGCTGGCGCAGGAGAAGTTGATGGTAAAGGATTAGAGATGCAAGGCTGGCTGTGCGGGTGCACAGCCAGGTTCCTTGTTAAAGCTCACGCATCGTCAATGACGGTCCTTCTACTGAAGGTGAGCGTTGGCATTTGAGGCGGCGCTACTCAGCACCTGCGAGCAAGTGGCTTGAAGATCTATTTGATGTTAACCAAGCCCTTATTTAGCTGGCCCAATTTCTGGCTACTGGCGATGCCGCGGCCTCGCTTGAGCAACACCCGGTCCCCGTCTTTTGTGAGCGCAAACTCCTCCGGGGTCAGTGTGAAGATCACACTAGTCATCTCGCCGTCTGCAAACCGGCTCGCGAGGAACTCCTCTCGACCGATTTGCAACACCAGGGCGGCATTGGTGGCCTCGAACTTTCCTGTTCCGCCGATAATAATTTCGACGCCAGTAGCCACTTTCCGAAGTTGAACTTCCGCGTTGAGATGAGAACGCTGTAACTGTCCCGGAACGAGGAGAGTTTCCGGCAACACTGCGCGGGGTGCGTGGAGGTCGTCGCTTCCTGTGTGGCGAGACACAGCCAATGTTGCACCCGGTTCAAGGACGCCTCCTTCACCGTAAAGAATGACCATGATCTTGTTTCGACCATAACCCACGGTTCTAAGCGGCACGTCATCAATCCAGAGAATGTAAGCCCCGTTGGGGAAGTCACCGTTGACAGTGAGGCGAAGCACGCTTTCAAGGCGTTGGACATCCCGCTGCTCGTACAACTCCAACGAGCTGGGCTTGCCATTCGGCGCTTCCCGAGTGCTGACTCGCTCCAGCGGTTGAGTAAGCTTGACCTCTTCCAGGCTGTACGATGTTACCTTAAAGTCGCCAGCGCCTACTTGAACTTTATTGTAACTTTCGGCCACGATCTTTCCTGGGGCGCCGTATAGGTCCTCCTGCTGGGCGGTCGCCACCAGGAAGCATGCTGACATCAATGCCACGATCCCAAACGCCGTTCTCAAGCACTTAATGTAACTGTTCGAGTCTTTCATGGTTCCGCCTCCTTTTACTTGGTCAAACGAATATTTGCAAGGTAGATTGCGCCCGTCGGTGTATCGTTAAAAGTGAATCTCACGCCCCGTATTTTGGTCAGGTCCGCGTTCGTAAAATCTGAAAACGGGATGCGCACGCTTTGCAGCGTCGAATGAGGTTCATTGGCCCACTGTAAACAGGCGTTATTTTGAGCCCAGCTAGTGCAGCTGTATCCTCCGACGGGACCACGCAGCTCAGCGTAGTTACACAAACTGACCGCAGAGGAACGGGTACCATCCGCCATAACTAATTCAATTGCGAAATTAGTGAGGTCAGCGCTATTCATGGACACATCCGGCTGACGGGAAAGGCGGAAGTCGAGGAAATTGTAAGCACTCACGTTAGTGCCGTTGCCGGCGGTGGTCCAGTTGGTCTGGAAAAAGTTATTTGGGTCAGCAGTATCCCAGCGGATGTAACCGGTCAGATGGGTTGGATCATGCTCAGGCACGCCTAAGCCGTAATACATCGTAATATTGCTGGCGTCATTCCCAGTGCCGGAGCCCGGCACCTGAGTTCCTTTCCTGAAATCATCGATCACGGTCGTGACCGTCGAGTTTGGAGACGGAGTGTAAGCTCGCTCGACCCGTGTGATCGACGCGACCGCAGCCGGCAATTTGTATTGCGGGTTGAAGTTTTGGTTAAAGTTCGGACTCACTGTGGCGCCGACGTTAGCGCGGAAGAAAGCTACGAAACTGGACAGTCCCATCTGCTGCTGTGACGTTGAACCGGGAAAGGTCGCGAATAAGGGACTGTGGTCCAGACATGGCTGTGGGGCTCGGACCCCGCCAATCAGACTATGGATGAAGTCATCGTCGGTCTGCCATTCCGTGTTGTAGAAATTGTGATTGCCGCCCCATATCACATAGCTTGATTTGGGTTTCGCTTCAGTGGTGTTGTACATCATGCGATCGAGCACCTTGAGACCCGCTAGATCGGAGACATCGCGATCACACATTGACGCCAGCACGTTCCAGGCGACGTTATCGGCCCTGGCGGATTCCGCGTACCCATTGTCAGTCGGAGCAACCTCGAAAATTCCTTTGAAGGTGAGCGGCTGAGGAATTCGTGTCTGCCAGAGGCTACCGGCCGCTTTATAAATATTGTAGGCGGCTAGTACGCCTTCTCCACCCCTCGAATGTCCCATCAGTCCGACGTTAGTGAGATCAAGCTTGCCACTCAACTGCACGCCGACGTCGGCAGGCGTCGCAATGTCGTACTGAAAATCGACTGGCCCATACATCTGGTTAGGAACGCCTCCGCTCGTGGACCACGTTGTGCCATTAGTACTCGACGCGCGTCCGTTCACAGTCGCCGCTGCGGTTGTTGCGACAACGGTGTTGGAGTCGCGCCACGAATCCTGTCCGCTGGTTTCTTGCGTGACGACGTAGTAGCTGGTGTTGGCCGCCAGGGTTGGAGCCGTCGCGAGATTGACGTACTTAAACTGTCCGTTGACGCCGCCGGTCATCGCGATGGAAACGCTCCCTACGGTGACGTTATCGCTCACCCTGACAATCTTGACAGTATGAGTTTTGTTGTTGCCGGTGACGAAGATTCGGCCAAGCGAGCGGACGGTAATAGGCTGAGCGCCAACAGTCATTCTCATTCCTACCCAACTGGTGAGGTTGTTGCGCGAACTACCGAGGGTTTTGCTAATGACCAATGGTCCCACCGGCCTATTCCACTCGCTCAGTCGTTGTAGATGCTTGAGAACCATCTTTCCTCGCGCGAGGATTAGCTGATCATCCACGTGCCCGAGCGGGCTGGCTCCCGAATTGATGCCTCGATTGACATTCACGGAAGCGACGATATAGCCCCAGGATGCGAGCTGGCTGGCTAGATAATCGTAGCCGAGATGATTATTAACTACTGAATAACCTGCCGGACAGGTTCCGGTATTCGTGTAATTGGAATTGTCGTCGACATGAAATCCTCGCGTGTCGGTTCTGCCGCAGGTGCTGTGATTGCCGTGCAGCAAGATCACGACCGGGTAGTTGGCGGCGGACAAAGTCGAGGGCCGGTAGATTTGCGCCCACAACTCCGTCATGCGATCACCGAGCACGTCGGGATCTGTCACCGCTGGAAACTTATAGAAGCCAGTTTTGTTAACAGGGTTTGGACCAGTAAGATTTGCGTCAGCGGCCGGCGGCTGAGTAGGAATCTCCATCTTCGTTACGAAGACATCTGGTCCTCCAGGATTAATAACCGGCTGATAAGCCCCGATAGTAGTCGGGTAGGCGGCATTCGAAGTGTCTCCGGCGATGTACACATTCCCGGCGCATGAAGCCGCGATGCCCTTACCAGCACCCAGACCGAGCGATGTCGAATATAGAAGCGCGGTGCCCGAGGGATTGAACCTCGCGACGTACGTATAACCGGAGGTATTAGGAATCGGGTCTCCACCCGGAGTCGGGAAACTCGTGGAATTGGTGGTGCCGATGAGTATTGCGTTGCCGGATCCATCTGCGGCCACGCCGACGGCTGTCTCATTACCTGCGGTTCCAAGGTAGGTCAGATAAGCTAGCGCGCCGGTCGGCTTGAACTTGCCAAGAACGGCCTCGTTGAGACCCGCGCTTGTCATCTGATAGGCCCCGGTTGTGGTGGGCAAGCCGGTCGCGCTTGTAGTCCCACACACATACGCATTGCCCGAGGCGTCGACGGTAAGCATGCTGAGATCAACAAAATTGCTACCCGACAAATAGGTGCCATAGAGAAGAGCGGTGCCAGTTGCGTTTAGTTTGGCGACGACGGCGTGTTTGGTTATGGTCGCGGTCGTCTGTAGCGCCCCAGGCGTCGTCGGATATTGATCTTCCGGGTAGTAAAGGGTATTGGCCCCGGCAATCCAGGCATTGCCCTGACTATCCACACCGATGTCCTGATCGTAATCGTCACCACTGCTGCCAACGAAAGTTGAGTAAACGAGCGCGCCGGCGGCGGTGAATTTCGCAACAAAGCCATCGCGAACCCAGTAGGCGCGTCCGTTGTTACCGTTGTTGCTATTCATCTGGAAGGCGCCGGGAGTTACTGGAAACAGTGGTCCGCTTGTCCCGCCTCCTTTAGTAGCCTCCCCAGTGATATAAGCGCTGCCGGATCGATCAACGGCAATTGCGTAAGCCCGGTCGTGATAACCGCCTCCAAAGTACGTAGAAAAGAGTAGGGCGTTACCAGTGGCATTGAATTTCGTGACAAAGGTATCCTGAAAAGGACCATATCCATTCCCACAGCCACGCGGATCGGGAGGACCTGCCGCAATCTGAGGTTGGTGAGCGTTAACTGTCGGGAAATCATATGATCGGGTACTGCCGGTAATATAAGCGTTGCCGAATTGATCGACGGCAATCGCGTTTGCAGAATCCTCACAGGTGCTGCCGAAGAAGGTTGAGTACTCGATATCGGTGCCAAGCTCATTGAGCTTGGTCACAAACATGACCATGTAGTAGGTGCTATCGAGAGTACTGCGATAGGCATTCTTGGTCGGAAAATTCGCCGAAGCCGTTGCTCCGGTTATGTATGCCCTGCCAAAGGAATCCACTGCCAGCCCCTTCGCGTAGTCCCAGGAAGTGCCGCCGATGAAAGTGGAGTAGGTCAAGACCGGATCAATAACGAGCGGCTTGCCGCGATCGTAGTTATCCACCTGGACAGCAACCTCGGAACCGTTCCTGATTACATAACGACCCGCAACTTGTTTTTTGCTTTCATTCACTTGCTGGTAAATAAAGGGTGCGTGCTGGCGCACTAACCCATCTCCCAGTTTCAGAATGAGATCTCCAGCCGTATCTACACGCAGTTCTTTGGCGCCTTCGAAAGCGAATTGAATGACACCCGGATCAGCGCCGGGCGCGACAATGAAGTCATATTCGAGTTCGCGCTGGTTACCGTAATAGACCATGTCTATGCCCGGGTAAATGCCCTCTCTTTTGACCTTGCCATAGTTAGGCACATCGGTGAGCCACTTCGTTGAATCTTTCCCCACGAAATAACTGCTTTTGTGTTTGAGCTGATCGATGCCGATGAGTGGGGCAGCAGGATTGGCTTTGAGCAATGCCATTCGCAGGATGGCGTCTCCTCGATTGCGACCAGACTTGGGAGCGGTCTTGCGAGTGGGAAATTGTTCGCTGTCGGAGCCTGACTTTGTAAGCGCAAGCACAGTTTCTGCGGCGGTCAGGAAAATGTTGTAACCCTTGCCTCGCGAAAGAAATTTCACCGGCGCTCCGATTTGTCCTCGATTGATTTCAAAGCTCAACGACAATTTTTCCAGGTTCTTGCCGATCGCACTTCGAGTCGCGCGCTCAATTGGCTGCTGAAAAGGGGATTCAGTGGCTGGAGGCGTTGTCGGCAACGGCGCTGCCGAGTTGGGCGGATCCTGTCGATTCAAAAACGGATAGGCACTGCCCTGAAAGGCAATGGTCATGACCAGTAGCAGTCCAATTAGCGGTCTCTGGATTCCAACCATGATCTGGCTCCTCCTTTTGAAGAAAACGCGCGCATAGTGGGTGAAGAGTTGGTTGTGCCGAGCTACAAAACTCTTCGTTGTTAATCGGTCGAAGTACAAGTAGAATGGCGAACGATCAGCCCGATCTTTGTCCTCGACAATGTCAACTGTGTTCGCATGAGACGTTAGATTAATTTCTCCCGCGAGTCCTCAATCGGACGTCAAATAACTCTCAAATGCATATCAACTAATCGGGAAGAAGATGAGCAAACCAGCAGTATCACTTTACGCATTTGGCCCTTTTCGCCTCGATGTAACAGCGGAACTGTTGCTGCACAACGGCGTCCCGATCCCACTTACTCAAAAGCAGTTTGAGACCCTGCTCGTGCTCGTGCGGAACTCAGGCCGATTGATACATAAGGATGAATTGATGGAGCTGATTTGGTCGGACGCGTGCGTGGAGCCTGCTAATCTGACTCAGACGATCTTTATCTTGAGGAAACTTTTCGCTCAGTACGACCCTGAAAGTCATTTCATCGAAACCGCGCCGCGCCGCGGCTATCGTTTTGTCGCTGCCGTCGAAGAGATCCGCGCGGATAGCGTTCCGCCTGGTGTCGATAAGAATCCCAGCACGAGTGGTTCTGGCGATACCACTCAGTACAACTCACTTGCGGTCTTACCATTTGCAAATGCAACCTCTGATCCCAATGCCGAATATCTTTCCGATGGTCTGACCGAAAGCATCATTAACAGTCTCTCGCAACTCAAGGGTCTGCGAGTTCTGGGACGCAATACCGTCTTCCGCTACAAAGGCGCGACGGTGGATCCTCAGGAGATTGGAGCAGAGCTGGGCGTACGTTCAGTGCTCACGGGAAGGATTCTGCAGTTAGGCGACCGGGTAGTCATCAGAGCCGAGGTGACGGATGTCGTCGGCGGGTGGCAGATATGGGGAGAGCAATATCACCGGAAACCCTCGGACATTTTGGCAGTGCAGGAAGAGATCGCCGAAGAAATATCGGACCGGCTAAAACTCAAGCTTACCCTCAATGAGAAAAAGCAGCTCACCAAGCGCTATACGGATAACTCGGAAGCCTATCATCTCTATCTAAAGGGACGGTATCACTGGAACAAATACGCTGAGAAGGGTCTGGGCAAAGCGATCGAGTACTTTAAGGAAGCGTTGGAAGAGGATCCGATCTACGCCCTTGCTTACGCGGGAATCGCTGACAGCTACTATCGGCTGTCAAATTTTTATTTACCCACCAGAGAGACAATGCCGAAGGCAAAAGTGGCCGCCCTGAAGGCATTGGAAATCGATGAGACTTTAGCGGAGGCGCACGCCGCGCTCGGCCTGGTATTAATGTTCTACGATTGGGACTGGAAGGGCGCCGAGCGAGAATTCACGCGAGCTATTGAACTCAATCCTGGTTACGCTATGGCGCACCAACGACTCGCCTTGTCGTTCATTCTGCGAGACCACTTTGACGAAGCGATGCACGAATTGCAGCTTGCGGTTGAATTAGATCCGCTTTCGCTTCAGATTCCTCAAAGCATGGCCTTCGTATTCTTCTTGAAGGGTGATTACCAACAGGCGATTCAACAATTAGAAAAAACCCTTGAGATGAATGGAAATTATCATCCCTCAATATACCTGCTCGGTTGGGTGTATAAGCGAACCGGCGAGTTAGCGAAAGCTCTGGAATGTTTCGAGAGAGTTGCCGCTTTGGACGATTCGCCGAATCTGCTGGGGGCCCTGGGACACGGTTACGGGATCAACGGAGATCGTGCCAGGGCATTGGAGATTCTGGACCAACTGGAGGAGCAATCGAAACGGCGGTACGTTTCTTCTTATTGCCGCGCTTTAGTGCACCTTGGCCTGGATGAAAACGATAAGGCTTTTTACTGGCTTGATAAGGCTTTCGAGGAAAGGTCCGAGATGCTCCCCTGGCTTAACATCGCCGCTGAATACGACAGCATACGCGCTGATCCGAGGTTCCTTAAATTGATAAGGCGCGTCGGCTTGCCGAGGAATAGTAGCATCAACCTGCAATCCGCCGCTTCGTAGATGAATCGACGTGATGTTGAAAGCATTCACCCGGATGAGCAAGCCGGCAGCTTGCCTTACAAAGAGGACACTTCATGGCGGCTTCCATTGAACTGGAGCGACGTCTGCGCTGGGCAGACTCGGACGCAGCTGGACGACTTCATTTTCCGCGCATCTTCGAATTAGTCGAAGAGGCGGAGAGCGAACTCGTGCGGCGCATTGATTGGCCAATGAATCGCAGTTGCGGTTACGACTTCCCGCGCGTGAATATTGGCTGTGACTTTTTGCGAGTTTTGGATTTGGACGCGGCTTTTCGGCTGGTCCTTTCGGTGGACAAGCTGGGTCGCACGTCTATTCGCTATCGCTTCCAGGTTTACGATGAGGGAAATGAATTGGCTATCGAGGGGACGATGACCGTGGTGACGTTACAGGATGGTCGACCCGCCCAGATACCCGACACCTTGCGAGGCGCCCTCAGCGCCGACGTTAATTACAAAGCATAACGCGGATACAGGCGTTTAGAGTTCAAACTTTAGTTTGTGCTTCATAACCACACAAGCTGAAGCTTGAACTCTAAACGCCTGTATCCGCGGCTAAAATATCCTATGAGTTCTGAGCGCCGACCAATTCGCGGTCGTCGAAGTACTGATACTTCGCAGACATCGCTTCCTGAGCGGGAGCTTCCTTTAACTGCACAGGCGAACCATCCAGCTGCTCATAGAGAGGCGGAGGAATGACGGCGAAGTCGGCCATCGGATCGTAGATGTTATCCACGCCTTCCTTGAACACGTCGCCCATCAGCAACGTGATGATGTTGACCCGCTGCTCGGGGTACTTCTCGAGAAACTTCGAAAAGCTGAAGCCCTCGTTGTAGAAGGCATAGACCAGCTTGCGCATCGACTCGATTCCCTGATCGAGCTTTGCCTGATACTGTCCCAAACGCTCGCCCGAGAAATCGTTGTTTCGAAACGCATCGTGAATGCTGTCGGAGGCGAGCTCAGCCATCTTCAAAGCGAGCAGCACTCCGGACGAGTAGATTGGATCGAGAAAGCCATACGCATCCCCGATCAGAATGAAACCATCGCCGGCATTGCAGCGCGAGCGATATGAGTAATCGACAATCGAGTAGATCTTGTCCACGCGCTCAGCCGAGCCCATGCGGCGGCGAACAGCCTCAACCTTGTTGACCTCTTCCTGAAAGATTTTGGCCAGGTCCTGGCCTCGTCCCTGGACCAGATATTCAGGATCGGCCACGACACCCACACTGGTGATGTCGTTCTCCAAAGGGATATACCAAAACCAGCCGTTGCTGCCGAACGGAGTTCGCAACACGAGCGTGGCGCCGCCGTTGAGATCTTTTTCGCGATGCGCGCCTTTGAAGTAGGAATAAAGCACCGCTTTGCGCAGCTTGGGATCGCGAACTCGCCAGCCGAACTTGTTCGAGAGCATCGCCGACTGGCCGGTCGCATCAACGATGACCGGAGCGCGAAACTCCTGCACAGTTCCGTCTTTGAAGCGGGCTTCGACACCGTAGGCGCGGTTACCGTCAAAAAGAACTCGCTTGATCGAAGTCTCCTGATGAACTGCAGCGCCCTGGCTGGCGGCGTGGTTTATCAGCATGAGATCGAACTCGGAGCGAGTCACCTGCCAGGTGACAGACGATTCATGATGATTGGCTTCGAAGAAATAGAAAGGACGTGATTCCTTACCGGCTGGATTTGCGAACTGAACGCTGTATTTGCGGACGAACGGACTGTCCTTCATCTTTTCCAGCAAGCCCATGCGCTGGAAAGTGAAGTACGTGTCAGTCATCAGCGATTCACCGATGTGATGACGAGGAAAAAGTTCCTTTTCGAAAAGAATGACTTTGCGGCCTTCGCGAGACAGGATGCTGGCGACCGAGCTTCCTGCCGGGCCGCCACCGATTACAATGACGTCGTAGTTATTATTGATTTCCATGTGTTCTATACGTAACGGACAGACTTCAACTCTGGTTCAAAGAATTCGGAAAGAAAATGATCGACTTGTAAAAGTCCACTGCGAGTGAGTGCGATAGTTCCGTTCTCTCGCACCACCAATTTGTCCTGTTCGAGCTGGTTGTAGATCGGCTGGAACTCATTCCACACGTCGGTATCGAACTTGCGCTGAAAATAGTTTCGATCAATCGCGCCAGTCTTTAGCTGTAGGATCATCTCGCGAATGAGCTTCTGCTTTGGCGTCAGCGTCATTGCGCGCAGCAACGGCAGCTCGTTGGTCTCGAGCAGACGCACATACTCTTCAAAGCTATGGACGTTCTGAAAATGAACTCCATCAAAGTGCGAGAAGGAAGACACGCCCAGACCGATCATGTCGCCGCCGTGCCAGAGCGCGTCGGTGTAAACAAACCGGCATGGTTTGGAGGTAGTCGCCAGCGTATAGGCGCTCGCAATGCGATAGCCGCGCGCTTGAAACTCTTCATAAGCGTAATCAAGCCACCGCCGCTTAGTCATCCAGTCGGCCACCGGCGACGACACGCCGTTCTCGATAATCTCGCGCGAGATGACGGTGTTGTAAGGCAACTCCATCTGATAGATAGTGACCGAATCCGGTTTCAGTTCGAGCGCTCGCCGAATTGTGTCCCGCCACTTCGCTTCAGTCTCACCCACCATCCCTGCAATTAAGTCGATATTGATTTGCGGGAAATCAACCTGGCGGGCGAGATCGTAGACTTCGTAGATCTCGGGAGAAAGATGCGCGCGTCCGTTCGTCGCAAGTATCTCGTCATCGAAATGCTCGACGCCGAGACTCAGGCGCGTGACGCCGATGTCCTTCAGAGTCTCGAGTTTTGATCTTCGCAGCGTTCCGGGTTCGCACTCGAAAGTTACTTCTTCAGCGTCGCTCCAGTTCACATGCCGGTTCAAGCCGTCGACGAGGTAATGGAGCTGCTTTTCGCTGATATAGGAAGGGGTGCCGCCGCCAAAGTAAGCAAAACGGAGCTTGCGTCCCTGAATGGCGGGTTGCCGGCTGAAGCACTCCATCTCTTTGATAAGAGCGTCGAGGTAAACTTCAATCTCGTTCGCGTTCTTATCTGTATAGATCTTGAAATAGCAAAACTTGCAACGCTTGCGACAGAACGGAATGTGTAGATAGAGACCGAGCGGGTCTGCGGTGCGCGGTGGTCTGTTCAGGACCTCCATCACTTCCGGGAGGTGCTCGGGTTTCCACTGGGAGAATGGTGGATAATTCGAGACGAAATAATTTCCGACTTCGGTACCTGTTTGAGTCGTCGTGGTCATAAGAGCAGACAAATTAAGACTGTTAGGCTGAAAAACTAAGAAGTACTTACGAAATTGCCTTGATTTTGGTTTTCAGGACTAATGAATGAAACCAGGCCGGAGACTTCGTTTCGTTGCTACTCCCGTCGTAATAATAAGAACCAGCGAGTGTTTGAGCAAACGGGGCGCAGGTAAGTTGCCTTAGACAGCGGCGAGAAAGGGGAATATTGCAGGGAAAGTAACGACCTGCGGTAGCGGGCGGCTAATTACCTGGGCATGATTTGCCACAGATAAACACGGACGACACGGATCTGAACGGTTAGATACCACGAGTTCTCGCCATGAATGCTTATTGATAAATTGAATCTTTTGGAACCAGTCCGCCTGGATCAGCTCAGGGTCAGGAAGGGTCGCTTGCGCCCGCTCTTCCTCTCATTAGCATTCAAGTTTGATTCAAGCTTTAATGACCCCTACTTGAAGGGCCCTGAAACTTGGGCGGGAGTAAACTGCCCTTCCCCACCTTGAGCTGATCGGAGTCGAGTGGCTGCTCAAAGAATTAGCCACCAACGAACTCGGCCCAGGCTCAACCACCAATCTTTCATTTCCTGATCAGTGTGGATCCGTGTTCATCAGTGGCTAATTCATTTCGTCTCTACTTAATCGTCTTCACGGGAGGCGCAGGGCGTGGTGGAATCTTGAAGGTACCAGCCTTGAGCTTCGCCATCACCTCAGCAATGCCACGTTCCAGTTGCGGATCATGACCCGCAAGCACTGACTTAGGATCATTGTCGACTTCGATATCAGGATCGACACCGTAGCCTTCAATCACCCACTGCCCGTTCACCGTCAGCGCCGAGCCGGGAACAAAAATTCCGCCACCATCGATTAGTGGTCCGCGATTATTGATACCGACCACGCCGCCCCACGAACGTTTGCCGATGAGCGGTCCGAGGCCGGCTTGGCGGAACATGAACGGGAAAATATCTCCGTCAGAAGCTGAATTGCCGTCGAGCAGAGCCACCATGGGTCCAAGAAAAACACCATCGGGATAAGTGGCGCCAATATCGTCCACCCGCGAATAGTTGACGCCCAGCACCTTGCGCCGGAGCCGTTCAATCAGCATCCGCGAGACATTGCCGCCGCCGTTGGCGCGCACGTCTACAATCAAGCCTTCCTTATCGAGCTGAGGATAGAACCACTTGATGAACTCTCGAATACCTGGAGCACCCATATCGGGAACGTGCAGGTAACCGACACGTCCGCCGGTGGCCTCCGTAACGCGCCGCCGGTTGCCATCGACCCAATCGAGATAGATAAGTTGGCTCTCATCCGTTATGGGCCGGTAGCTGATGGTGCGAGCGCCAGTCATCGAGGGCGTGCCGTTAACAGTGAGCTGAACCGGATTATCTGCTTTGTTGCGCAGCAGCCGGTAAGGATCATCATTCCCTTTCAGCTCTTCGCCATCGACCGCCAGCACGTAATCACCGACTTTGACATTGACACCGATCTCCCGCAGCGGTGATCGATAAATGTCTTCTTCATTCTCGCCATCAAAGATCTTCGAGATGCGATAGCGTCCGGAAGCTTGATCCAGTTCGAAGCGCGCTCCCGGCAATCCGACTCGCGGACGTGGCGGAATAGTGAAGTCACCACCCTCGACGTACGCGTGCTGGATCGTAAGCTCGGAGATCATCTCGCTGATGACATAGTTCAAGTCTGAACGGTGAGCTACGTATTGCAGCAGCGGTTTGTATTGTTCTCGCAGTGCCACCCAGTCGTAGCCATGCATGTTGGGCACGTAGAAAAAGTCGCGATACCGGCGCCAGACTTCATTGAAGATTTGATTCCACTCTTCGGCCGGTATGCGATCGACAACCAAACCCGCGGTCGAGACTGCCTTCTTCGATTTATCGCCTTGAGGCGTAGCATCGTAAAGATTGAATCCCGGTCCCTGAGCCACCAACAGCTTGGAACCATCGTCAGACAGCGCGTAGCCTCGGCCATCTTCAGTGATGGTCGTTTCCTTTCGATCCTTAAACGCGAAGATACGAAGTTGGCTTGGTCGATCGCCAGGACGCCCGTTGTAAGGCGCCGGTGCGACACCATAGATGATATGACCTGTCTTCGCGCTCAGACCGCCGTAGTTATCAGCGATAAGTGGAAAGCGCGCGACGCGGTCGGAGATGTGATCGAAGTCAATTGTTCCACTCGGCGATGACTTCGCGGCTTCAGCAGCAGGAGCCTTGTCAGCGTCTGGTTTAGATTCCTCGGCTGCCTTCGGTTTCGCGCCTTCTTCCGACTTCATTGTTACTTCGTCGCTCTCCGGAGGAAACGGATGTTTCACGTCTTTCCGTAATGACATCGCGTAGATATAAGTCGGGCGGTTCGTCGCAAAGTTGAATTCGATGTTCGAGATTTGCGGCGCGTATTCGCGGTCGCTCAGGAAGTACAAGTAGTTTCCCTGTGGATCCCAGGCGGGGTTGTACGAGTTGAACAGCGGGTCCGTCACGCGCGTCACTTTGTTGTCGCTCGAGCTCCAAATGTACACGGATGAGAAGCCGCTGGCTGATGTCGCCATGCTGAAGGCGAGATAATTACCTTTCGGCGACCAGGCATAGTCACGAATGAGATTGCGAGGCGTATCGACGATCTCGATCATCTTGCGATCGGCCATTGTTACGACCCAGATCTTTCCATCCTTGTCGCTGAAGGCAATGTACTTTCCGTCAGGTGACCATTCCGGCTGATACCGGAAGGCTTTGCCTCCGCTCGTGACCTTTTCCGCAGGCTTGGAGCCATCCTGAGGAATCACATAAAGCTCTTCTTCTCCAGACATGTCGGACATAAAAGCGATACGAGCACCGTCAGGTGACCATGACGGCCATTTGTCATGAGCGCCAGATGAATGCGTCAAATTTCGAGTAGGACCTTTTTCGATCGGCGCGGTGAAAATATCGCCGCGCGCAGCGAAGACTGCGCGCTCGCCTTTAGGGCTGAGTCCGGCGGATTCGATGTTGTTCGCCGCGGAAATTCGACTGGGCCGGCGAGCTAAGCCGTCGTCTGGAACAGAGATGGAAATGGGAGTGCTTTTGCCAGACTGGGTATTGAGAATCTGAAGCTCGCCATTGAGCTCATAGATAATACGATTCGCATGATCGGAGCTCGGCCAGCGGATATCGTAGGTTTTGTTGTTGGTAACCTGCGCGGTCTTGCCGCTTCCGACACCATAGGAATAAAGGTTGAAATGTCCGTCACGATCCGAGTTGAAGTAAATCGTGTCGGCTATCCACATCGCATCTCGAGTTGCTCGAGGTCCTTCGGTAATTGCCTTGGCATCGTTGGTCTTCAAGTCAAAGATGTAGAGCTTATTTGCCTGACCGCCGCCGTAACGTTTCTCCGGACGGAAGTCGCGAGACTGGGGCGAATAAACCATGCGGTTGCCATCCGGAGAGTAATCACCGGAGCCTGCTTCGGGCATTGGCAATGCCGTAGCTCCGCCACCTTCAACTGCAACTGAATAAAGACGCGCGATCGGTAGCGACCAGGAATCACGCTGTGACTTGAAGAAGATTCTCTTGCCGTCTCTAGACCAGCCATACACCTGATTGTCCCATCCCCAACGCGGTGTGAAGGGGCCCTTGGCTGGATAGAATGTTAGTTGGCGCGGAACGCCACCGCCCACCGGAATCACGTAGACTTGTTCATCGCCGTCGTACTGACCAGTGAACGCGATCCATTTTCCATCCGGCGAAAACTTTCCAAATACTTCAACTCCCGGATGAGCAGTCAAGCGAATGGCCGTGCCGCCACTTGCCGATGCAGTCCAGAGATCGCCTCCATAAGTGAAAACAATTTGGTCGCCGTGAATATCAGGGAATCGCAACAGCTTTGTTTGCGCCGATGCACTACTGACGGCCAAAAAGAGCAGCGCCACAATGAATACAAAAGCGGCGCTACGAGTCGGGACAGACAGATTTCGATTAAACAAGGAAAGATCCTCCTAGAATTAGCGATGAAGTCATGGCGCCGAAGGCGCAGATAAATCAGACCCGGGTAAAAGACCCCGGGAGAGCGGGAGCAGCGCAGAGTCTTGCCGAGCAGTTTTGTGGACAGTGACCTGTCACCGCTTTGGCCCACGGCGGCTTGCCGTGCTCGCGAAAATTGCCGAGTCTCCAAAAACTGGTGCGACAGGTCGCACCGACCAAAGCGACGACAGGGTCGTCGCACTCCAAATTCTTACTTCCGATTCTTGAAAGCGTCGTTCAATTCAGTGTGGCGGCTGACGAGGGGAACACGCCGTCCATCAATAAAGAGGTGCCGCACATGCGTTCTCGCTTCCAGCAGGTCGCCGTCTGCAACCACAAGATTGGCGATCTTGCCCTTCTCAATTGAGCCCAAACGGTCTCCCACATTCATGATTTGAGCTGGATACAGGGTCACCGATTTTAACGCCTCTTCCTTCGGTAGGCCAAAAGCGGCAGCCATGCCTGCGTGGTAAGGCAGGTTGCGAACTTCAGCACCTTGTTCTCCGGTAGAAATACAGAAACGAACGCCGGCCTGCTGAAGTTTCGCCGCATTCTCGTAAAGCGTGTCATAAGCATCGTCTTCACGAATCGGGAGCTTCTGCACTCCAGTAATAATCACCGGAACATTCTTTTCCTTCAAAAGACTGGTGACTTTCCAGGCATCATCACCACCGAGGATGATGGGCTTGAGCTTCATTTCTTCCGCGAACTTAATGGCACCGCGTATTTCGGCTTCGCGATCGGCTCGAAAGATCACGGGCCGCTCGCCGCGAACGTACGAGACCAATGACTCGAGCACTACGTTTCGGTCGGGACGTGGCAGCGAATTATCTTTGGCATAGGCGTCCTGGGCACGACCGTAAGCCTCGCCGTCTCGCAGGAGTTTGCGAATCTGATCGAGTTGTCGTTCGTTGGCTGTCAACGCGGCCGAAACGTCCGGCGCCGGTTGTGGTGGGCCAAAGTCTCCGCCGCGCCCGCCGATACGCGGATAATTGATCACGAGAGCTGCCAGCGGCGCCACCGCCATTTCATTCGGCGTTGTTCCCACCAGATTAATGACTGCTGCTTGACCTGAGATCAGACCGCCCAAAGGCGACGTGACCACATGCGTGATTCCGTCCACGCGCGTAACTGCTACATGCGCGCTGTGTTGATTGACTGCGATGATCGCCTTGGCATTGGGATTCAAGTCACCCGTCTCAGAAGTGTCAACGGTTCCATTCGCGCCTTGTCCAACTTCAACGAGACCCATCGACGTGCCGGCATCCATCATTCCAGGATAGACAGTCAGGCCGCGGCCTTCGATTGTTTGTGCGCCAGCGGGGACATTAACGACTGCACCTACGGCGTCGATCTTGCCATCGCGAATCACGACTGTGCCGTTCTCGATGTCCGGGCCGGCAAGCGTGACGATGCGAGCATTGCGAATCGCATAAATGCCGCGGGGATAATTCACGCCCTGCTGAGTGGTGGGGTTACCGATCTGTTGAGCGACGGTTGGTGATGTGGAAAGCAGCAGCACACTCAAAACTAGCATTAGTTTTTCAAAGCCGAGCGGGAGCAAGCTACCCTTGCTGACCTCGATCTGATCCGACCTTTTCGCTGATTCTGGTTGGCTGTGCCTTTCCATCGTTTTTTCTCCCCGTCGCCGCGTCTCCGTGTCTTCCTGTCGGTTCTTCATGGCTGGTCCCCCTGTTCCATGTCGTCGTCGTGTGCTCCGGGGCGACGGCCGCGCGGGGCTTGAGGAGGACGGCCTCCCGCAGCTGGACGATTGGGCTCGGCCTGTTCCAATTGCGCGCGTTCCCTGGCGATGTCGGCGCGACGAGTAACATCCTTCTCGCGATCAAAGAAAACTTCGCCATCAATGAAAGTCATATCGACGCGAGCATAAACGCTGAGAGGGTGGCCGTTCCAAATAGCTAAATCGGCATCCTTGCCTGTTTCAATCGATCCGACGCGATCCTGAATGCCGAGCTGAATGGCGGGATTGAAGGTAATCAACTTTAGCGCTTCATCTTCGCTGAGGTCGCCGTAATGCATTGCTTTGGCAGCGTCGATGTTCAAGCGTCGAGCACGTTCGTCGGAATCGGAATTAACCGAAACAACAATCCCCGCGCGCGCCATGATGGCGCTGTTATAAGGAATGGCGTCGTAAGCCTCGATCTTGTAAGCCCATGAATCCGCGAAAGTGGAAGCGCCGGCGCCATGCTCAGCTATTTCCTTCGCGACTTTGTAACCTTCGAGGACGTGCTGAAAAGTCTTTATCTTGAAACCGAACTCGTTTGCGATTCCGATCAGCATCAGAATCTCGTCGGCGCGGTAGCAATGCGAGTGGACATAGCGTCTGCCTTCCAGCACTTCGACAAGCGGCTCGAGCTGCAGATCTCGACGCGGCGGGATCAAGTTCTTTTCACCTTTCTTGATCGCAGCGTTGTACTCGTCCCAGGTCTTCTTGTAATCACGCGCGCGAGTGAAGGCATCTCGAATCGTTTCCTCGACGCCCATACGGGTGTTTGGATAGCGTCGCGTGGCGCCCGCGAGATTGGGGCTGCTCGAACGCTTCACATTTTCACCGAGCGCGAACTTGATACCCGGCATCGCGCCGGGAAAGATGAATTCCTCGGCAGGGCGGCCGTACTTAATCTTTACGACAGTGTTGAGTCCGCCGATCGGATTGGCGGAGCCGTGAAGAAGATTCAGAGTAGTAACGCCACCTGCCAGCTCTCGATAAAGATCGATGTCAGTGGGATTCAAGACATCTCGCGTTCGCACCATTGAAGTGACTGCGAGTGTCCCTTCGTTGATGGTGTCCAGCATCGAGTGCGAGTGACAATCGACAATACCCGGCATCACATATTTGCCGGTGGCATCGATCACGCGGGCGTTGGCGGAGCCTTTTAGGTTCTTGCCGATGCTCGCAATCTTGCCATTGCGCAGCAGCACGTCGGTGTTCAGCAGCGTACCGTGCGTCACGGTTAAAACGGTCGCGTTGCGGATGAGCGTTTCCGCCGCGCTACTTGAGCTCGACCGCTGCGCTGACGCCGCGTTCGGCAAGAAAGCCGCGAATAGAGAAAGTAAGAGTAGCTTTGCAATAAAGTTTTTCATCTTCGCTCCAGGTATTGAGAGATGAATCGACAATGCATCAATTCTTATTCACACCTGGTTTCAACCAGGTGGAAGTCGCTTATTAACAGATCTTTGAACCGTTTCAACGGTTTCCATGCTTATCCAGGAACCAAAACCGTTGAAACGGTTTCCGTCTTATTGGCTCCCACGGTCACCCGGTTGAAACCGGGTGAGAATGAAAGTAGCTACACCCCACACCCTAACTCCTACACCCGAGCCCTTACGGAGTACGCGTGCCGGTAATCGACTGAGTACCTAAGGCTGACTGAATACTGCCGCTAAAAGTATCTCCTTGAAGCGTGCCGCTGATCGTCAGCTGTACCGATTGACCTTGAATAGTCGCGTTGGCAACAAAACTAAAGCTGTTTCCACTCAAGGCTCCATTGCTGAATTCAGAAGTTCCCAACTGCGTGGTTACCGTTCCTGAAAGAGTTGTGCCCTCCTGCCGGACGACCATCGTGCCTGGGAGACTTTGACCGCCTACGTCGACATTAATTGTCCAGTTACCGCCCATATTCACACGCGGCTCGCCGCCACCTGCGCCCGCGCCAGCCGGCGGTGTAGTCACCGGACGCAACTCAACCGGCTTGCCATCAATGAAGACGTTCGTAATGCGCGTGCTGCGATCAAAAAGATCACCTTTGGTTAATGTCAGGTTGGCAATCTTGCCGGTCTCAATCGATCCAAGTCGATCGCCCACGCCAAGAATCTCTGCGGCGCGCAAAGTTAGAGCGCGCAGGGCCTCGTCTTGCGAAAGGCCACTCTCGATCGCCTTGGCGGCGTTGGCTCGATAGTCGGCAATATTAGTAAGCCCGCCTGATTGAAAAGCGAATTTGACTTTCGCTGCAGCGAGTTTGGCTGCAGTCTTTTGAGTCTCGACGCGGAATCGGAGAGTTCGCATCGTTTCGGGATCAGCCTCAGGCGCCGCCGAAGTCGTACGCTTGGGAAAATTGAGTGATAACAGCACCGGCACATCACGTTCTCGCAATCGATCAGCAACCATCGCAGCTTCGGAGCCGCCAGCGATGATTGCGCGCAGCTTGAATTCCTGAGCGAGGTCAAGAGCGCGCTCGATCTCACGTTGCTGATCGGCGTGCATAACTACCGGTAACTTTCCCTCAAGCACTGGAATCAAAGCCGCTAGCGATCGATCCAGATCGGGACGGCGAGTGCCTCGCGGCGAGCGCTCATAAATCTCCAAAGACTTTTGATAACGCTGCGCGTCGAGCAGCATTTGGCGCAACGCAGCAAAGACACCCATCAGTGAGCCGGGATAGCCGCCATTACGCAGTGGCGTAAAGCCGACATGCATTGCCACTGGAGATCGCACAATCATCTCTTGCGGCGTTTCACCGGCGAGATTTATCAAAGCCGATTGTCCAAGCCAGATCCCCGAACGCGGCACCGTTAGCGCGGTGGTGATGCCGTTCGTGCGCGCGGACTCGAGGTCAGCTCCAGTGGGCCGGATGGAGTCTTCGACCATTACCTCGGGTTGCAGGCCGGGAGGTTGAGTCGAGTTTGGACCGGAAGGAGCCGTCGTCGTAGCACGCAACTGGGCCTGGCCAAATCCGCCGCCGGCCGGCGATGGCGCTGGAGACGGCGCGGGCAAACCTAAGTTGGTGTTGGTGTCGAAAAGACCCGGATACACACTCAGTCCGGCGCCGTCGATCACGCGCGCGTCGGCCGGAGCGGTGGCCTTGTCGCCAACGGCAACGATCAACCCGTTGCGAATGACGATGGTGCCACGCTCGATGATCGGGCCGGAGACGGGAATAATCTTCGCGTTGGTAATCGCGTATGTGTCGATGGCGCTGCGTTGCGAAGCGACAGGGATTGCCGCTGAAACAGTTAACGCAGCCAGTGTTAACAGAGTAGTGATCAGGCGGATTCTTCGCATAGTGAAAATCCACTTCCCATCTTGAGTTGATTTGGCGACACGCCAGCCGGCAGAACGCACCGGCAAGCTAGCTTGAAAGGAGGCGACAGCTTATCGCAGAACTGGAATTCAGTAAATACGGATGTGCGGATTCAGTGCGCCAAGAAAAAGTAGGTAGTTGCTAAAACTGAGGCCACGGCCTGGCGCCGTGGTCACTCACGTTGGTTGCTAACAGAGGCGGGCCGAGATTTTTGGTGATGCCACGGGCTCGTCCCGTGGAGTGTTCACGCTTCATGCTGGTGGCAGGCGGCCACGTGAAACACCACGGGGCCAGCCCGTGGCCTCTTGCGAACCGATGGATCAGCCTGTTTTTGTAGCTGTGAACATGAAACACCACAGGGCCAGCCTGTGGTATCGGCTAAGGTTTCAGTTCACCATTTATGCTTTACCTACTTTTTCTTTGCCGTACTGGTGCGAATTAGCCGCGTGAACGCGGATAAAACGGATCTAAATAGGAGTGAGCTCGGGAGACATTCCTACTTTCGTTTTCAGATCCGTCTTATCCGCGTTTATCCGCGGCTAATCTTCTTTACCATTTAACGGAGCCTTCTTTTGAGGTGTCGATTTGAGCAAGTTCAGAACTGTCGTCGAACAGGTAGCCCTTGATGTTGTCGAAAAGAAAGTTCTGAGCGTCGGTAGTCGAGAGGTCGAGACCGTAGTGATTGATTATCTGAGATTGCTTTTGAAGCCAAAGGGCCCAGCAAGGCTGGCATATTTCGTTTGCGACTCGTTGTCCGAGTTCATTTGGAAATGGCGCAAACCCAAGCGCCGGACGTTTTTCTCCACAGTGTTTGCACTGAACCATATCTGCCATTGAATTTCTCCTTGCCCGGATTATAGCCGTTCAGCAGGCAAACCAGAATTAGCCGCGGATAAACGCGGATGAAGGGGATCTTAAAAAGCGCGCTGGTTAAGCTCTCGATTGAGAAATTAGGTTGACCTTGGATCAGCTCGAGGTTGGGAAGGTGGGCTTGCCCCCGCTCAGGTTGCATAGCCTCCCAATCAAATTGGAAAAGTTGGGGTTCTAATCCAGTTGAATGCTGATGACAGTCAAGCGGGCGCAAGCAACCCTTCCTTACCTTGAGCTTATCCAGCTCGCGAATACCCGTGACTTGACCGGCTGCAAATCTTATTGCCTTTCAGATCCGTCATATCCGCGTTCATCCGCGGCTAAACTCGTATTCCATCAGCCTCCGTGTCAGTTTTTCTGACCTTGAGCTTATCCAGCTCGCGTGATTACCCGTGACTTGACCGCCTGCAAATCTTATTGCCTTTCAGATCCGTCATATCCGCGTTCATCTGCGGCTAAACTCGTATTCCATCAGCCTCTCCGCGTCAGTTTTTCTGGGCATCGCGAATGGCGCGGATGATCTCATCATCCTTGGGGCGAAAGAGTCCCAGCGGGCGAACGTCACGATGGCGAATGACTCCGTTCGAGTCGATGACAAACACTGAGCGCGCCACCTTTCCGGGAATCAGGGAATTGGCGCCGTAAGCGTCCGCGACTTTTCGATCGACATCGGCAAGCAGGCGGAGCGGCAGGTTGTGATGCACCGCGAAATCCTTGTGTGATTGAACGCTGTTGGTTGATATCCCGACGACTTCGGCTCCAGTCGCCTGGTAGTCTTCCCAGTTGTCACGCACGGAGCAGAGTTGGCGCGTACAGATTGGCGTCTCGTCACCCGGATAGAAGAGCAGGACGACTACCTTGCCGCGATGATCGGCGAGACTCCACTGCTTGCCGTCGCCGTCTGAAAGTGTGAAGTCGGGCGCTGGAGTGTTGATGTTTGCAGTGGTTGGTTTCGACATAGTGATTTGTGGCGATCTCAAATTTCAGATCTCAGGATTGCAGATCAGATCTCAGATTGGAGATCTCAAACTCGCTCCGAGCTACTCAAAATCCCGAATATCCTTAAACGGCTTTTCGTTATCGGAAAAATCAGGCCGGTAATAAAACGCGGCGCCATCGTACTCCTGCATCCACCCTTCCGTCATGCCCACTTCGTCAAGCGCAGCCACGGCTCGCATCCATTCACTTTCCCGAATTCGTCGCGACAAGAGCGTGTAACGCGGATTAGTCCCGGCCACGTTCGTTGGATAATACTGGGCCATCAAAGAAATTGTTACCAGCGGACTTAGTTCGCTGCGAATCCACTCCAACGATTCAGTCACTCCGGCAATGTCATTGGGAAGCACCAGCAATCGAATCACCAGGCCTCGCTTCAAAAGTCCATCCTCGCCAAATACCAATGCATCGCCGGTCTGCCGGTACATCTCGGCCAGCGCCAGGCGCGCGTAGTCCTTGTAGCCTTTCACTTTCGAGTAAAGATATCCAGCCTCATTTTCGGCGTACTTCAAGTCGGGGAGGTAGACATCGACGATGCCGTCAAGCAGTCGCAGCACCTCCACCGAATCGTAAGTGTTTGTGTTGTAAACAATCGGCAACCTGAGCCCGCGATCAGCTGCGAGCAGAACAGCGCGCGCCAGTTGCGGCGCAAAGTGTGTCGGCGAAACAAAGTTAATGTTGTGGCAGCCACGCGCTTGCAGCTCGAGCATCATTTCGGCGAGCCGCTCATGCGTCACTTCATTCTTAATCTGTTCCTTGTGAGTTTGCGAGATTTGATAATTCTGGCAGTAGACACAACGAAGATTACAGTTTCCGAAAAAGATGTTCCCGGCGCCGCCTTTGCCTACCAGCGGAGGTTCTTCTCCAAAGTGAGGTGTGTAAGAAGAGACGATCGGTAAGCTCGCCGAGAAACAACGCGCCAGCTCACCCTCCAGTCGATTGTTGCCGCAGTCGAGCGGGCAAACGGTGCAGCGTGCAAGCAATGCCTCGAGCGCTTCAACGCGACGCAGAAGCTCTCCCGAACGCCACAGCGAAATGTATGAAGGCTCAGTAGAATCCATTTGATAACAATTTGGGCTTCGAGCACCTTTGCACGAAAAGTTCTAAATCCCACCTGCGGCAGCTGGTGGTTACTTCAGGTCCAGCCTACCAATATTTGATGTCGTTGTTTACGTAATCCCATCTGCGGCAGCTGGTGGATGGTTCAAGTCCTGCCTATTTCGTTGAAAACTTGCGAGCGAGGCAGCACTTGAAACATCCCTCAGCTGCCGCTGAGGGGATTCAAAGGACCAATTCCAACCTCTCTTTGTAGGTCGAACTTGAACTATCCACCAGCTGCCGCAGGTGGGATTTGAGACTTTTCGGACAAGCAGCTTCAAGCATTACTCTTCGTCGCTCTGCGACGAAGGATTGCCCGTTGTTGACCCAAAACGTCTACAGCCGCCATTCAGTTATGACGGCGGAAGTGGACGAAGTGAGTCTTATGACCCTTCACCAAATCAGGTGGCGTGACTTTCTTCGAAAGATGCCAGACAAAGTCCATCTCAGCGTGGATGGTACTTAATGCGAGTCGCGCTTCAAAAATTAACAGCATGCTGCCATAAAAGAGAAACAGCGCCCCAATTAATCCGCAAATGACAGGCGCCAGTGTGTAGCCCGGCGAGGGCAGCACCGCTACGACTCCAATCGCCACGCTGGTTGCCACAAACGCTCCCAACGACAAGTAAAAAGTCACCATGCAGCGCTGCAGGATCCGCGCTCGACTCGTCAGCTTATCAAGCTGAAGAAAAATTGCTGCTTGCCTCTCTTTGATTAATTCAGTCGGCTGCGAGTGGTGCGAAATCTCTTCAAGTTTCTCCGAAAGCGCGCGCACGCGATCAACAACTCTGCCAAGTCGCGACGACGTTGACAGAATCATGCTGCCGCAAGCAGAGATGAGCACCGCGGGCGTAATCATCGCTGTCAATACGGTAATCGCTGATGACAACGGATTCATCGAGTTCTTGCGTATTTATAGGGATTATTTCTGTCGAGAGCAAATGAGAACGCGATGATTAGTGATGCCACGGCCTGGCGCCGTGGTATTTCACGCTGGCCGCTAACAAGAATCATATTGTTATTTCTCAGGATGCCACGGGCTGGTCCCGTGGAGCCTCACGCTAGTGTCCTGTCTCTAAAGTTCAGGCAACAAATAGAACTGCGGTTTCCAGTCCCGGAGGGACGAAATGTTTATAGTTCACGTTCGCAAAAGTTACTTCCTTAGCTCCGTTAGGAGCGTATGTGCTGCCGCCCAACCCGAATATCTCGCTCCTCCGGAGCGAAAAGGGTTTCTATACTGCGTGGTTCTATAGACATTTCGTCCCTCTGGGACTGAAGAGCGGAGCGCCTACGGCGCTCTCACGTTATGGCCGTAAGTGGATGAATTGACGACTCTCAACATCGGAGGCATCAAACGAATAGCTTTCTGCTGGTCCAAGCGGCAGAACACTGACAGTCCAGCTCATCTTAAGCTCTGATTTGCACTGCCGGTTGGTTGAATCGAGGATCGCGAACAAGCGCTCCGAGATCTTGTCTATCTGCAACGTCGAAGCATCTGTCGCCAGGACGATTAAGGATCTTCGCTGTATTTGTTTTATCAGATCGGAGCGTCTGAAAAACGCGCGGAGCAGGTTGGCGATCATCTCCATCGACTCCGAGTCCAAAGTCAGACCAGGCTTTACATCCTGTTCAAGCAAAAACAACAGCGAGCCGACGCCTTCGTTTCTTCGTTTCGCCGGTTTAGGAAAACCTTCATGACTATCATCTCTCTCCGATCTCACAACAAATCACCAGAACTCTTTCTTGCATCGAGAACATCCCGAACCTTGTTGGTCAATACTTCGCTGGTAAAAGGCTTCTGCAAGAACTCAAGGCCGTCGCAGAGTAGTCCATGGCGAACGATTGCGTCGTCGGTGTAACCAGACATGTAGAGCACCGGCAGTTCTGCTCGAATCAGGCCAATCTTTTCCGCTAAGACTCGTCCGCTCATGCCAGGCATGATGACGTCAGTCAATAGCAGTTCAATTTCATCACGATGTTGGTCAAAGATAGCGAGCGCTTCAGTTGCATCTGCGGCTTGAAGCACACGATACCCATTTGATTCGAGAATCATGGATGACATTCGTCTTACAACCGTCTCATCTTCGACAAGGAGAATCGTCTCCGTTCCACGCGCTTCGCTTCTGGCCACAGTCTTGAGCTTCACCGGTTCTCGATCGCCGGCGATGCGAGGCAGGTACACCTTGAATACTGTGCCTGCTCCAACTTCGCTGTAGGCTGAGATATATCCGCCACTTTGTTTCACGATGCCGTAAACCGTCGATAGGCCGAGACCGGTGCCTTTGCCAGCCTCTTTGGTTGTAAAGAACGGCTCGAAGATGCGAGCGAGAGTCTTCTCGTCCATGCCGCAACCAGTGTCACTCATCGCCAGCATCACGTAGTCGCCCGGTTGCACGGCAGCCTTGCCCAGCATGTACGCCTCGTCCAGTCTTACGTTGCCAGTTTCGATGGTCGCCATTCCTCCGCGAGGCATAGCATCACGAGCATTGACGATCAGATTCATGATGATTTGCTGAACCTGGCCGGGATCCGCCTTCACTTTGCCGATGTTGATGGCGAGTTTGGCGGAGAGCACGATGTCTTCGCCGATAAGACGCTGGAGCATCTTATGCATGTCATGGACGACCAAATTCAGGTCGAGCACTTTCGGCTCCAGAATTTGTTTCCGACTGAAGGCAAGCAATTGGCGAGTCAATGATGCAGCTCGTTCGGAGGCTTTCTTCGTCTCGAGAAGATTCCGTCGCACTGGATCGTCTTCACTCAAGCGTCGCAGCGACAGATCGGTATAGCCGCTGATCGCAGTGAGAAGATTGTTGAAATCATGAGCTACTCCGCCTGCAAGTTGGCCGATTGCTTCGAGTTTTTGTGATTGCTGTAACTGCAACTGACTCGAGTGCAGCGCTTCCTCAGCGCGCTTGCGTTCGGTGATGTCGTGAGCAAGCATCAACCCGGCTTGTCGCTGAGAAAACTGGGTGATGTTAGCGGTTATCACAACATTGATGATGCTTCCGATTGCAGTGCGATGACGCCACTCTCCCAGATCGCTCAGACTTTCGATCCGGTTAAGTCGACTCGCCATTGCTTCAGCTTCTTCCAGTGAAGGATGGAGATCCTGAAGCTTCAAAGAGAGAAACGCCTCGCGCGTGTAGCCATAATGTCGCACGGCCGCTTCATTGAGGGCTAAAAGGGAAAGAGTCTCCAGGTCAAATACCCACATCGGCAGTGGATTGCTTTCAAACAAGATGCGGTATTGTTCTTCAGATCGGCGCAGCGCTTCTTCGGCGCTCTTCCGTTCCGTGATGTCGCGAGCGCTGCCCTGGACGCCGATAACTTTGCCCTCGCGATATCTCGAACGAGAGCTGATTTCGAAGAGCACCCGGCGCCGAGATTTGGTGACTATCTCGAGTTCGTACGTCGTGGCCACGTCAGCCTGCGCTTTGCGGCTCAGCATTTCTTTCGCAATGTGAAGATGTTCGGGAGCAACGACTTGAGCAAAGTTCATCCCAACCGCTTCCTCGCGAGAATATTCGGTCACGATCTCGCCGGCGCGATTCAGCGAAGTGAAATTACCGGAAAGATCACAGGTGAAGAGGACGTCCTTCGCATTTTCAAATAGAGCGCGAAATTGCTCCTCGCTTTCACGCAGTGCCTTTTCGGCACGCTTGCGCTCAGTAATATCGCGGGCTGTCCCTTGCACGCCGACCGGGACGCCACGCTCGTAAATCAAACGGCTGTTTACTTCGATCGGTATCTTCTTACCGTCACGTGTTATCACGTCGACTTCATAAATCGTGGGTTCGTGATTTCTCAGCTTCTGGTCAAAGTTGTGTTTGATCTGCTCGAGAGACTGCTGGGAAACAACGTCGCCGATGTTCATCTCGAGGATTTCCGCCCGGCTATAGCCGATGAGTTTTATGCCGGCATTGTTGATGAGGGTATAGCGCCCGTTGAGATCGTGCACATAGATCGCGTCGGTGGCGTTGTCGAAGAAGTCTCGGTACCGCCGCTCGCTTTCGCGTAAAGCTTTCTGAGTTGGTTCGGTCTGGGATGTGGTCGAGTCCTCGTCACTGGCTCTCAGGCCACGGAGCTTTGATGCTTGGCGCCGAGGTTCGAAGCATTGCGCCGATATGACAGCGGTAATTGACCCATTGTTCAAACGATCAACCATGCAAACTCCTCTTACTGTTTGCCAGTTGTCCGATCACTTCCAGCAATCGCTGCGCATCAGTGGATTTGGAAAAAAAGTAGTCTGCGCCCAGCTCGAGACACTTCTGCCGATATTGTGGATAGGGATGATTAGTCAACATGATCGCGATGGCGGTGTCATGTCTCTGTTTCATTGCTTTCAGAACGTCGATACCACTGCCGCCCGGCATTTGAATGTCGAGAATCACCACGTCGGGTTGTAACCTATTGATGGCTTCGTCGGCCGAAGGCACATCCTTGGCCAGCCCCACAATTTCAACCCCGTCAACTTCCGAGAACATATTTACGAGCCGGTCACAAAGTGTGATCGAATCATCAGCAATCACTAGTTTCAATTGAGTTGCAGCTAGTTGTGCGGAGGAGTTCTCTTTGGGCCACATAAGATGGTTACCTCAGGCTTTAATCAAACCGATTCTGATTGCATATCGTACGAGGCTCGGCAGATCGTGAATATCCAGTCGTTCCATGAGCTGAGCTCGATGCGTCTCAGCTGTTTTCACGCTGATGTTCAGGCTCAGAGCGATACTCTTTGTCGAGTGGCCATCGACTAACATCCGTAGCACCTGACGTTGACGAGGAGTAAGTTCGTGAAGCTGAATTTCTTCACCCCTAGTCGCCTCCCGACTGGACGCCTTGTTCTCGAGTTGACTCGAAACAAACATCTCTTTGAGACCGCGGATCTCTTCGAGCAGAACTCCCATTCCGGCTCGCACTAGCGCTTGATTGTCATCCAGCAAGACACGACTTGTAGGATTGGTAGAACGTGCTGCAAATGCCATCTCAACAGGACTCCTTCGCCGAGATTCATGCGTTCCCTAGTGGGAGAGATTTAAGTGGAGAGGCTTGCCGTAGCTTGACACCGACCTGCCACCTCCCACCTGCAGACAGGACGGTTACGACATAACGACCATGACAGCCGTCGCCTCTCCGCTCTATAAAGTAGAAGGAGAGTCGAAAATGAAACATCGGTCAGCAGCTAATAGTTTCGTAGGGATTTTCCGACAACTGTGTAAGGGTTTGTCCTACAGTTGCGAGGTATGAGGGACACGTTGTGAGCTTGAACAAGCTGGTGGATAGCAGATCAGAACCTTCCGTCCGATTACGCAGATTTCACTGATTAAATCTTCAGCTTCGCCGTTGCAAAAGCCCGTTTTTGTAATCGGTGGAATCTGCGCAATCTGCGGATAGGTTTGTTGCACCTACTCAACTAATCCATTGCGGATCGCATAGTGAGTGAGTTCGGCGTTTGTCTTCAGCTCCATTTTATCGAGAACGCGCCGGCGATAAGTGCTAATCGTCTTTTCGCTGAGGCACAATTGCGCCGCGATTTCACCGACAGTTTTGCCTGAGGCTATTAATCTCAGGACTTCAAATTCACGATCCGATAGAGTCTCATGCGGGTCTTTCGTAGTGTCGCCAACATCGAAGGCGAGGGCTTCCGCGAGCGCCGGGCTGAGATAGCGGCCGCCTTTGATGACTTTGAGGATTGCCTGGCGAAGCTCGTCTCTCGAACTGGCTTTGTTGATGTATCCGTTGGCTCCCGCTTTTAGCGCTCGCCGCGCGTATTGAGTTTCCGCGTGCATACTCAGAATCAGGATCGGGAGTTTTGGCCGCAGCTCTTTTATTTCTCCAAGTACGTCAAGACCGCTACGTCCACCGAGTGAGATATCCAAAACTGCAATGTCCCAATCCTCTTCGCGCACGAGGTTGAGAGCCTCCGCTCCACTGCGCGCCTCGCCAAACGTGGCCGTGCCCGGTGTGAAAAGTTCTTTCACACCCCCACGCACCACCTCGTGATCGTCAATCGTCAGAATTCTTAACATCTGAGTGATAGCCTTCGCCGGCTCCTTAGGTGTGCGCTCGTAGCAAATCAATCAAAGGCTTTGTCAACTCAATTCTAACGGCCTCAGTGATATCTTCGAAGTCAGCTCCTTTATCAACCTCGAATTCCAAACCGCCGTGACTATCGACTTGTCTAACCCTTGCCGTATTGATCTGCGCAACTATGGCTGCCCGTACCGGAAAATCTTCTTCTAACTGTAACCCTCCCCCAAAACTGGGCCATTGAAAAGTAGAGGTTTCCGGGCGAGTATGACGCCAGGAGGCCCGAATGCGAAAGAGCAAATTCAGCGAAAGCACCATCATCACGATCTTGAAAGCGGTCGAAGGTGGACGAGCGGTACGCGATGTTTGTCGCGAGCACGAGATTAGCGAAGCGACATACTACAAGTGGAAGACAAAGTACGGCGGCATGGAGGCGGCTGACATAAGGCGATTGCGTGAGCTGGAAGAACTACCATGGGGAAACCGACAAATACCACCCCAATATCATCCTCATTCCGATTGATCAGTTACGGTTCCCTGAGCCTTCCCCGGCATCGCTGATGCTGACGGATTCATGCCCAGGGTTACGAGCACCTCTGAAGCACGCCTCAGCTTTTGAGGTCAATGCCGAATTCTATAAATGGTTCCCGGCCCCCCTTCGTACATCAAATTAGCAGGGACCCTGGTTTGGCCCAGACATTTCTTACAAATGGGGTGTTCGAATTTATTGAATATGGCCTGACGTCGCAAGGCGGAAAGTTCTTCCGAATGCCATATGTCGTATATGGATTGGGTGGAGACGTTACCGGACACAGATCGTCGCGCCCAATCTGTACAACACAGCAGTAAGTCGCCGTTATTGATAATTGCAGTCGTCTCCAGAGGCAGATAGCATTCCTTCCCTTCGAGGTGTCGTGACGACTTGGCGCGCACTGAAGGGAAATTCGGCACCGTACCAGACATCGTGCCTATACCGTAGGCTCCGCACAGCACACCGCGCTCTGACCAGTAAGCGATAGCTTCTTCAATCTCATGTTCGTTGGTCGCAGTGACCATGAAGGTGAGTGTGATCAAGATGCGCGAGGACGCCTTGTCGAGTAAGCATTCGAAGTTGCTCAGCGTTCGTGCGAATTCAAGTCCGGGCATTACCTTGGCGTAGGTTTCGGCGGTTAAGGCATTGAGACTCACCGAAATGACATCGATGCCGGCATCGAGCAATTCGTCAATGCGCTTGGGAGTGAGGAGATTCCCATTGGTCACTATTCGGGTAGTCAATCTTCCATCACTCAGCTCTTTCGTAAGCCGTACCTTACCGGCCAACTCGGGATCAAGCAAAGGCTCATTTTGAAGATAGAGAGCAATATCCTGACATTCTTCAAACGAGCTGCATTCGGTAATAATCTTGGTAAAAAGTTCGAGAGACATCTTGCCTTTTTGAGCTTGACGGATCTCGGTAGAACTCATCGCGCACATCACACATGAAGCGTTACAGCCGCCGATAGTCTGCACCTGCACATGAGAGGGAAAGCGTGGTGGGACTGATTGGGAGAAATCTATCTTTTGAAAGGCACTGCGCGTCTGCCGAAGCTGTTCGATGGACTCCCGCACCAGGTCGCCGTAGGTTAGGAATTGCGTCAAGTCCGTGCTCTGCTCCTGCGACAAGAACGCCTCGAGTATTTTGTTGACTGAGTCCTGCGAAACACCACTGGCTTCGGAGAGGTGGGCGATCAGTTCTGATTGGTTTTGATCTTCGTGGTAGACATCAGCAGGGCTGGTGGATGGATCTGGCGGGCTCAAGTAATCCATAGATGGCCCCTTCTCGGGTTGCGTCAACCGTTCGGATTTCGTCGCTGAGGAGTGGCTGACTAAACTAACTTAGGCGTAGATCGCCTTTAAAGAGAGCCTGCCAACCGCCCCTCAAGCGAACCGCAAATGCTAAGAGGAGTGGACGAGAAGACTAACCAAGGGCGTGGATCTCGCCTTTGAGAGAGCCTGACAACCGTCCTCGAAGCGAATCTTTTTTGAAAGCCGAAGGGAGTGGATGAGTAAACTATCTAAGGTGTGGATCTCACCTTTGGTAGAGAGCTTGTCAACCGTCCCTAAAGCGCGAAGCTGAGAGGATTAGATAAGAAGACTTTCTAGGGTGTGGATCTCACCTTTTCGGAAGAGAGCCTGCAAACTGTCCCCAAAGCGTGCAACAAGGCCGCGCCATCTAAACTATTATGGCGTTTTTGCCAATACGAACAGCTAGCTTGATACTGTCCGGCTTGATGGCGCGACCCTGATTGGCGGCGATCGCTTGCTGTAAGATACGAGAGATGCCAAGTTGCTCGAGCACCTTGGCAACCTCTGACTCAGCAACACCGCTCTTGCGTGCAAGATCTTTTACGATTTTGCTAGACGCATCGGATCCGGCTGATTTTGTTGCCACGTAATCTTCTCCTTTCTGCTGAGGTCAGCGTAGGATTGAAGAACAAAAGGAGGAAGCTGGTAATTATGCCTGATCTTGATTAGGTCAGTCGCTAATTGAGTCTGCCCATAGCAGAGTAGCGACCGACGAGGCAGTAACACACAGCTTGCCACGGCAATGAGCAAAGACTTCGCTGCGGTGGCGGATTTCAAGATTGATCTGCGCCGCATTATGCACGAAACGCTCTCCTTCAGCAAGACATTTACCGTCTCGAACACGAGAAAAATTGAAGCGCAAACAGTATCTTGCAACTGTTAGAATGCGGGCTTGTGGGTGGTCATGTTTATCGTTTAGGAGCATGCGGCGCAGGCTCTATTTTTAGAACCTACGAAAAGGCTGCGGCGGATCTCGGCACTATAGAGTTTGTGGCGGTTGCCGATCCCTCGGTTGCACAACTTCAGCGAGCAGCGCGACCCGGCCGCTTCCTCACAACAGACATTCAAGAACTGCTAAAAGTGCAATTGGATGCTGTCCTCATCTTATCTCCTAACTCTCTACATGCACGACAAGCCTTGCTCGCCATGGAACGGGGGCTTCCGGTTCTCTGCGAGAAGCCGCTGGCGACGAATCTGGAAGATGCCCGTCAACTGCTTGCTTTCGCAGAGTACCACCAACGGCATTTACAAGTTGCGATGCATTGCCGCTACCGGCCCGAAGTGGAATATCTTTTCGAGCACCTGGATGGTCCGATCACCAGTTTTGACCAGAAGTATTTGGAAAACTGGATGTCTGCCAGCGAGTGGTTTTTTGATCGTCATTTGAGCGGAGGTGGAGTGCTGCTCGATGTAGGCATTAATCAGCTCGACTGGCTGCTGCCCCTCGTGCCCGGCTTGGTACCTCTCAAAGTAACTTATGACATGGGTGAACGTCAGGTAGAAGTTGAGTGTGAGTTGGATTGCACATGGTCAAACGGTCATGGAAGGACTCGTCTCAGCTGGCGTACAAAGGAAGAACAGAAGATGACCACCGTGGTAACAGAGCCGGGAACACATTTTGAATTGGATCATCAGACTCATTCAGTGCGGGTCAACGGTGAGGATAAAGGCTGTTGGCCTTGTGTAGAATACGAACAGGTGCTCACAGTTTTTCTCTCTCAACTAAAGGAGCAGCCCACCGTTGATCGAAGAGCGTTTCGGATACTCGAGTTCTTAAGCCAGTCTTACAAATTGGCGGGTTTGCCGTTCCTCAATGACGCCCAAGCTCATTTATCAACCGGTTCAAAACTTCGGGAGACAATATGAAACCCTCCTTGCTGCCGCTGCTGGAAGAGACCCTGGTCAAACACGTGATGACCAGCAAAGTAGAAAAGGTAGCTGAGTCAGAGTCCATCTTTCGCGCGGTTCAACATATGGTCGAGCAGAACATAGGAAGTCTGGCAGTGGTCTCAGATAACCAGGACGACGGCGGCAAAATCATTGGAATGCTGCCGGTCTATCAGACTTTACAGCATCTTTTAAGGCCGGCTCAGGGGCGTGATGTGCAGGTAAAAGACGTGATGTTCGATGAGTATGTAACAATCAGTGAAAACGCCACTCTTGAGGCGGCGTTGAAACAAGTCACAAGCAATAGAACGTGGCGGCTGATTGTGCTCGATCAGGAGAGAAATCCGGTCGGCGTCATTAGCGCAACCGACATTATCAAATGGTTAGTCAGCGGGCCGACTCGATCGTAACAGCCAGCGGCGGGAAAAACGGCTCGGCTCGCCCCCGCTCTAGACGGACCATCGACTCTGCCCCAGTTTTCGGCGCCACGTCAAAATGTCGTACGCTGATGTTTTCCACATCGTCCATGAACAGCGCTGGACGTGTGTCAAGGTTCTCCAAGCGTAGCTTCACGTCGTCCAGCGTGAGGTCTACCGCATGGCGAATATACACGCCGCACGCAGGCAGGACCCCGAACATAGAAGCGTGGGGATAAGTATCAATCTTTTCGGCTGGCTCCAATTGCGCCGCTTCGCTTTTGCCGCCGCACAGCAGAGAAGTACTTATGTTGTTCAGGCTGAGCCGCGCCACACAATGACCGGGAATTCCAGCAATCAATGCTGCCAGATCCGCCTGTTTAGCGACAACGCGTGAGATTGAGACATTGTGAAGTTGACCGGGCAACGGTGGACCAATTTGCCCAAGCCCGCGATTACCCAAACGGATAAAGATAGGGACACGAACGCCGGTCAAAGAAATATCTGAGATGACGACACCTTCGATATTGCCGCCGTCAACAGCAAGCAATGAAATACCGGCGGCCGGTCTTTCTTGAAATATTTCAGGACGGTGAAGGATTGTGCAGTTTGTCAATGCGATGTTTTTGAAATCACCGGCTGATTCGCTGCCGAGCTTGAAAGCATTGCGCGTTGTCGTAAGAATGCAATCGTTGATTGTGATGTGTTGCGTCGAGTGCCTGGCGCCGAGTGCGAGACTGGTCTTCAGGCAGATCGCGTCATTGCGCGATTCTATGCGGCAATTCGCAATGTTCACATGCCGGCAGCAATCGACATCGATGCCATCGACAAAACCATTGACGATGGTCACGTTTCGAATCTCTGCGTGCGCGCAGCCCAGTAGACTGAGATTATAATTCGGCGCATTCTTCAAAGTGACGTCCGTGATCGAAATTTGCCGGCAGCGTTTGAGTGCAATTGGTTTTGGCCCTCCGCGTTCGGTCCCCCGGCCATCGATGAAGCCGCGCCCCCGAATGCAGATGTTCTGCACCTCCTCTCCGCATAAAAGCGCATAACGAAAAGATGTCGTTTCGTGATCTGCAAACGACTCATAGTCAAGTTTTTCGCAAGCGTCGAAATCGGAGTCCTCCCGGTTCGCAATCAGCACTGCGTCTTCGGAGAGCTCGATAGTTACACCGCTCCTGAGATGCAGCGTGCCGGAGAGATAATTTCCAGCGGGGAAATAGACCACGCCGCCACTTTCACCCGCGCGGTCAATCGCCTTCTGGATGGCGAGAGTATCTTTGCTGCAACCGTCGCCAATCGCACCCTGTTGTCTGACATCGAACACTTGTGGAGAATTCAACTTTCTCTCTATTGGACAAGAGTCAAGTAGCGTTCGAACTTCGAAACACTACGAAAGTCTTTTTCCGCCGCCGTCAGCTTAACCGCAACCGGGATCGATTGCCGGACATGGGCCTCAATCGCCTGGAGGGTTTTCGCGCGATCGTCTGCGTCCGGTTTGAATGCAACAAAGACCTCAAAAACATCAAATTCCTTTTGTGCAATCTGGAACTCGTCGAGCGCAGGGAAGTGGAAAAAGAGATCATTGAAATAAGTAGGTGAGAGTTTTTCGCCAGTGTTCATGACAAAACACCTGATACGGCGACCGTAGAAACCAGCAAGCAGCCGTCCGTGGGTTCCGCAAGTGCAGGTTTCATGCGAAATGCGTCCCTGGTCGCCCGTGCGATAACGCAGCAAAGGCATGGCGAGATTCTCGAGACTGCTCAAAACCAATTCGCCTCCCTCGTGGCTGCCTGGTGGGCGGTTGCTGTCTTCGTAGACTTCCGCGAACAATGCGTGGTCATCTAAATGCAACTGCCCCGAACTGCATTCCGAGGCGATGACGTTGAATTCCGTCATGCCGTAAGTGTTGATGACGGGCGCGCGAAACATCGAAGTTAGTTGCTGCCGCAAGTCTTCGTCGAGCAGGTGGCCGCCGGACACCAGAAAGAGCGGCGCTTCGTCTGTGCCGCCATAGTTCGCACCGTGTTCAACCAGCAACTCGAAGAGACTGGGTTTGGTGCTGATGCACTCAAACCGGCCTACGCGCAGCAACTCGAAGACGCGCGCGAAAGTCTCAGGCCGCGTGGTATCAACCACGACCTGAAGGATAAAGCCGACTTCGTCTGTCGGATCCACGATGATCGAATTCTTCGCCGCGGGGATGTCGCTAATCGAAAGACAGAAGAAAGGGTTTCTTCCTAACTTGGTAATGCCGAAGCGTGCAGCCACCTTGCGGAGCGAGAGGAGCAAAAGTTGAAAGTAGAATTCGGGGCTATACCAAATAGGAATCGGCGGCCCGGTGGTGCCGGAAGTGTGCTTCAGCCAGAGCCGATCGCGCTCGTAATCTTGAGAGAGAAAACTGGAGGGTGACGATCGCAAGTCGTTCTTGGCGATAAAGGGTAGATTCGAATAATCATCAAAGCTCTGGTAATCACGATAGGCGGGCACATTTTGACAGACACCTCCTTTGATTTTTTTGAGCATAGCGCCCGGCGTGTAGCGTGGGACGCTCTCTTCTCCGAGGGCCGCGATAAACAGCTTCATCTGTGATTGAAGGAGCGGAACAAAGGTGGTGGAGATGAGATATTCTTCAAGATCAAAAGTGAAGTCCGGGTTGGCTTGCAGAAAATCTCCGACGCTTATTCTCTCTTTATTCATCAGGGATTCTCCTCCCTCAATCCGGCAGTGCGCCGCAGACGAGTTGGTTATCGGAAAGTGGTTGGCATGTGATGTACGTGAAGTGCTCCGGAGGAGCACGATATTTATAGCTTTGCACCTTTGAATAGCTTTTCGGGCAAAGCTGGTTGCGAGTTGGGGGACTCTAGTAATCAGTTCTTCATAAGAGCGTGTCTTCGAGAGAATTTACAAAATCTCATTAGGGCCTGCTCATCCACGCGCAGACCGATTCCCGGCCCCTTGGGCACAGCGAGCGTTCCATCACGCAACTCCATCCAAGGCCCGCCTAGAATGTCGCGAAGTGGATTGGGCGTGCAATCAAGCTCGATGAGTGGCGAATCCTCGCCCTCCGGGAGACAAGCCGCCAGATGCAGCGAAGCCGCCAGCGCGACAGGCGTTCCCCAGTAATGGAGCGCCACGCGCAGGCCGTTCGCGTGAGCAGCCTGGGACACTGCGAGAGCTTCCGCCAGCCCGCCGGTATTTCCGACGTTCGGCTGCGCGACTTTGAGCAAGTCCTCCGAGAGGAAGACTTCAAAACCCTCTCGCCCGTGCAGGTTCTCGCCCGCTGCCAGTGGAATCTTCGTGCGCGCACTAAGCCGACGGTATCCCGCGATGTCGTCAGCAGGCAGCGGCTCTTCAAACCAAACTACATCTAAATCTCTTAAAGCACTGCTCAAGCCTGCCGCCGCGTCTGCGTCGTAACTCTGATTGCCGTCGACCATCAGAGAGTTACTAGAGCCAATAGCGGCTCGTACGGCAGAGATACGTGCCAACTCCTCCGTCGACCGAAGCCCGCCGATCTTCATCTTGATGCGTGTAAAGCCGCGTTCAAGATAGTTACTCGCTTCAGCGCGTGGGTCTGAATGAGCCTCTTCATAGTAGAGGCCGGAAGCATAGACTGCGACGCGTTTACGCTTCAGCTCGCCGAGCAGCTTATGCAAGGGTTCTCCCGCGGCTCTTGCAGCGATGTCCCAGAGCGCGATCTCGCAAGCTCCTATGGCGGCGAAGTTCACTCCACGCCGCTCGCCGGAACCGCCGGCCGCCAGGTGCATCGAAGCTACCAGAGCCTCGCGGTCCAGAGAATCTCTACCGAGCAGCACCGGGGCTAGAAAATCCGAGATGACGCGTGCCGCTGGAGTTGGCAGGGCCTCGCCCCATCCCGTCAATCCAGCATCCGTCTCAATCTTGACTAAGACTGCTTCTCGCTCTCTGGTACTCCCCGTCGCCCAGCGGAAAGGAGATGCTAAAGGCGCGTTGAGATGAAATACCTCGACGCCAGCAATTCGTATCGACATGCCTTCATTCTCCCAGTTCCGCCGACTCGCCCTCACGGAGTCCTACAAATTCAGGCAGGGGTGTTCCGCGCGCTCCGAGCAATTCGTAAATGCCCGGAGCTAAAGCGATGGCTGGATGTTCTGGATGGATTAGCCGTGACGGCTGATTGACTCTGACGTGATAACGGCCATCGCCAACGAAGAAGTCGCAAGCAGTCACCGGATCGAGCGCATGTCGCTTGCTCAGAATGTGTATAAAAGTCTCAGGATATGCTTTTCTTGCGATTATCCCGGCTGAGGGCGGAAGGGTTGGGCGTTGGTAAATCCCAACATCTCCCTGACGGTGCGTGTAATCGGAGGGGAGTAGCCACGGGAAGACATCAGCCAACCGCTCCAAGTCCGGCGAGACCTCGCGCACGTTGGTTTGCACAGGGTCACTGTCGATGAAGAAAGCACGCGGCCCATCCTGTGTGAATAGCCGTAGAAAAATGATGTCCTGCTCCGACGATGCCATCCACAGGCGTTCCTCAACGATGTCCACGACTTCCCTGACTTCGACTACAAATTCAGCTCCTCGCGTCATGCGCAAAGTCTGTCCACGCCAATGCACGCTGACGTTATGAAAGACCTCCTCCACTCCGATCTTCATTATCCCCTCCGGTATCAGTATGCTCTTCACGAGAAAAACTCTCGCGCAAAGGCACAAAGCGCTACCGCGTTTCCAGGACTTTCTTTGCGCCTTGGCGCGATAAAAATTTTTCCACAGCGGTGCCAGAGCATTTCGTGCAATGCCAGCTTCACTCAGAGTGGCCCACCTAACTCGTTGGCATCGCGAACCGCGTTAATCACATGGCTCACTTCATCCTCCTCTAGTTCCGGGAAGCAAGGAAGCGAAAGTATTTTCGCGTTAAGCCGAGCGGCGACGGGGAAAGCCGCAACCTTGAAACCAAGCCGAACCATCGGCTCCTGTTCTACGATGAGATGAGGGTAGTGAATCGCCGTCGCGACGCCGCGCTCCTGCAATAATCGCCTGAGCTCACAGCGGTTTTTACTCCGAATGACGAACTGATAACGTGCGGAGCAGACTTCCGGTTCGATCCGGACAGGTGAAATACCCTCGAGCTCGTTGAAAGCTGCTTCGTATCGCGCCGCGTGAGCATGGCGGCGACTGTTCCACGCTTCCAGATAGTCCATCTTGAGCGCGAGCACGCTGTCATTGAGTCGATCAAGGCGCGCGTTGAACCCCAAGACAAGATGTTCGTTTTTGCCGCGACGGCCATGATCGCGCAAGAGTTTGGCCTTGCCAGCGACGTGTTCATCATCTGTCACGATCGCACCGCCGTCACCGAGCCCGCCGATGTTCTTGCCAGGATTGAAACTGAAGGCGCCGATGCGGCCGAGCGGGACCGGTTGGCCAGCACGCGTAGCTCCAATAGCGTGCGCGCAGTCTTCGACAATGATGATGTCCTCGCGCCCGCGCTGCGTCAGCATCCGCTGTATGGCCGGTACATCAACGACGTTTCCGAAGAGGTGAACGGGCACGATCGCGCGCGTCCGTTCGTTGATTGCTTCGGCCAGAGCAGGCAACGACATGAGATGCGTGCAAGCATCGACGTCAACAAAGTGCGGTCGCGCTCCGGTCATGAAGATCGCTTCCACGGTGGCAAAGAACGAATTGGGAACGGTGATTACCTCATCGCCGCTTTCCACGCCTGCGGCCAGCAGAGCAATGTGCAGTGCGCTTGTGCCGCTGCTGACTCCAACAGCATGCGGATGCCGGCAGAATGCTGCCAGCCTGGCCTCGAAAGGAGTCGGGTCTTCGACCGAAACATATTTGCCGTCTGCGATCACGGTTGAGACAACACGGTCGAGAGCCTCTCTGTAGGTGGCTTGTTGTCGCACGACATCGAGTATGGGGATTTTCAGAACGACTCCTTCGACTGCTGCCTGACTTTTTCAATTGAACATCGAGAGCAAGGCGCCTGTCAGATGGAAACTTCGAGAGGGAAGACCTTTCAAGTCGTGCCCATCTCCAGCTCACGTTCAGACTGCCGGCGACTTGCGCCATCTTGGGCGAAAAGAGCTCCAAAGTGTTTCCGCAAAGCTTCATCCGAGCTTGAGAAACGAGCGTAGATATCATCTATCAGGGAGACCGCCTTGAGACCATCACATCCTTCGACAGTCTCGACGTCTAGTCCTGTGAGTTGCCGTCCAACACGCTCGAGAAAACCCGCGTGGTCACCAGTGAGCGGTGGTTTGAGGTCTGCTTCTAACCAGGCAAACTCTATCGGCAGAGGGCCGGCAAAGTTCTCACAAGCGTTACCCTCGAGCGTTATTTGCTGACGGGTTCCCTTGACCAACAAACGAGCATGATTGTATTCAGCCGGCGCACCAGTCGTGCACTCAATAGTCGCAGATAGACCGCTGCTGAAGTGAATCGTGCCGAAGGCAGAATCTTCGCACGGCAGCTCATGCTTTATATTTCCAAGATACCCTTCAACCATCTCCGGGTCTCCGAAGAGATAGAGCAGTAGGTCGAGAAAATGGCTGGCTTGATTGAGCATGATGCCGCCGCCTTGACGCTCGGCGCGCCACGGTTTTTCCTTAAAGTAAGCTGGCCCACGATTCCAGCAAAGACTCATTTTGACTTCAATCAAATCACCAAACAGACCGTTGCGCAGAGCAGCGCGAAGCACTTGAACCGTGCGCAGAAAGCGGCGCTGCCGGACAACGAAGAGGTGTCGCCCAGTCTTTCCCGCAGTCTCTAACAACTGCTCGCCCTCGCGTCGATTCATCGCCATCGGATGTTCCAGCACTACGTGTTTGCCGGCTCTCAGACACTGTTGCGCGAGCGGTGCATGGGTCAAGTTTGGCGTACAGATACATACCACCGAAACCGGCTCAGCGAGGAGTTGTTCAACGGACGAAAGAAAAGAGAGCCCAAAGTTCGCGGCGAAAGCTGCACCATTAGCGGCTGAAATGTCCGTCGCGCAAATCAGCTCCAGTCCTACCTCACGATTGTTCGTGAGTATTTGCGCATAGCGAATAGCCACTTCACCACAGCCGATCAGCCCCACGGGAATGTGCGGCCAGGTTGATTGAGCTGTACTGTCCTGTAGCATAAATCTGCCTTTACATGGAGCCGGGAAAATCTACTGCGCCGCGCGCACGCAACTCTGACGGCAGCAAACTCTGATAAATGAACTCGTTCAATGGCGTCGGCACGCCCACCTCTCGACCGAGACGCACAACCGCACCGCTCCACGCGTCTAGTTCGGAAGGCTTACCTGCCATGATGTCTCGTTGCAGCGACGTTATTGAGCTCTGGTCCAGACTATCCAGCAGCGCCATTGATTTTTCAACTATTCCATCTGCTAAGGAAATTTGATGAGCCCGTGCGACCTCCGATATTTCCTGCATGCCTTTTATCAACATTCGCCGTGTTTCAGGTAAGGAGCGAATGACGCCCACAGGCGCGTGAGTCACCGCTCCGACTCCCCCGTAGGACGCGCCGAAAATGAACTTCTCCCAGAGAGCTGCTTGAATGTTCGACGGTATCTCTGCTTTTATTTTCGCTCGCTTGAAGATCTCACAGAGCCGCTCAGTCCGTTCGCTCGCCCTGTTGCCCAACTCGCCGAACTTTACGAAATTTGTTTCTCCGATACTATGAATATGACCCGGCTCAACTATCCAACTGATCGTCCCGCACAAGCCGCCCACGACATGGTTTGCACCCAATACTGTAGCTAACTGAGTTGCCGCTTCAATACCGTTTTGTAAGGGTACGACAAACGTTTGCGAACCAATCATCGGTTGCATGGCTCGCGCCGCATCTATCACTTGCCATGCTTTTACCCCGACTATAACGACGTCAACCGCGCCCACCTGCGTGGGATTATCGGTTGCGGGGGCCCGGACGACGATTTCGCCGGAGGGCTTTTCAAGGCGTAGCCCGGTTTCTTTAATCGCTCGTAAATGAGCGCCGCGAGCGATAAGAATAATATCCTCTCCGGCTTGCGCCAGATGTGCGCCAAAGTAACCACCCGCACCACCCACGCCAAAAATTGCAATGCGCATGTCTCTAATGGGCCATCCGATTCTCGCTTAGCTTAGGCGCTGCTTCGTCGCCTCATCTTCCGGATCAAAAAAATGTACCGGTTAAGGCTGAAGAAGTATGAGCCATGTTCGTTGAGCTGCCGAAGTTCGTCCGCCCAGGCAGCGCGATCCGCCGCAGTAATATTGGCTCTGCCGGCGATGAAAGATTCAATAAACTGAATCAACCAAAAGCTGTAGGTGTCTTCGCTGCACTCGGTGTTCAGCACCGGAAAGAGATGTGTTTCTATAGCTTGAAATCCGACTCTACTCAGAACCGGCAGCAAGGTTGCCGGCAGGTGCGGATCAGCCAAGTGGTCATCCCAAGCGCTAAGAACACGGCACATACGAGTCCGATCGGTCGTATGCCAGACGAGTGAATCCCAATCGGTATCAAGAATCAATGCGCGTCCACCCGGGCGGAGAACACGATAGAGTTCCGAAAGGGCTGTTTCAATATCTGCGACGTACTCATAAATCTGCGTGCACACAGCAACGTCGAATGAGTCGTTCTTAAATGGCAGTTCAACGGCGTCCGCAAGCTGGAAAGTCACGCCGCGTTGTTGGCCGCAACGCTCGCGGGCAATCGCGATCATGCTCTCGCTCCGATCGATTCCGTGAACGCTACCTGAAGCTCCAACGATCCCGGCAATCGCGAAAGTTTGCTGGCCTGTTCCTGCGCCAATGTCCAGGACTCGCTCGCCGGGCTTTGGTGAAAGAAGCTGCATGACCTCTCGTTGTTGACGGATGATGTCCGAAGTTCGATACATCGCTTCGACGCGCCGGGATTGCACATCATCGAATTGGAAGGAGGGGTTCATCTTGTTCTCATGCGAGCAAAATTCACCGGCTTGGACCATCAGGCAATGCCTAACGCTTCGGCATCACGATCACTCAGCCAAACACCTCCCTTGCGTTGTCTCACGTTGCCATCCCGACGCCATGAACGTTGACAACGTGGCTGGTTTCTCAGATCACGAATGTGAACTCCTGCTGGGCCGTTAGAGAATTCAACACGCGATACTCCGAAGAGCGAAGGAAGCTCATCGGTAAACCGGCTAACCACGGGGTCGGCGTTCGAAAGCATCACTCCGGCATCGAGCGGGTTGTCGATCCCACGCTTTCGGACTTTACGAAGTGCTCGAAAGACCAGTGAGCGCAACTTGAGTATTTCCGGCCATCCCTCATCCAACCCGACTTTAATCGCGAACTCCGAAAAGGCGTGAAGGTGTACCGAATCTCCTTTCGTCTTGTTTACGGAGCGAAAGACTTCGTCCGCAGTATGCGGCAAGATCGGCGCAATGAGAGATGCCAGCACATCCGTGAGGTGTCTGATGGCTGTCTGACTGGAGCGTCTGCGGACGCTATCGGCGCGATCACAATAGAGCCGGTCTCTTATCGCAGGAAGATAAAACGACGACAGGGTCTCGTTACAGAAATCGAATATCAGTGTGTGAGCGAGGCGGAAATCCAGTTCTTCGTAGGCTTGGACAACCTTAGTTTGAAGCTCGCCGGCCAGACTCAGAATATAAGCATCCAGGGATGTCGGAGATAATTCATCGAGGGATAGAGATACCTTGTCATTGAAATCAAACAGGTTCGCAATGAGATATCTCAAAGTGGCCCTCACCTTCAAATAAGATGTGCGAGCCCGTTCGAACAGTTTTAGATCGACCACAATATCGTTTTTGAAATCGACCCCACTCACCCACCAACGACAAACATCCGCTCCAAACTTCGTGAGCAAGGTCTCAACCTCAATCACGTTACCCAGCGACTTGCTGATCTTGCGACCGAGTTCGTCAACCGTAAACCCATGGGTGACGACACATTCAAAGGGCGGTACGCCTTTGATCGCGAGGGCGGGCCAAAGCGAATGCTGAAACCACCCACGATGTTGATCGGAACCCTCAAAGTAGAGATGGCTGGGAAAAGATTGGAACCTCTTGCACATCACGGCATACCAGGAAACACCCGACTCAAAAAAGCCATCGATGGTGTCGTACATCTTCTCCAGCGATTTGACATCAAGCGTTATCGGCGCATCAGGGTCCGTTGCCGGGTCGTAATTCTGAAGCAGCTCGGCCGGCTCTCGGGCAAACCAAATGTCACTTCCTTCCCGGCCTATCTCTTTAGCTATGCAACGGATGCTGGCGGCGGTCAGAAAAACCGATCCGTCCGGCAGGCTGAAGCATGGAATCGGCAGTCCCCAGGCACGCTGTCGTGAAATGCACCAGTCCGGACGCGCCGCGATCATGCCCCTGAGCCGCGTTTTTCCCCATTCGGGAACAAAGCGAATCTGGTTTTCACAGGCATTGAGGGCCTGCTCTCTGAGGGAAGTCGAAGCACCGTTAGGGGCGTTATCGAGGTTGATAAACCACTGTTTCGTGCTACGGATTATCACCGGCGTTTTTGAACGCCAGTCGTGGGGGTAGGAATGAACATACAAATGCTCGTGAAAGAGATGGCCGGAGTTTTTCAGTCGCTCAATCAGGATCGGATTCGCATCCCAAACAAACATCCCGCGCAGCCATTCCGGGACAGAGTCATCGAAGGTTCCATCTTCGAGTACCGGAACATAGCATTCACTTCCTTCTTTGAGCCCGACCTCGAAGTCCTCAAAACCCTGACCGGGTGCAATTTGCACGAGTCCAGAGCCTTGGTCCATAGTCACATACTCCGCAGCGACCAGATAACCTTCTCGATCACAGAATGGGTGTCGATAGTTGAGACCCACCAGTGCTAAACCGTTGGTCTCTGCGATTACATCTACGGTCTTGCTTTTGGCCTGTTTCGTAACTTCGGCGAGCCGATCAGAGGCAATGACAGTCAGACGATGATCGATGGCTGCCAGCGCATAACGAGATTCCGGCTGAACTCCGATCAGGAGATTTGCGGGGAGACCCCACGGAAGGGTGGACCAGATCAGGAAGGAGGGTGTCTCCTCTAACGTGATACCAAAGGCTTTGCCCACTCTCTCCGGATTGCTCGCGTCGAAACGCACATAAACGGCGTGGTCCTCACGTTCTCTGTATTCAAGCTCAGCATTAGCTAGTGTCGTGCGATTTGAGGTGGACCAATGGACTGGCTTGAGCCTGCGATAAACAATGCCTGCCGCTAGTAATTCTGCAAATGCCTCAAGCACGGCTTCCTCAAATTCAGGCGCCATGGTCAGGTACGGTTTGTCGAAATCACTGAGCAGAAGAAGGCTCCGCGACTGTTTTTTCTGTATCTCAATGTATTCTTGAGCAAACTTTGCGCAGGCCTGGCGAATGGCCAAACTGCGCAGGCCGACTGAGAGCTTCTCGAGCTCCTGGAATTCTTCCGATTCCATCATGTCGCGAATGACTTTCTGCTCCACAGGTAGTCCGTGGCAATCCCACCCGGGTGTCAATCGACACTGCTGACCAGCCATGTTCCGACTGCGCACGACAAAATCTTTGAGAACTTTATTGAAGAGGTGGCCGACATGGAGCGAGCCATTTGCATACGGCGGACCGTCATGCAGGATAAACGGCCGCGAATCGCCGACAACGTCGAGAACTCTTTGAGGAAAGTTCCAACTTCTCCAACGGTCTGATGATTTCCACTCTGCCGGGCGTAGATCGACATGCAGCGGAAATGGCGGTTGCGGAAGATTCAGATGCCATTCGCTGTCTTTGTCATCGTCTCCGGTATCAAATGAAAGCTTATCTGGATTCATGGAGCTTGTCCGTTAATGTTTGGTTGCGCTTGACGACGCCATACCGTTGCCAGCCACTCCTGTTTTTCTCGGGGTTGTCCCTGAGGGCGATAGTAATAGAAGAGTCGCTCGAAACCTGCGGATTGCAGGTACCGGCTCCATGTCTCAAGATCGTAAAACACAGCGTACCGATCCTGCACCCAGCCCTCCTGATTGTTGCCTATTGGATTGGAGCTAAAAAGAATTCCGCCCGGCTTAAGTGCGCTCCACAGTTGCCGCAATACGCGAGGGAGTTCCTGGGAGGGAACATGGAATAACGATGCGTTAGCAAAGATTCCGTCAAATGACGAGTCGGGCAGAGTCAGGTTCAGGAAATCCTGGTGTTGTACTGCGCACCCGGAGTACGCGGATGCTATGTCCAGCAGTTGTGGCACTCCGTCCAAGCCGACTGCGTTATGCCCTTGCAGACGAAAATATCTGAGGTCGCGGCCAGACCCACATCCGAGATCAAGGATGTCATAAGGAGGATTCGCGTCGATACTACTCAGAAAGGCGTCGTAGTTTTGGCTTACATCATGTTCAAGACTGGCTTCGAAGTAATCCTGTGCAGTCAGGCCATATCTCTCCATGGTGGAGCGCATCGCTATTTCCATCTCCGGAGCAGTGAGGCTCACCGTGCCGGACTCTGACAGGTACCTTGCCGGAGGTCGTCCCAGAAGAATGCCCTCCTTGATCATTTCGGCCAACCGTTCTTCAACAACCGACCATTCGCTGATTCCCGTCATTGTCAACGGCGTTATTGCCTGGTTTTGATGTATCAGCGAAAGTAGTCTCAGGTCCAGGTCATCGATGTTGCGTCGCCACGCATTTGAGTCGACGTCGCGCCAGAAAACTGTCACGGCAGTACGCGGCGTGGGAGACTTCTTCGGGCCATCGTCAGCGCACCACGCAATTAAATCGTGTTCATAGGGTCGCAGTTCGACAGTTGCACCGAGTCGGAGCAATCCCTCGTTAGGCTCTGCATCCGCGGGATCATCCGGGGCCGTCAAAGTCTTCCATTCCCACCACTCGAAATCGGCGAGTTCAGCGAGCCATGATGGCAAGTTGGCTTGGGCCGCGTATTCCTGTAGATAATCCGGCAAATGCATGCCGTTCATATTCAACTCGAAATGGCGCGCCGGATAGATTTCGAAATACCGCCCGGCCAGCGCATCCCAACCGCTCTTCCCCGAACGTTCGGTGACGACAGAATACACACGCGGAAAGACCGCTTTAAGAGCGACGCCGAGGTCAAGGTCGCGATAGGTCGAGAGACGGCGTGCATCTCGACTCGAGTTTGCCTCTGGCCCAAAGAGCGCCTCAGCAGTCTTTTGCAGGTCAGCTTTCCCCTCGAGAAACGGCGAGGCTATTTCGAAAAATCTTTCCAGGTTCATCTTGCTGGACATAATGGTTGGGGAACGCCGCTCAGGATAAAGCGATGCGATCCGCGACGCCGCGAACTCGCTGAACTTCGCTCAATAGAGAATCGAGCGAAGGCAATGATGTCTCCCATTCGATGCACGTCGGAACCAGCTTACCAAGACGCTCCAACGTGAACTGAAACAATTCCAAAACTTCTTCCCAAATCGGACCCGCGTGACTATCGAAGAGTAAGTCGTTCCGCCAGTCGCAGCCACCGAGGTGAAGCTGTTGCACTCGCTCGAGCGGAAGCGATTCGATAAATGTCCTGGGGTCGAAGTCGAAGTTTCGGCTGTTGACATAAACATTGCTCACATCGAGCAGAAATCCAATGTCAGCGCCTTCCAGGATTCGTCGCAGGTATGTTGCCTCGTCAAATTCACCTCCAGGCATGTGGCAATAGAACGCTATGTTTTCCAGCAGGAGAGGCGTTTCACAACAACGCTTCACTTGGTCAATGCGGCGCACGATGTGATCGACAGCTTCTTGGCAGCTCGGTAAAGGGAATAACTCCTGAAGGTATACGCCGCCCGCCAGGGACAGTGCGACGTGGTCACTCCAGTGGGGCGCATCTACACGCTGACACAACTCGCCGACGCCGGTCACGAACGTCAAGTCCAAAGGATCTGAGCCGCCGATAGACAGGCTCACGCCATGGGGAACGATTGGACAGCGTTCTGCCAGGGCATCTAGAAGGCGGCGTCGATGACCACCAAACTGTATGAAGCTCTCGGGTAAGACTTCGACAAAATCAATGCGCTGCGTGGTCTCCAGCAGATCGGGGATGAGATTGATATTCGGCACCCGCAGACCGATTCCTTCTAGTGGACGTGACATACTTACACGCTATGTTTTATACCGAAAGCAGGCAACATATCGTGAGAAACTCACGATCCGAAGCAGGAGTTAGAAAGCGGGTACCGTTATTTGCACACAGATTCCTTCGGGCCTCATTCAGTTTGAATTGCCAGATATGAGGTCAGTGCTTGTTATCTGTGGAAGGAGTGAGTGAAATTAGCCGCAGCCATTCCCGCCCGAGCTGCTGACACATTTTTGTGTCGCACCACGGAGCGGTTTTTCGACCTTGGCAGCGTCCGTTTTTACTAAGCGCTTTAGGTCTTGGCTTTTCAGGACCGATTCAAGTTTTTTCATTTTACCTCCTCTGTGATGGTGCCGAATTGAGATCCGGCTGGTTAAAGGTGGTGCGCCCGACGGGACTCGAACCCGCGACCTATGGATTATCAACCCATTGCTCTAGGCCCCACATAGAATGGTGTCTCACAACACCAGTCCTCATTAGTCGTGGCGGTCTCGGATCCAACGAGTCGTCCGTGCTAGATTGGGCTATACGGTCAAGTGAGAAAGACCTTCCAGGATTGGTGCCATTAACCACTGAGCTACAGGCGCATGTTTTGGGTTGCCATAATACGAGGCACAAGAGAGTCTGTCAATAACCTTGAAGCGTGAGGTAGTGATGCATTTACAATGTTAAACCCTCAAACTATTTTTTCAGGCTGGATCTCACCGTGCTATGATCCTCACATGGCCGCAAGACCACCAAAGGAAACGAATCAGCTTGCCAAGTATATTCTTGAAGTGACTACGGGCGAGACCGAGAAGATCGAACCACCAAAAAAGAACCCTCACATGAAAGCACTGAGCGCAAAGGGATCGAGTAAAGGCGGTAATGCTCGGGCCAAATCTCTCTCCACATCCAAACGATTCGCTATCGCCAAGAAAGCCGCTAAAGCCCGATGGGAGAAAACCTCATAGTACCAACGAGTGTGGTTTAGCTTTTGGAAACTTTCTCGTGATCTCAACAAAATCGCCTTCGGTAATCTGAGCGGGCCATTCTAGGTTGATCTGAATTAAAATCGTAGCATTCGGTTCTTCGCTCATACGCCACACATGAACAGCACCCAGCGACCTCAGATAATTCACGTCGCGCACAAGTGCTTTTAATGGATTACTGAGTGACTTGTGTACGCCGTCTGCTCGCCGAATTAGTTCAGTCCACTGAATTGTTCCCTCTCTTAATAGTAGATTAAGAATCTCCATTTGGCGCTTCGCGATCACTCTCTTCTTTGGTGTCCGCAACCGACCAAAGAGATCGTGCATTAGATTTCGGAACATTTCCTTTGCAATGTTTGTTCGGATGACATCAAATAGCCGATTGCATTGCATTGCTATTCCCTTTAACCCAAAGGCGAGAAATGGAGTCAAGTCGTGCTCATTGGAGCGCACCTCACCAAGCGTTTCCAGATACCGCTTTTTTTCATCATAGTAATAGTTGGACATCGCGATAAATAAAGCATCGCGCAATCCCGCCCGTTGTAATACCAATGCTTCTAAAGCTCGTGCGGTGCGCCCGTTCCCGTCTAAAAACGGATGCATGGCGGCAAAATGGTAGTGCAAAGCAAGCGATTGAATTAGAAGATCATGGTCTTTAAACTCTCGCTGGATCACTTCACTCAGCTTGTTGAAAGCCGCTTCGCATTCCTTACCCCCCTCAACCCCACGATGCTGGGGCAGCCCAAAAAGGACATTCTGATCCTTTCGGCGAATCTCGCCAGGCTCACAATGATCCTCATCAGCTCCGGTAACAATTCGTCTATGAACTTCTCGGATAAGGTTGGCATCTATAGGGCGATCATCCTGCAACCCCGCTATCCATCTGTATGTCTGAACCGCTGCGTGGGCTTGCTTCTGAGACCGCGTGATTAAATCGTGCGCAGTTGGACTCATGGCAAGATCAAGCTCTTTATCGGTAAAGTCTGCTCCCTCAATTCGCGATGTTCCTGCAACTTCAAATTTTAGTTGTACCTGCTGCAAAACTTCGGCCCATGTACGTTGAAAGGGGATAGTTTTAAGGGACATAACTGCCGCTTTAGCGTCCGTTAGGGCGTCAACGAGAGCTAGCTTGTCATAAACCATCCATCTGATAGGTAATTGATAGCGAATCATGCGCACATTATAGAATCGTCATTATTTCTAAGTCAAGTATCGCTTAAATACGTGTCACTACTTGACTTAGTCTTTCATCCGTCCGTATTATTTCACTAATTATTTCTGAAGTATTTCCCGATTTTTACTTGACTTCTATCCGAGCAAGCATGAAATCAGAGCCGGTTAACAAAATGTGGTGGGTACCACTACGTTGACCTGAGACTTCATGGCCTTTGAGCATTCCATCATCGATTTGTAAGCCGCACCAGGCTTGCCCTCAACGTGACGTGCTACTGGCACAGTGGCAGCCTTTTGATAGGGCTAACGTTGTCAATTGCAGATGATTCAGCTAGCATCCCGCATCATGAGCACCACAACCGAATCCTTATCGGGCGAGCAGATCGTCGAACTCTGCCGCCGTCACACTCTCTTCGAATGGTCCGCCCAGGCTGCTGTCGATCCGATTCCCGTGGCGCGTGCGAAGGGCATTTACTTCTGGACACCGGAAGACAAACGCTTCATCGATTTCAACAGCCAGCTAATGTGCGTCAATATCGGTCATGGCGACGAGCGAGTGATCCGGGCGATCAAGGATCAGGCAGAGACGCTTACTTATGCCAATCCATTCATGGCGACGGAAGTGCGCGGCCGTCTGGCTGCAAAGCTTGCTGAATTGACACCAGGCGACATCGACGCATTCTTCTTCACCAACGGCGGCGCTGAGGCAAACGAAAACGCCATTCGCATCGCAAGACTTTACAGCGGTCGACACAAGATCGGTGCACGCTATCGCTCCTATCACGGCGGCACGGCCGGCGCGCTGACACTGACGGGCGATCCACGGCGCTGGGCCGCGGAACCCGGCATTCCCGGAGTGTTTCGCATTCCCGATTACTATCACGGCATTCAAAAAGCTTGCGACACAACTGAAGACGTGCTCGCACGCACTGAAGAGATAATCGAGCTCGAAGGACCAAAGACCATTGCCGCATTGATCGTCGAGCCGGTCGTTGGAACCAACGGCATTCTCATTCCGCCAGACGGCTACATCCAGGGGCTTCGTGATCTCTGCGATAAGCACGGCATTCTTCTAATCGCGGACGAAGTGATGGCGGGTTTTGGACGCACTGGCGAGTGGTTCTCGATTAATCACTGGAAAGTCGTTCCCGATCTGATCTCGATGGCGAAGGGTTTGACGAGCGCGTATGTGCAACTCGGCGCGGTCGGGATGCGACGCCAGATGGCGGACCACTTTGAGAAAAATGTCTTTAACGGTGGCCTGACTTATAGCAGCCATCCGCTTGCTTGTGCCGCGGCGCTGGCGACGATTGCAGTGTATGAAGAGGACCATTTGCTTGAGAACGCACGCCGGATGGGAACTGTTATGCGTGGCTTGCTCAAAGATTTGGAAGGCCGCCACCCCTCAGTTGGAGCCACGCGCAACATCGGGCTCTTCGGAATCGTCGAACTGATCCGCAATCGCGAAACGCGTGAGCCGATGGCGGCCTTCAACTCAGCATCGCCGGAGATGCATGCCTTGGGCAAGTTCTTCCGTCAGGAAGGACTCTACACGGTTGTTCGTTGGAACACTTTCTTTACGAACCCGCCGCTCTGCATTACTGAGGCGGAGTTGCGTGAGGGGTTCGCGATCATCGACAAGGGCCTCGAGATCACGGACGGCGCCATTACTTAAATGACAAGGTGACGCGGCGACACGGAGCAGGTGGTCCATATCTCGGGGTTGGTGCTTATGCTGAAGAAACCATTGTGGCAAATCAATCTGGTCAGGAAATCGGAAGAGACAATCGGAAACATCGCTTCGAATACGTCTCGGGTGCACTGGAGAACACATTTGAGCTAACCAGCACTGAGGAACCCGCCATTCTCTATCGCAAGGGAATCAGACAACATGTTTGCGAAATCCTTGAGGGCGGCAAGGAGGCGCTTCAAAAGCGAGAGCAAAAATACAACTTTCCTCCAGCATAGAACGAATGTGCGTGAAGTACCTATCCTAGAAACAATGAGGTCGCTGCAAAATAAAGACTTGGAAGTGTTGAGGAAGATTGGCTGGGAGGCAGGGACTCGAACCCCGATAGCCAGATCCAGAGTCTAAACCCGCCCGTTTCTCCTCGTTCCTCTTAATTCCTCACCGTACCGATTCCTTCGCGTTTCCGCTCAATCTATAATCTCACAGTGCCGCCTGATACCGCAGTGTTTCGCTGAGTTGGCACACTCGCGGCACACAAGAGAACACCGAGCAGGAGGAGGAGATTGTGGACCAGGAGCAAGCGTTAGAAGAGCGAGCCAATCATCAAAGAGAACGTGCGATTAGATTGCTGAAGGAAGCGGTTGACGAAGCAGGCATCCGAGACTCTTCGGAATACGAAGGGTCTCCCGAGTACTTCGCTCGATACTGGAACATCGACCCAAAATACAAAGATCAGAGAACCAAGTGGCCAGAACGTGCTTGGGAGGTATTTAAGGTTGATTACCCGGATGATGTCATACTCCTCGTTCAAATCAATCGTCACACAGGCGTTTTGTGGATCGAAACTGGACTCTATTTGACTGCTATAGACCTCGTTCGCGGAGCTGAGAGAATCCTCGACGCTCCTGACGCGCATAGAGTATTCAAGATTGAAAGCGACAAAGACCGTAATGAAGCCATCGACTTTAACGTGCGGTCTATGTTGGTGAATTTCATCAACCATCTCCCGCCGACTTTGGTCAAGGCGCTTGAGGCTGCATACGAGGACAGCATACAGCGACAAGTCAAAACATCAGTTGAGCCGTTCATGCGTGACCACTGGCGCTTAATCGGTATTCCTGACGATTTCAATTGTTTGGCCGCATGGGAAAGGCCGAGTAACGCAAGTAAGCTTGAAGAGTTTAGGAATATCTTTGTGGGTGAAACCAAGCCTGAGATTCCTGAGACGTTGCCGCAATTGTACAAAGAGCTTCACCTTGGGTATAAGGCTGCCAGAAAGCACCACAATGAATCGCGAGATGTTTTTCTAGCTTCACACCGACAAGGCGAAGGCGCTTGGCATGATTATTGGGACGACAACTGCTTAAAGATGTTTCCAAACCTCGCCTACTATTGTCTGATGATGCTATGCGACGAAGGGCATCTAGAAAACGGTATTGTGCCCCGTGAGCTTGCCTATAAACACCTCTCGTTCTTATACGCTCGAAGTCCTGAGTATTTGAGAAAGAAAGTTTCAGAATTGCGAGGCGTCGCGAGGGATAAGAAGCGGCGTCAAGCTGGCAAAGTTGAGACATCCAACGACGGACTGTCTCAATTTCCAATCCCGGAATTGACCCACAAAAGTCTCTGACATCCATTCCGCATCGACTGGTTTCTTGGTGTAATCGTGATTGCCGTTAAGTTCTTCAACGGTAATCCTGATTTGAGGTGAAGTGTAAAATGCAGCTAATTGATGCCAAGCAAGCCGCGCAAGTCTTAAACGTTCGCACATCGCGACTTTATGAACTCGTAAGAATGAATCTCGTCCCCCATGTTCGCGTCGGTATCCGTCAGATTCGATTTGATGAGGAAGCGCTAAGCGAATGGTCAAAGCGAGGCGGAGGGATTAAGCAAGGGACTAGCGAGGGTCGAGAAGGGGCGACAACGAAGTGAGCCCGCTTGAACCGACTACATGCGCAGACACTGAAGGTCTCCGCACGGCACACGCGACTACTGATTCGGATGAGGCGACAATCGCACGTCTCGCACGTCTCCCGACTCTCGAATATGAGAGAGTGCGAGAAGCTGAGGCTGAAGCACTTGGTTGCCGAGTATCTACTCTAGATGCGATGGTCGCTGCGGTACGGCAAAGTGCTGGCGTCAAAGACTTGCAAGGGCGGGCGCTGGACGTGCGGATCGTGGAGATTTGGTCGGAGCCCATCAACGCATCCGAGGTGTTGTGTGAAGTATCACAATCGGTTTCGCGTTACGTTTCGCTACCTTTTGGTGCGGCGGATGTGATTGCACTTTGGATAGCGCACACTTATGTGTACGACATATTTGAGCATACGCCACGCCTTAACATCGCGTCGCCGGAAAAGCGCTGCGGCAAAACAACATTGCGCGATGTGATTGCCGAACTGGTCTGTCGTCCCTTGACGGCTGAGAATCTTAGCGTTGCTGTGCTTTTCAGAGCGATTGAAAAAATACAACCTACGTTGCTAATAGATGAGTGTGACTCCTGGCTAAACGAAAAAGACGAACTGCGAGGAGCACTGAATGCCGGCCACAAACGAGGCGGCAAAACGCTGCGCTGTGATGGCGATACTAATGAGATTTGCGGCTTTAGCGTATTTGCACCCGTCGTACTTTGTGGCATCGGCTCATTGCCGGGCACGTTGGCAGATCGGTCGATCAGGATTGAACTCGTTAGGGCCAAACGCGATGAGATTCAATCTCGCTTTGATTCTCGTCGCACCAGCGACCTGAGTCTATTGGCCCGCAAACTGGCGCGTTTTGCCTCTGACTCACGCGAAGCGTTGGAGCAATGCGATCCGGTCCTGCCCGACGCGGCTTACAACCGGATTGCGGATAACTGGCGTCCGCTATTTGCGATTGCTGAAATCGTCGGCGGTAAGTGGACGGAACGAATTGAGGCAGCGTTTATTAGCTTGGTTAGTAAAAACGACCTCGATGACCAAGGCATCGGAGCGATGTTGTTAGCGGACATTCAAAAAGTGTTCGATGCCGAGGCGAAGGATCGGATCGTCTCGCGAGATTTGGTAGGCAAACTAAACGGTATGAAGGATCGGCCTTGGTGCGAGGAGCATAAAGGGAAACCGATTTCTGAGCGTTGGCTAGCCTTACATCTAAGACGTTTTAAGATACATTCACGAACTCTTCGAATTCCCAACCGCGACCGTGCCAAAGGTTATGAACTACCACAATTTGATGATGCCTTCGACCGCTATCTTGATGCTCCTCGTCTTCTATCCGTGACAGCGTGACACCCCCGATAATCATTGATGAAATTGGAAATACGAAGGGTGACAGTGAAGATACTTGTCACGGTTCAGAAAAGCCTGAAACCTGCATAAACGTTGACTTGTCACGGTGTCACGCTTGAACCCGCTACGAACAACACTGTAGACTTTTGAGGTTTGTAATCAGAAGATTTCTGTTTTCGAATTCCGCGCACACGATGGATACAAAAATGATCACCATCCTCACGGATGGCATGCAAGAGTACAGCTCAGCTTCAGAACTTCGCGAACTCTGCGAGGCATGCGAAGTAGATCCCGAGATAGACCCAGTATCAGACAAACTCGTGTACCATCGACTCGCCATCAAACTGATAACAAAAACTGAGCATGGGAACAACCGAGAGCTTCTGGTCGCAATTGTTTCGAGCTTGGTGAATCGAGCCAATGATAACTACGCACACAGTGAGTGGGAGCGCCGTACGTATCACCAGGGAATGTTAGGCAGGCTAGAGACTCTTGAAAAGGCATTGGACGAAGTGGACGACCTACCGGATGAAATTTCTGTTCCTGAAAATCGCCCCTTTTTGGCAAAATCTCAGATGAGGGAATTCCTCGCAGTCGCGGAGACTCCGGTCACTATTGTCGATACCTATGTGGGTTTGGGTACCCTTGATTGCGTGCGCGACGTAACACAGCCGATTCGCTTGCTGACAGGTCGGAACCCCCAATCAATTGAGAACGGTTTTGATAGAGCACTTAAACAATTAGTGGCTGAGGGTCACACCATTGAAGTAAGGCAACATCCAAAACTGCACGATAGATATATTTCCTTTAACGACCGATGTTGGCTTGTTGGATCTTCGCTTAAGGATGCTGGCAAGAAGGCCTTTAACGTAATTGAATTTGTTGATGGCAGGTCTAGCATAACATCGGAAATTGAAACAAAATGGCAGAGCGCACAGCCTTACGTTTATTAGCGCCGCTGGTTAATCGGCCAGCTAAAATGTCCGTTTCGGTAAGGACCCAATAAGGGCTCGCTCATTCCGGGAAATCTTTTCTATCTGCGAAGCCTTTGCGAGAGTCTCTCAGCCCGACTTGCTAGTTTTAAGAGCGAGAGTATATCCATGCTGGCAAGCGTCTCCGATGGGCTTGACCTGATGAAAGACGTTGGACTGATGCCGCAATAACCATCCTCGCTGGCATTCTCCCTTAAGCTGAATGGGAAACTACCCAGTGGCTTGCGAAAGCCCGCCCTAACGCTCTCAGGGGCACGGAAACCGTAATTAGACCAGTCCCAGGACCAGACCACTTGATCGTTTTGTGGATTAAGTTTGCGACCAAACATTCTCGCGAATTGAGAATGAATGCGACGGGCTAGGGTAAGATCACGCGAGGCCGTTGCTCTGCTGGCTTCCATTGCTTGCGCAGTGACTTTGACCCAACCGCGTGCGCTCTCGCATAACTCAGGGACTTTATCCATTGCTCTCAGTAAGCGAAGAATGCGTTCAGCCCTAGCCTTGCGCTTTCTCATGTGTAGTTTTCGACGACCGGCGTTTCGCTTACAAGCTTCGTCGAAGTTTTTCGGTATCCAAGCCATAGAGCAAATTCCTAAGAGTTTCTAAAGGATGCTAATGATAACTCTAATTAGAAAAGTATTAGGATGATTATTAAGATGATTACAAGGGTTGTATTGGGGAGTTTGGACCAGTTACTTTCTGTTTGTGTAAACCGCTTCAAGAAATGCGAAACGTTTTCTCATTACTCACACGCGCGCGCGTTTTTTGTGTAGTAAACTTAGGTTTTCTCAGGTTGTATCTGAAAGCCATTATCAGTCGAAACTGTGTGGTGAACTTCTCGATCCTGCGGTGAAGTAAAGCAGATAAGTCAGAGCTTTCATGCCAAGTCAAAGGGCGCTACCGATCCCACCATAATCGGCAGCGCCCTTGTTCAAGGCGTCGCCTAACTCGCCATGCGACGCCCTACATCGCCCAACATTCTGGGAGGAAGTGTTGGACTATTTGCTAAAGCTCAGTCACGTACAGAGCTTCGGCAATGTGTGGGCCTTATATCTGCCGCTGAATGCTTTCGCAACGAATCAACTTAGGATCGAGTTCCCAAACCTTATGCAAGAATCTTTTATGCTGATAAGACGCACTTCAACTCGCTCGCTGTAACGCGAGTTGCCCTCCCATGTTGCGAAGCCTAATGACGCCTACCTGTAGATCAGGCTAACAATCGTGAGAATGACGGATGTAGTGACTGAGCTAGTGTCAGTGCCGGTTGATGCCGCACCGGGACAATGAATGTCGCCCGCCAACACAGATACAGCAAGTGTCAGGCTGAGGATTGTCGCGGCGCATATTTGGCGTAATTTCTTCACTTTGGTGCCTCCCTGCAAGAGATGCAAAAATTTTGCATCAACCTAGACCAGTGCGACTTTTCTTGCAAGAGCGCCAGTGAAGTGCTTAAGATTTGCTCGCAGTCGCTTTCCTTGCTTTCAATCTGAAATTTCGTTCTCACATGGCTTTACAAGCCTCACGGTTGCGTGAACTGGAAAACCCAAACCTCAGTGTGGGAGGCCGGGCGGAGCTATGCTGTGAGTTGGCCAGAGAATTTGAGAACAAAGGTGAATATGAGGAAGCACGCAAAGTGCTCAGTGATTACTGGCGGCGCGTAGGCGAGCGTCCAAAACTCGCTGGATTGGAACCGAGCACTGGTGCCGAAGTTCTCTTGCGGGTGGGAGTGTTGACTGGATTAGTCGGCAGTCGCAATCGGATCACGGATGCGCAAGAAATAGCGAAAAACCTCATCAGTGAAAGCCTCACCGTATTCGAGTCGCAGAGATACAAAAAGAAGATAGCCGAAGCACAAACCGAACTCGCGCTTTGTTATTGGCGCACTGGAGAACTCAATGAGGCTCGTGATCTTCTTAGTGAAGCACTCTCCGGCTTAACTACGCACAGCGAATTAACTTCAAAGACGGTAGTTCGATTAGCTATCGTCGAATGTGAGGCTGGCAGTTACAGCAAAGCCTTGCGCCTCCTCACTGAGAACGCGCCTCTATTTCAGAAGATTAATAATCAGACGCTCAAAGGTAGTTATCACGTTACCCTCGGCACGGTGTTACGCCATCTTTGGGAATCAAAGAAACGGGGAGATTATCTTGATCGCGCTTTGATAGAGTACGCCGCCGCCAGCTACCACTTCGAGCAGGCCGAACACAGTTGTTACTTAGCCAACGTTGAAAACCAACTCGGCTTGCTCTACTTCACGATCAACCGATGCGACGAAGCACACGAGCATCTGGATCGTGCACGCCGGGTTCTGGTGAGTCTTAAAGACATTGGCACGATAGCGCAAGTTGATGAGACTCGCTCCTGTGCATTTCTCAAACAAGGACGTGTAGTAGAAGCCGAACAGGCCGCAAGTTCGGCGGTGTATGGTCAGGAGAAAACGGACAGACATGCGCTCCTGGCAGAAGCATTAATAACGCACGGCAGAGCGTTGGCCCGCCTGAAAAGATATGGCGCAGCGCTTGCGGCTTTTCGACGGGCGTTCGACTTATCCGAATATACCGAAAATGCCAACAGATCGGCAGAAGCTGCGCTCGCGGCGTTTCACGAGCTTAGGGAACATTTAGCCGTATATGAGGATGGACAAATACTTTCCAGGCGCGGGCTGAGCAAAAAAGAACAACGATCAATGGAGCACGAGGCTATGAAGCTCGCCCTTGAGAACGCAAACGGCAGCGTTGTTCATGCCGCACGTAGTCTTGGTATCTCGTATCAGTCATTGACCTACATGCTAAACACGAGGCACAAAGACTTGCTCAAAGAGCGGAGTCCGGTGCGTCGCCGTCCACGCGCAAAGTGATCACAGAGATCGTTCGCGATAGGGAAGTTATTCCATTCCGAAACTATGCAAAATTTTTTGCATCTTCCCAGACCCTCAAAGGAGAACCGTTCAAAATGAAACGACTCGTGATGACAATAGCCCTGACGTGCTTGCTTTCCGTCTCAGCTTTCGCAGGTCAGATTCCGACCGTTGGTGATGCACCACCAGTGCCGGGGCAGATACCGACCGTTGGATCACCGTCACCTGCGCCGGGTGACAGTCCGTCAGTAGACGTGATGATCATCCTGACTATTATCAATTTAGTTCGTTAGATCACTTGTCGGACAGGTTGTTTTAGAAGTGAGATCGCCTCTCGGCGGCTGCGGTTCAGTGTGTTTTTTTGACGATCACCTTCGCAGTAAAAGCCGGGCATGTGTTTAGCGGATTGTCCCTGTGAGGTTGGCGAAGTTATTGTGTTCTGTGAAACCGGCTTCATGAAATGCGTTTCTTGCTTTCGTATTTTCAATTAGATGCTCTCGTACGCTAACGGTCATCTTATGTACTCACGACTGTCATCAAGATTTCTTTGGTAATGTCTTCGAGCAACTGAATCAAATCTTTTTGTAGTGGATAATGCTTTACCCCTTCTCGAACTATCCTCTCAAGCCGCGTTAGCACGGTTCGTTTATCTTCTCTGCTCAGTACTGCATGACGCACCCACCCTAATCCTTGACTTCCCAAAATATGATACGGATATGGGTCAGTATCGCCACGATTTTCGATAGCTTCTTCCAAGTGCTTAAACGCCTCTTCCGCGCGCGCGGGAGCATCAATTGACGTAGGATTTAATGAAGCGCGTTTTAGCGACATGTAGGCCCATTCTGTCTGTACCTTATAGTCATTGGGAGCCATGGATAGGGCCTGATTCAAGAAGTTCTCAGCTAAATCAATATTCCCAACCTCAACCTCATAACTTCCTCTTTGTAGCCAGTAGTGGTAGTTCCAGTTCAATAACGATTCAACCGATGAATAGGCTCGTCGAGGGGTTTCGGCATCAGCTGTTAGATTAATTAGGAGTTCATGGTTCATCAGTCTCCGCAAAAACTTCGATTCCCGAGAGTACTTTGAAAGTTCTGGATGAACCTTCGTTGACAACATCCAAAACAATCCCTCCAGCGGATCGCTCAATAGTCCCTCCGATTTATAGTAATCAACAACTTTGTCTGCGATTACTCTATGTCTGAGAAGAATATGATTGCCATCAACGGCTATAAAGAGTTGTTGATTTAGGAGGCTCTCAATTCGATTCAGGGCTTTGTTAGAAGAGTCCCCAGCTGCGAGAAGAATTTCATCTCTAGTTAGGTAATTACGTAGATGGGTTGCCACGGCAACAATGCCGTAAATCAAGGCGAGGTCACGTTCCTTGACGAGGTCATCACACTCGCTGGCTATCTTTTCATCGAAACGTTGATTGGAAGTAGCTTCGATCATAGCAACCAATAATTGACGCCCAGCTTTGTCCCGAAAAACATCAATCTGTTTTGAACGATTTAAAGCTTTGAGATAACCAAGTCGATTGGCTTTAGTGAGAGCGTTCAGGAGCAGTTCTATGTCCGAATCTTCCAGAGGTGGGATGCCAAAAACTAGGGACGAGCTTCTGTCTATGCGACTACCAATTTCTAATCTCTCATAGCGATTACTTCGGAGAGCTCCCACAACCTGTAAGGCAGGATTGTCGGAAATGAGTTGATTTATGAAATTTGTGGTGTTGTAGCCAAAGGCATCGATGTCGTCAATCACAAGAACGTCTGCCGCGGCGTCTCTCACTGCGTTGCTGGTGAGGCGAAATACAATATTATTCTGAGAATCTAATGCCAACACTTCCTTCCCTTCAGCGTGGTAGGTCAGCGCCAGGCGCATCAACGTGGTTGACTTTCCGGACCCTGCAGTTCCAGTTAACAAGATAGTTCTTGCTTGGGAGTCCTCAATTAGTGTCTTCAATTTTTCTTCAAATTCTCGAGCGACTGCTGTTCCTTCCACAATGTCATGCCACATGGGCTCTCTGCCTAACAAATACTCTCCGGTTGCTGATTTCAGAGGCTTGGTTAATCTGAGATCAGCTACCTTCTGAAGGGCGTAACCAGTGTTTGATGACGTGCTCTGCGAAGCTAGTTTAGCTAAGCCGGCCTGCTTCTCCGCTTCTAGATTTAGAAGCACTTCGGACGCAAACTCTTCCTGACTCATTCTCACCAAGCTGATGTTGAATTCTTTAAGCATTTCGCCACGCGCCATCGAAATATCTGGCGTCACTAGATAAGATCCAGGACGCAGTTCTCTCATTCCCCGTTCCTTTCCTCTTCTAAGCTCTATGTATTGCCATAGCGGAGATTCATCCAATTCAGTTCCAACAAATACGACCGGATGACCCGCCATGTCAGATACCAAAGTATGGTACCAAGGCTCTGGTCTTGCGGTTCTCTCGCCGTACTGCACTGGAGAAAATGTAACGTGAGGGTAATCGGCAACTTTGCCGTTAAGGTGAATTGACATTAGTTGGCTGATTCCCGGAGGCAACGATTCCGTGATTGCTGAAGCCGACCTAATGCGACGAGGAAGTTCAAATGCTACTTGGACACACTCATCTAAGTCATCGATGTTTAGTGTATAGGCACGATACCAAGGCATTGAATACCAAAGTCGATAACTATCGGGTAGATCGCGACTAGATACGTGCAACGTGTCTTTTAATAAGTTTCCCACTCGCGTACCTGCTGCGTTTCGGGCAACTTCATAAATATCACCTAACCTCGACGCGTCATCTAGCATCTTACCTGGAAAAGCTAGAGGCCAAAGAAGTTCCCGCAGCCTCCAAACTCCAGGGAGTGGCTCGCCATCATCGGATTTTGCAGCCAGTGAGAAACCAGCGCCGGTGAATAGAATGACTTCACCTCGCGCCATTTGATTTGAGAGGCGTTGAAATAGGAATGTGTCCACTGGCTTACATATCCTCCTAGAAGAGGTGCGAATCGACTGGGAGGATACCAAAAGCACAGGGTTAAACGGAACGGCACAGAGGAACGAGAACGTGGAGGAAGAAATCCACACCGAATGATATTTCGCACTCCAACCGCGCCAAAAGACCGAAGTCGGTCCGTCGTGAATGAGTCTCGGGAAAGACAACAAATATCTGATTGACGTATATATCCTTTTATAGTATACACATACTATGATCAGGTTTCGATTGAACGAGGCACTAGAGCGACGCGGCCAGACGCTTTATTGGCTGTGGAAACAGACAGGCGTTCGCTGGGCAACGGTTTGGCAAATAGGCAAGGGCGAGGTTTCGCGGCTGAACGTGGACGCGTTAGACCGCATTTGTGAGGCGCTGGAATGCCAACCAGGGGACTTGCTAATTAGAGTTGACAACCCGAAGGCGACGAAGACAAAGAAGCGAGGTAAATAAGATGGCAGGACAAATCATCAAGCGAGGCGACAAGAATTGGATGGTGCGCATTTTCATGGGACGCGATGGCAAGGGTAAGCGGCGCTATCTCAACAAGACCCTGCGAGGCACGAAGAAGGATGCGGAAACCTATCTGCGCAAGACACTGACAGAAATTAGTGCCGGAACGTTCGTCAAGGCCTCGCCATCCACCGTTGAGGAGTACTTAAAGAAATGGCTAGAAACGGCCGCACGTCCAAGGCTCAGAGAGAATACGTATCGGCAGTATGAAGGGCTGATTGACCGATATATTAAGCCTGCGTTGGGTGACCGGTTGTTGGCGGACGTGCGACCCTTGGATGTTCAATCCTTCTATTCGAGTCTATCTGCCAAAGAACTGTCGCCGCGAACGGTTCGATATACACACTCAGTCTTGGCTTCGGCATTGAAGCAAGCCGTTCGCTGGCGCATGCTCGCGCACAATCCCTGCGATGCTGTTGAGCTACCGCGCAAGGTCGCGAGTGAAATGCAGTCGCTAACACCGGCAGAAGCGGCTAGTTTTCTTGAGGCTGCGGGCAGTGATCGCTGGTACGCGCTTTTCAGTCTGGCATTAGCCACAGGACTGCGCCCTTCCGAGTACTTAGGGTTGAAGTGGGCTGACATTGACCTTGAGCAAGGGGTTCTTAACGTACAGCGCTCTTTGCACTGGAGAACCTTCAAGGCGGGTGACTGGTATTTCGGCGAACCCAAGACGCCGCGCAGCCGTCGCCGTATACCGCTACCTGCCTCAGTAGTTCGCGCCTTAACTGCTCATCGGCTGCGACAAAACGAAGCACGGCTTGAGGCAGGCCCGGAATACAAGAACCTTGACCTTGTTTTCGCCACTCTCGAAGGTCAGCCACTAATCAGGCTGAATGTAGTTCAAAAGCACTTTAAGCCGATACTGGAGCGAGCCAAGCTTCCAACGACACTGCGACTCTACGATTTGCGCCATAGTTGCGCGACGCTCTTGCTCGCGGCCAACGAGAACCCCAAGGTTGTTAGCGAGCGATTAGGACATGCCTCAATCACGCTTACGATGGATACTTACTCGCACGTCTTGCCGGATATGCAGCAAGGTGCTTCGGATAAATTGGAGCGGCTCTTGTTCACTAAGACGGGCACACAATAGCGGCTAATTTAAGAGGCTGGCACACTATAGGCACACAAAACGGGCGAGTCAGAAAATGGCTCGCCCGTAACTTGTTGAAAGCATTTGGCTGGGAGGCAGGGACTCGAACCCCGATAGCCAGATCCAGAGTCTGGAGTCCTACCATTGGACGACCTCCCAGCAGGGAAAGTTAATCTACGAATTTGGTTCGACGATTGTCAACTGAACGAGCAACAAAAAACCTAGCCACAGCTTGCGCAGATTCCACCGATGTCGGTCGGATCCAAGTTATGTTGACGCTGCATTCATTGCTGAGTCTGTGAAGTCTGTGTAATCGGCGTAATCTGCGGCTAGCGTTTTTCGCACTCCAAATAATCTCTATTGCCAGCGACTGATTATCAGGGCACAATACGCGCATCACTCCACCTGTGAAGTTGCGGCCCAGACGAATCCATCCCACAAAACAGCGGAGCCTTCTTCACTAAGTGGAAACGATCAAATGAGCCAACAAAAGACACCCGAACAGGTCGGCGACGAGACGCAGAAGTTACGACAACAGATCACTGAGTACGAAGATCGAATTGATGAAATAGCTGATCTGGTTTCGCGCGTTCGTCACGAAATCAACAATCCACTCACGGGGATTCTTGGTCAGGCGCAGCTGCTGTTGCGGGAGGAACTCAACGATAAAGCGCGCCAGCGAGCAGAGACCATCGAGCAGTTAGCCCGTCGCCTGGCAAAGACCGTTGCGGATTTGCGCCAGGTGCAAAAACCCGTCCGCGCCGCGACACTCGACGGCGGAAAATAAAGTTTATCTCGATCGAATAGTGTTCCAGGGTGCTGAACGCGCGACGGGCGCTGTGTGTTAGAATTCAAGTCAACAAGGCCATGTCTTCAAATATCGAGAAAATCTACGAGCGGCATATTAAACCCTTGCCACGCGAGGAGCAGCGCTTGCTTTTGGACGTGCTTCGCAAGGAGCTGGATGACGACTCCAACGGTGTGAAGAAACGTAGCATTCTTGAACTTCGCGGTCTTGGACAAGAGATTTGGAAAGGGGTTGATCCCCAGGAATACGTTAGAACGCTCCGCGAAGAGTGGGAAGAGCCTCAGTAGATGAAACTCGATGCCGCTCTAAGTGGAATATCGAGACTTGCGTTTGATACCCCGCCAATAATTTATTTAGTAGAAGCCAATCCTGTCTACGACAAGCTCGTGTCGAACATCTTCAAACGCGTCGCGGATGGAGAGATTGAAGGCTGGACATCGGTCATAAACCTTGAGTGAAGTGTTAGTGCAGCCTTTTGTAAAGGGGAGAAAAGATCTGCTAAGTGTTTATCGAGACCTTTTGCTTAATAGCTTCAACTTTCATACTGCGCCCATAACTGCTCAGAGCGCCGAAAGAGCCGCCGAGATCCGCGCTGTTTACGGCTTGCGACTTCCTGATGCCATCCAAGTCGCCTTTGCCTTGGATGTTGGATGCCAAGCCCTGGTCACCAACGACCGCTCAATGGTCCGCGTAAAGGAACTGAGCGTCCTTGTTCTTGATGACCTGGAAACGTAGAACCGCGGCGACTGTTAAGTCGCGAAGTCCCGAAGAGCAACTACTATCAAACTAGTCAGTGCTTCTTTTCGTCGTTTTCGATTTTCTTCTTGAGATACTTGGCCAGCTTCTCGGCTGAGGATCGCAGGCCGCGATTCGCCGACGCACGATCCGAAGAGTCAGCATAGGCCACGACTCCGGTGCGCAAATTGGTGACAGTCATCGAGGCTGAAGTTGAGTTTCGAAAATCACCAAGGAAAATCTTCTTTGCCCAACCTGCACCCTTCTTATCTGCTGAGCCGTCGATAATGAAATCGGCCTGTCCTCGATCCGCGACTATGATCAAAGGCACGCCCTTTTTCCTGAGTGCCGCAGCCACATAACCTTCAAAGCCCTCGGCCGTTGGCTTGTTCGGATCTTCAGCTTTCATCGGCGCGATATAGACTTTTGAGTTTCGAGGTATGAGCTGGGCCTGGAATGGATCGGCCGGCGCCTTTTCAGGATAGCTGGTTGTTGAAGGCGCTGCCGACGCTGCTGTTGATGATTGAGCAGCAATCGCCGAGGCGGAAACGAGCATAAACAGAACGGTTGAAATTGTCAGTGAGTTCAGCCAGCCGAGCCTAGCTCGGCCGTGGGAGGGCCTAATAGTGGATGACATGGTTATTCTCCTTAAATGGAACAGCTGGCGTTGGTTGTTGAGAGAACGAATTCCAAACCCCCGCCCTACAGCGAGGTTTGAAGCGACGTGAATCGTTCGGTGAAAGTTCAGCTCGCGGGAGAGAGGAACCTACTAACTTCTTAGACGCCTACAGTTTCTTCTTCTTCAACCAGGTACGGCGAGACAGTCAAAGGCTTTTCATCGGCATCTTCCGCGAGCACGGCCTGAATGATAGGCAAGCTCAGCGTGTGCTTCTTTGAAATTCCCGGCACGTTGTGGCCGGCGGCGTAAACTGCATGGCGCTCGTTTTGTTCGTACCATTCGGCGAGGTTTGCAGTCTTATGCATGTTCTCGATGATCTGCCGCCAGCCGACTCCGGTATTGTAAGCGCAGAAGCTAATCTCGCCTTCCTGCGTGCCGTAGGGAATCACGCACATCTCAGTGCGGCGGAAATCGTAATTGAACAGATCCTGGAACCACATGCCTTCGACGCAGAGTACGCGCCAGGCGTCGTTAGGATCATCGACGCCCTTGGTCTTCATGCGATCGTTGCGATCTGAGCTCGAGTTCGTCGAAGACGGCTTGAACAGATTGATGATCTGTGAAATCGGAAAGCCTTCGGGCGCGCGTTCAGCGTTAAAGTTCCGCATGATCGCCATTCCCAGCTGCGCGTACGAAAGCTTTTTCCCGCGAGCGGAATCGGTAATCACCGCCACGTCTTTCATGAACTGTTCGTAATCAAAGAAGTCGAACAGGGAACTGTATTGACCCGTCTTCTTGTTTACCACGATCAGCGTGAAGATTCCGCAGTTCGGGTGGCAATTGCATGACGACCAACCCCACGGCGCATCCGCGCCCTGCAGCATATCCATCACGCTCGTGAATGCCGAGTAAGAAGACAGCGGGAACCAGTCGCGCAGTGGCTGCAGTCGTCCGCCGAGCTGGTCCTTCAGATCGTGAGTCATTCCTGCGAGCGTGTAACGCTGCTTGATGCGCACCGGATCGGGAACGTCTTCATCACGGCCGGTGAACGATACCGGCTGGAAAGCAATCGTCTGGACTTTGTCGATGTTCTGCGCCGCGAACTCTACAATCTGGCCAATGCCGTCGTTATTGATTGTGTTGACGATCGTGGTAACGAGAGTCACCTTGATACCAACTGCCGCCAAATTCTCGATCGCGCGCAACTTCACGTCGAACAAATTGCCGACGCCACGATGCTTGTTCTTTTCTTCGCTGACTCCGTCAAACTGGAGATAGACGCCGTGTTGTCCGGCGGCTTTCGCAGCCTTGCAGAACTCAATGTCTTCGGCGAAGCGAATTCCATTGGTGGCTGCGAGGATGCGATAGAAGCCTATCTTCCGAGCGTACTCAACTGCTTCGAGATAATAAGGCGACAGAGTTGGCTCACCGCCAGAGAAAAGGATGATGATTTGACGCTTCGGTTTGAAAGAGACAGCACGATCGAGGATTGCTTTCGTATCTTCAAACGTAGGCTCATGGACATAGCCAACCTGATTTGCATCCATGAAGCATGGATTGCACATCATGTTGCAGCGATTCGTTAGATCGACGGTCAGCACCGCGCCACGCCCGAACTTAATGTTCGAAGTCCCGTGGTGATGGACATGCGAGTCTTCAGCCGCTTTAAAATCACGACCAAAGAACAACGATTCAATCCGCTCGAGGAACGCGGGGTCGGTTGCCATCACGTCAACAAACTCGCCGTGCTTCGGACAAGTCTTGCGCATCACGACCTGTCCATTCTCTTCAATAATTTGGGCTTTGATTTCCCCCGGATGCTCGTTCATCAACGACTCGAGTGTGGTTTCGCCGGTGATGACGGCGTTACGGACTTCTTTAACGCAAGTCGGACAAAGGCTGTCAGTTTCTCGTGGAAATCCAAGTGGCGGCGAGGTGCGTTCGTATGATTTCAATAACGGGCCGGGCGCCCACTTCGGACGGATAGCTTCGCCCTCAGGAAGTCGAGTGTTAACCGATTGAAAAGCCTTCCAGGCGAGATCGGAAAGCCCCGATACCAACTTGGAGCTTTTCACTCCTTTGAGCCTGTCTTTTTCTGACTCGCCCCGACGAAACTGATCACTGAACAATGAAGTCTTCTCCCAACAAATACCTGTAAGCGTCCGTTGACGTGTTTGTGGATGCTTTTCCCAATAAACTGATTGAATCTCGCGCGCACACACCTGCACACAATTCCGCGCGCGGTGATGGCCCATCATAGAGGTCTCATCCGCCTAAGGCAAGGCCAAAAAGCCTGTTTCGAGCCATGTTGGGAATGCAAACGCCCGGGTTTAGGGGGTCGGGTGTGGGGTGTAGGATGTATTTTAAACTCTCGCGTCGGGAGAGTCTGAAAAGGATGGGAAGTTACCCTGAACCGATTAAGGTGGGTCATTCCGGGGTTTGACAAAGCGGCCGGCGTCGCAAGTGAGTCGTGTAGGGACCGAATGTTTATAGACCTTCAGCCCAACAACTGCGTCATGAGCTCCGTAGGAGCGAGATTCCCCTCGTACGGAGCTCAATATTTTTTCAGTATCGGGATTCTATGAACATTCGGTACCTACGGGACAATCTTCGTCAATAATCTTGCTTAAGAAGAAAGGGCTTGGCGGTTTGTCACACAGAGCGAGACCCCTCTCGCGATTGGGGTTCGAGACCCTGCTTATCGGGACATTCGCTGCAAAGACAACAGGCGATGCGGGCCGAGAACAGTTAAGCTTCAACTGAACCTAAGCTGTTGTTGTTACAGGCGGTTCTTGTTGACACCAATGTTCCTGTAAGCGTATAAGCCAGTTTGAGGTTCCGGTCTCGATGCTTTTCAGGAATGGGCGTTGGAGCCGTCGAAGAGACTGAGCCCATGAAATCTTTCTCACGATGCGCGCTTGGGATTCTCATGATCTAAAAGACCGATAGCGACCAATGGAGTTCCAGGGCTCTTCCTTTGCTGCAATTGGTTCTGACGCGTCTTTGGGAGTAGGGATTCACCCCACTGAATTTTTGTCGCGAGTTAACAAAGGAAGAGGTTCTCAGCGCAAGAGGCTGGCTTAACGGAGGCACCATGGCCGAACCACCTTATGGCGAGATTGTAGACTTATTAAGGAACGGGCAGGTCGTACCATTTCTCGGCGCGGGGGTGAATTTTGGCACTCGCGAACCACCGGGGGCGAAGTGGGACGACAAAAGTCCGACCTTCTTGCCAAGTGGCGCCGAGCTCTCGAGATTCCTGGCTGCGAAGAGTAACTTCCCCTCCGCTGATGAACGTGATCGGGCCGATTTGGCCAAGGTCGCTTCGTACTTTGCCGAGACCAGCGCGCGCAGTCGCTTACGGCAAAGGCTGCATGAAGTGTTCGACCGAGACTTTGAACCATGCGGAATCCACTCCTACCTGGCGGACCTACCAAAGCCGTTATTGATCGTTACGACCAACTACGACGATCTGACGGAGCGCGCTTTCACGCGCGCGGGCAAGCCTTACGATTTGGTCATTCACCCGACCGATCGCAAAGATGTAGGCGCTTCCGTGCTTTGGTGGCGCCATCAGGCGAAAGAGCCGGAAGCGATTGCTCCGAACAAACTCTTCATCGACCTCGATCAGACGACGGTGATCTACAAAATGCACGGGACGGTGGACCGTCAATTAAAGCAGTGGGACAGTTACGTCATCACGGAAGAAGATTACGTGGATTTCCTTTCACGCATGATGGGTCAGACCGCCGTGCCGGCGCAGTTCATGCGCCACTTTCGCACTCGCCACTTCCTATTCATGGGTTACGGACTAAACGATTGGAATCTCCGAGTAGTGCTCAACAATCTTCGGGCAGTGCTTCCCGGCGCCGACGAGAAACCTGCTGACGAAGATAATGAAGATGAAGATCTGCGGTCATGGGCCATCCAATTCGGTCCCTCAGATCTCGAAGTCGAACTCTGGAGCGCTCGCAAGGTCAGGATTTATAACGTGGACATCAATGCCTTCGTGAACCGTATGAAAGTGGAAGTTAGTTAACGTGTCAGGATCAGATCGACCTTAACGGACGCGGAGTGACCGCCGTACGAGATGAGCCAACCCTTCCCGCCAGATTTTTGTCCCTACAAAGGCCTGCAGCCTTACACCGAGCAGGACCGCGCTTTCTTCTTTGGCCGCCGTCGCGATCAGCAAATCATCATTTCGAATTTGTACGCTGCGCAATTGACTGTCTTTTACGGAGCGAGCGGAGTCGGAAAGAGTTCGGTGTTACTGGCTGGCGCGGTGCCTCTGCTCAAGCAAGAGCCAAACCTTACCGTGGTGGTTTTTCGGAGTTGGCAGGAGCCCAATTTCGTCTCGCAGTTAAAAAAATGCACGCTTGAGGCTGTGAACGAAAGGCTCGGCAAGCCGCTCGACGCCGATGTATCACTTCCATTGGATGATTTCCTGGCACAAGTCACGCGCGGGTCGCGTGGGTCGATCTTTTTCGTCTTAGACCAGTTCGAAGAGTATTTTCTTTACAATCCGCCCTCTCCTGGTGCTGACGCCTTCGAAGCAGAATTCGCGCGCACAATAAATCGTCGCGACCTCAACGTTAACTTCCTGCTCTCGCTGCGCGAGGACGGTCTGAGCAAGCTCGACCGCTTTCAGGGCCGTATTCCCACGCTGATGAACAACATGTTGCGGCTCGAACACCTGGATCGTGACGGTGCGAAAGACGCGATCACGAGACCGCTGGACGAATACAACCGGCGACTGTCCAATGGGCAAGGAGCGGTAACAATTGAACCGGAGCTGGTGGAATCAGTTCTGGATGATCTGCGAGGCGTAAAGGTAGCGTCCGAACAGACCGGCGAGGGGACCGTCGAGCATATGCCGCTTACGGCGGCGGCGGTCGAGATTGAAACGCCTTTGCTGCAAATGGTCCTAACGCGTCTTTGGGAGGAGGAACGCGCCGCGGGCTCGCAGGTACTGCGACTGAAAACTTTCATAGCGCTGGGGCGCGCGGAGAATATTGCGCGCACACATCTGGACACGATCATGGGCCGGCTGACTGCGAGTGAACGCGACCAAGCCGCGAACATTCTTCGGTATATGGTCACGCCTTCCGGCGCAAAGATCGCCCAGGAGGCGGGCGCTCTGGCTTCCTGGACTGAACAGCCCGAACCGCAAGTGCAGGCGATTCTGACTCGCCTGAGTAGTGCGGATATGCGTATTTTGAGAACCATGCAGGCGCCCGGTGAATTAATGCGTTACGAAATCTTTCATGACGTGTTGGCCCAGGCAATTCTCAACTGGCGACGGCGGTACGTTGCCACGCAGCAGGAAGAGAAAATACGACGGGAGGAGCAGGCTCGCCGAGAAGCAGAACAAGAAGAGGCACAACGGCGTAGCGAACTGGAGCGAAGCCGCCGTTTGCGAAAAACAATTAGTGGTTTGTTAGTGGCGTTATCCATCATGGGAGCTTTACTGGGATTTGCTTTATGGGAGTGGCATCAGGCGACCAGGCAAAGCAAGCGGGCAGATCAGGCGAAAGCAGACGCTGATGATAAGAGTAAGAAAGTTGAGGCCATCGGTCACATAAATCTTGGACATCTTTACCTCCAGAAAAAGAATTTTGCCAGGGCCCTCCAGGAGTATGAGGAAGCAATCAAATTGGATCCCAGTAACCAGACTGCATATAGTGCCAAGGGCTACGTCCAGATCCGCGTTGGAGATAAAACCGGACAATACGATGACGCGATTACTACCCTTGAATACCTGACTTCTAAAGTAGATCCATCATTCACGCTTGGGCACTATAATCTTGCGCTTGCTTATTCGAAAAAAGGTAAGAGCAAAGAGGCCGTTAAGGAAGCCGTAACGGTGCTTAAGAGTGACATAGACTTTTGTAGGACATTCAAGGACGATCCAGCTTACAAGTGGTTGCTGATCACCGAAGAGTATAAGACTCTCTGTAGGGGCCACGAAACGGCTCCTTAATCAACCAAACCGCGCTTTCTTATTCGTAATCAATTCCCAAAGATTGTGTTTTCTCAGGGCACTACCCGGAATTCCATCGGGTTGCGGTGTAAACCTAAGGACAGGTAACATCCGCTCACGCTCGCTGCAGCTCCAATGAAGGCCCATCCCACAGCCATTGTGCATCCGACTTCGATCGTAGGTTCGCAAGCCGCGATTGGGCCGCATGTGCAGGTTGGCCCATACGCGGTAATCGAGGACGAAGTATTTATTGGCGCAGGGTGCAGCATCGGCGCGCATGCCGTCATTAAGCGGGGAACGAAGCTGGGGGAGAGGAATCGCGTGTTTGAGCATGCGGTGCTTGGCGGCGAGCCTCAGGATGTAAAGTTCAAAGGCGAGTCGAGCAGTCTTGTCATCGGCGACGACAACTTGATTCGCGAATTCTGCACTTTCCATCGAGCCAGCGGCGAAGGCGAGGCAACGCGTATTGGCTCACGCAACTTTCTGATGATTGGCGTGCACATTGCGCACAACTGCATCATCGGCGACGACAATGTTTTCGCTAACGAAGTGGCGTTGGCTGGACACATCAGGGTTGAAGACCACGTATTTCTGTCGAACAATGTCGGCGCTCATCAGTTCGTTCGCTTCGGCCGGTATGCGATGGTTGGCGGTAAATCAAAGATTGTGCAGGACGTGCTTCCTTTCTTGCTTATCGACGGAAACCCGCCGCGAGTTCGCGGTCTTAACTCAGTCGGCTTGAGGCGAGGAGGGTTTTCAAGCGAATCGCGCGCCGCGCTAAAGCAAGCCTATCGTCTTTTGTTCAGATCGAACCTTGCGCTAACTGACGCCGTTGCCGGCATCGAAAAATTGAGTGACCAGAATGTGGACCATTTGTTAGCTTTTATTTCTGAGTCTCGGCGAGGGTTTGTGCGTGCAAGAAATCACGAACGTGTAGGCGACGATTCCGACACGCCTGCTATTGAGTAACAACTGCCGACTTATCCAAAGAACACGGGCGGGACGCCCGTGCCACATTCTTCGGGAGGCGAATCATGACCAGATCAGCTCGAATTTTTTGCGCACTCTCCGTGTTTGCATTCTTGTTATTGGGCATAGGCACAGAAACTCGCGCGAAAGAAGCGGCGCGGATTGCTAGGCCGTCTGGCGCCCCAACTGAAATAGCTGCCGCGTGCGAACATTCTCACCCGGCTTTCACTACCTGGGCGCCCCAGGAGTTTGAGTGTCCAGTCTGCCAGACAAAGAACACGTTCATGGTGGTGGTGAGCTATGGCAACTACATCTATCGATGGCCTTCGAAATTCCAATTAATCTTCTGGCCGAATACTGATGGAACGGCCTGGTACAGTTGTAAGAAATGCCGTTACACGCGGTTCATGGGAAGTTTCGAAAAGGTGCCCAAGGAAAAACTAGCGGAGCTGCGAACCATGCTCGAAGGAGTGAAGCTCCCGCCGCAAAAAGAGGTTCCTGACAAAGACGGCTCGCGAAGACCGCCCTACCTGGACATTCCAACTTCCGACAAATTGGTTGTGGTGGAAAAAATCGAACGCCTGCTCGGCGGAAGAGACGATGATGATTGGAGTCACTTCTATCGCGTGCAGGGCTATCATTTCGCCGCTGAGAAGAAACAAACTGAAGCGGACGAAGCGCGAAAGAAAGCACTGGCGATAATTGAGCGACAGTTGCTCGACAAGAGTAAGGATGGGCAACGGAAAGAGTTTTTGTTATTAGCCGGCGCGATGCAATATTTTCTGCGCGACGATGCCAAAGCGAAGGCGAGTTTTGAACAAGCCGCAAAGCTCGAACTTGCCAATCCCGAGCTCAACGCCGAACAAAACAAAAATTATGGCGATTATCTAACGCAGCTGATCAAGGAATATCTGGAGATACTTCAAAAAGGCAAAGGCCCGCGTGATCAGCCGGACGCAAACGACCAATAGAGCCCTAATTTGCCGTGCGGGTGACCTGTCACCGCTTTCGCCCGTGGCGGCTTGACGCCGCGCTGCTTTGGTAATAGGCCTTGGTTCGCCACCCTGCTGCGACAGGTCGCAAAGACCAAAGCGCCGACAAGCCGGCGCACTCCAAAACCGGGGGACTACCGAACGGTTAATAAACTCTGGTATCAATCTGATATGGGCATAGTAAGGACAGTCGCGGAGTTGGCAGCTCATCTTAACGCCGAGTTTACGGGCGACGGTGGTATTGAGATTCACCGCGTCGCCAGTCTTGAAACCGCGGGCGAAGGAGAGATCAGTTACGTCGAGGATGAGAAATTCTTCGAGGCCGCGAATTCGAGCAAGGCTTCGTGCGTGATCGTTCCCGCAGGCGCTGCCGTCTCGAATCCATGTCGTATTGAAGTCAAACGACCAAAGCTTGCATTCGCTCTAGTCGCTGAGCTGTTGCACCCACCGCAAAAACGAGAGCCTCTGATCCATGAAAGTGCTGTAATTGATTCCACTGCGGATTTGGCCCTCGAAATTTACGTTGGTCCGAATGTCATTATTGAAGAACACGCGCGCATAGGAACGGGAACTCGAATCGAAGCGGGAACAGTGATTGGTGCGAATGTCTCAATAGGAATCGATTGTGTGCTCCATCCCAATGTTGTTCTTTACGATGGCGTGACGATTGGCAATCGAGTCATCTTGCACGCGGGTGTTTGTATCGGCGCTGATGGCTTTGGCTATGTTCGCGGCGATATGGGCTATCACAAGTTTCCGCAGATCGGCACCGTGATAATCGAAGACGACGTCGAGCTGGGCGTCTACACGTGTGTTGACAGAGGCGCGCTTGGCCGCACCCGGATAGGTCGGGGAACGAAGCTCGATAATCTTGTGCACGTGGGTCATAACTGTGACATCGGCGCGCACGTAGTGATTGCCGCTCAGACTGGAATCTCGGGAAGCGTCACGATTGAGGATGAATGCGTGATTGGCGGGCAAGTTGGGTTTGGCGATCACATCCACGTGCAAAGCGGCGCTGTCATCGGTTCAAAAGCCGGGGTGCTGCCAGGAAAAATCGTGCGGCCGGGTGTCTGGTGGGGAATACCAATTCAACCTCTCAACGAATACAAACGTTTGAATGCGCACCTCGGTCGTCTGCCTCACCTTCGCGAGGAGGTTAAAGAGCTTCGCGAAAGGCTGCGAACGCTGGAAGAGAAGGTAGCGCAGCGCGAAGAAAAGTAAGTGATAACACTCACGGTTGGTACGTCGCCGGTCGCAAGTGGGAGCGAGCCGAGTTTCTCGCGCTGCGCCGCCAGCAGTGAGTGTCAAGAAACTGTTTTCCAAATCCGTGTTATCCGCGTTCATCGGTGGCTGATTAAGTTTGTAGTTTTTTGACTGGCAGGCAGCGAGAATATGAACCACTGAAACTAGACCAGCTCAGGGTGAGGAAGGAGGGCTTGCCCCCGCCCAAGTTACAAAAGCATTCGATCAAAGTTGAATGCTTGTGAAAGTTGAGGCGGGGGCAAGCCACCCTTCCTTACCTTGGGCTGATCCAGCTTGGGTGATGCAAGGGTTAATCACGCCTGTTAACTCCCAGGAACGACAGCAACCTTTCAGCTGCTTGCCGGGAAGCGTCACGTTCGCCGAGATGGGAACGCACTTCGAGTAACTGAGAGCGCACCAGTCGATTTCGCTCGGGCTCCAGCAGCGATAGCAGTTCGGCCGCCAGACGCTTTCCATTCAAGTCGTTTTGCATCAACTCAGTGACGATCTCACGCCCGGCGATGATGTTGGGCAGTCCAATAAATTCTCCATGAATCAGGCTTCCCAATGTGTGCCAATTGATGAACGACTCCTTGTACACGATCACCATTGGAGTGTTGAGCAGCGCAGCTTCCAGCGTCGCAGTCCCGCTGGTGATCGCCGCCGCATCTACAGCCGCAAGAGCTTCGCGCGTTTGCTGCTCGACAATACAAATGACTGGGGCGGTTAACCCGGACAAGATCTGTTCAACTTCTAAACGAGACCGACTGGGCGCCACCACCAGCACGAATTGAATTTCGGGCCGATTAGCAGAAACTAATGCGGCTGCTTCAATCATTGGGGGCAGGATGCGCGCGAGCTCCTTGGCACGGCTTCCCGGCAACAAAGCAACTATCGGACGAGACGCATCGAGGTTATTGCGGCTGCAAAACTCAACGCGGTCAAAACGAGCAACGACTTTGCCCGCGAGCGGGTGGCCCACGTAATCCACCTGATTCATCCCGCGTTGCTCGAACCAATCTGCTTCAAACGGCAGAATCGATAACAATAAATCCACATCGCGGCGGATTTGTCTCACTCGATATGTACGCCAGGCCCAGACCTGAGGACTGATGTAATAGATGACTCGAGTTCCGCGGCGGTGCAGCGCTTTGGCGAGCCTCAAGTTGAATTCAGGCCAGTCCACGAGGATGACTGCATCGGGTTTGTTTTGGAGTGCTGCATTTTTCAGTTCGCGAAACGCGCGCAGGAATCGAGGCATCGCGCCCGTTACTTCGAGTATGCCCAGAATCGCCAACTCGTCTGAGTTAACGACTGACTCTACACCTGCCGCGCGCATCAATGGTCCAGTCGCGCCGAATAGATGGAAGGGCGTATCGGGAGCAGTCTCACGCAGCGCGTTGACTAACGACGCGGCGTGCGCATCACCCGAAGGCTCGCCGGCAACAATCATTAAATTGATTCCAGATGAAGGTGATGACATCTCTTGAAATGAGTTCATCGATGAACTCTTTGCGAGCTTTGCGCCTTGGCGGGAAATTTTCGCTAAGCGACATTACCAACTGTTTCCCGCCAAGGCGCAAAGCTCGCTAAGGAAGATTCAAAGCTTTTTGATCCAAATACTGCCGCCCGTGTTCTTCTGCACCAGCGGCATCTCACGAAAATATTTTTCCTTGTGGAACCAGTCGATGAACGTGTTGAATAGTTGAATCCGAAATTGCGAGTTGTACTGCAGGAAAGCTCTCAACAAATAGGCTTCATTCCAGGCGCGACCTTCGTACACCCAGTCAAGTGGATATTCGAATGGATAGAAAATGTCGTGGAAGTGAATGTGCACGCCGCTCTTGAGCAAAGGCAAGATACGAAAGAATATGTGATTGACGTCGCTATCCACCTTCGACACATGGCTTGAGTCAACAAACAGAATGTCGTTCTCTTCCAGCTCACCGAAGATCTCCGACGGCACTTCCTGGAGCTTTGTTTTCAACAGCGTGATTCGATCTGCGTCGTCATCTTTCAACAACGACAGAAATAATTGTGGCTCAGGCTCGATGAACGTGCATCGAATCGAGCCTTCAAAAAACAATTCGTTCACATCAAGAATCGCCGCTGAAGAGTAACCTGCGCCGACCTCGACGATCCGTCGCGGGCGTAACTGCCGGATCATGCAGTAAAGCAGAATTGCGTCGGAGTACGAGTAAGCCGGGTTTTCAAACCAGTACCGCAGACCGTCCACGCGCGTGGCTTTGAAAGGCTGATCAGGATAGAAAGCCAGCAGTTTATCGAATAGCTCCAACTGCCCTCCTTCGTTTAAGTCAAGCCCGGCGGACTCACGCGGCACGGCGTAAATTTCTGACTCACGATGCTTGACCTGATCGCGGTCGGGAATTGGAGAAAGCACATGACCCGGAGGGACCCACGCGCGATGCCTTTCCAGCTCGCGTCGAGTCTCCTCGAGCTCGGCTCGTAACTTTTCGATTTCAGTTTCGTCGCTCATTTGGAAGTAGGCTCGAACTCGGCGAACGCTACTCTGACGCCCAGTTGTCTTTGATCCTCACTGACACCGAGTGATGCTGGTGTAGCCGCGCGTGGAACGTAAAACTCGAGAATGTTTTTTGAGCGCAAGTCGTCAGCCGGTAGCTGCAGAGCATAATCGGCCAGCTCAGCATTTCGCAGCAGCAGGGTGGTCAGGTTCTTTCCGTTGAGTCTGATCATGACCTGCTGCTCGTTTAATTTTTCGGGAACGACAAATCCTGCCATCCTAACGTTGAGAGTCCACGGTTTGATTTCATTTAGCGCGAACATCACGGTCGCGGTGCTGCTACTGGTCCAGCGACTTTCCGGTTCAGGAATACTCCAGCCGTACCAAAGATACTTGTCCGCATCGCGACTCGTGAAATCGATGCGAGTCTTTCCCTGCAGGAGCGGAACGTTCGGCGGAAATGGCGGCGGAATCAGACCCGCCAGAAACTGTGGCTGACGCCAATCCCAGATCCTTTCCGGTTTCACATCGACATTTTCCGGAAGTGAGTTCCAGATGGATGTTGCCGGAGACAAAGCGCCGCGTCCGTTGATGAAGACGGCGCCGGCGAGAAGTATCGAGCCAGCGAATGAAATTGTCGCCCACTGAAAGCGACCAACCTTTTCCTGGCGCATGGCACTCAATCCAAGAATGCCCAACGTAACCAGCCACGGCGCCGCTGCCGTCATGAGCCGCGGGCCGTAGCTGTGGCCTCCCCACCAATGATCAAAGCCGGAGATCATGATTAGTTGCGCGGTCATCGCGGTAATGGCCGTCATCACTAGTCGCTTAGCCTGCAGCTTGCGGTGAAATCTAATCAGTAGAAAGGCTACAAAAATCAGAGTCGGCACGAAGATGACAAAGCCGCGCGATGGGCTGATGAGATTTCCGGGCAAGGCAGTCCAGAATTTTCCAAACAGTAGTCGCCCCGGCCGAAAATAATTAGGCAGCAGGGCGCCAAAGTTGTACCACGAATAAATAATCAAGCCCGCTGCCCAGGCCAAGCCCGTGGCCGCGTATGCTATGAACTGACGTTTGGTGAGAATGAAAAACAGATAAATGCTGATGGCGGCGATATGAACTGCGTAACTTGGATATACGAAGTACGTCCAGGCTAATAACGAAGCTGTCAGCACAGGTCGGATGCGGGTTCCTCGCGTTGCATTTGAAAGCAGGAAAAAAATGACGAGGGTAAGCAGCAACACCGCCCAGGTGTCTGTGAACATCGCTCGCGATGCTGTGCTCCAAATTTGCGTTCCTAATGCTCCGCCCATCGTCACCAGGACACTTTCAAAGATCGGAAGCACGAGTCGCGCGGTGTAAAAGAAAATTGCAGCCAGCACTGCCATCAGCAAAGCTGCGAGGAGGGACTCGATCTTTGTTTCACCGGCCAGGCTAAATGAACCATCCGCTTTAACCGCTGAAAGTCCAAACAGATTTCCGATCCCGACAAAGGGAAGGGAAAGCACTGACGACCCGGGCGGGAAGAAGTAATAAAGGTGCGGTCCGATTTGCTCGATTTGATAGAGCTCTCCGTTTTGTATGTAGTCGCCGCGCACCACCGGTTGCAGGCGCGGGATTGCGTAATGATCCAATTTGAAGCTGCGATGATCGATGAGGCACTGCGTGAGCATCATCGAATATTTCGAGTCATTGATTGGATGGATTCTTGATGATTTGAAAACGAGAAAGGCAAGTATGAAAATCAGCAGGGCGATCAGATGGGTCTTACGAAGCAATAGTCGGGCGCTGCTGCTCGTTTCCACGCGCGCCATCATAACAGGTTGGAGCGCAGGCATCCCTGCCTGCATGCGTTCGGAAGTACTACTTTGCATTATTAAGAAGATTCTGGCGGGAGGCATGCAGGCAGGGATGCCTGCGCTCCCATCGTTCCTCTACGTTGTTTCGACATCTTCGTGATAGCATCCACCCGTACTTTGAGAAACAAGGCGCGCCTCGTTGTCGATTTCCAAATTCGCCGACCTATGCCCGCCGATCGATCCCGGAGGTTCGCTCGTTCTTGCGCATTGCTTCTCGCCTCAGCCACCTGCCGCGGCTAATCCTATTCGTGATCGCGTGCGCAGTCGTTGGTCTCATCACGGTTGACACGTGTGGCCAACAAACGAATCCTGTCGATCGGAAAGTTACAAATCCGATGACGGACACGCCTAATGTCAATCCGCTGACACAGGATCAGGCAATTCCTCCCCGGACGCAGGCAAAAAAAGGCGCCACTCCCCAGGTGACGGACACGCTGACGGTCGACGCCCAGAAGTCTACCGAGACCGGAAAAGAAAAGGGCGAGCGCGTTGTTGTTCACGAGGGAAACGTTGACGCTCGCATCGGCACTTATCGGCTACAAGCGGACAAGGTGACCGTTTATGAAGCGCTGAACAAGGTTATCGCGGAAGGCAATGTCGTTTTCGATCAGGGCGACCAGCAGCGCATCACGGGTTCACGCGCGGAGTGGAATTACAAGACCAAGACCGGCTTCTTCATAAACTCCACAGGCTTCACGAATCAAACGCAGGATGGGACGCGTCTTTACTTCACTGCCGATCGAGTTGAGCGAATCAGCCTCGACACTATCGTCGCTGATAATGCTCAAGTCACCGCCTGCGACGAGAACGTTCCGAAGTGGAGCTTTCATGCGAAGCGCGTCAGGATCAAGACAGGCGATCGAGTTCGTCTTGTTTCCACGACGTTGAAGATTAAGAAGATTCCGATCGTCTATTTACCGTTTGCTTCAATCTCGATTAAGAACCGCGATCGGGCCTCAGGCTTTCTTACGCCGAGCCTGGGTGGTTCAGGGTCAAAAGGATTCAGGATTTCGGAAGCCTATTACCAGACACTCGGCCGCTCAGCGGACGTAACGCTTCGCGGCGATGTTTACTTCAAGCGCGGGCTGGGCTTTGGAACCGACTTGCGCACGCGCGCGAACTCTCGGTCGTATCTGAACGCAGGGTTCTATTACGTCAAGGACCGCGTACTTGGGCCGCGTGAAGATTCAGCACATCCCGATCAAGGCGGTTCAAGTATATATGTAGAAGGCGTGCACTATTTTCCTAATGGGTTCACTGCCGCTGCCGATGTGAACGTCACTTCGAATCTTGCTTTTCGTCAGGTCTTCTCCGATTCGATTCAGCAGGCTATCTCTCCCGAAGAGCGCTCCCAGGTCTTTGTTAACAAGGACCACAAAGATTACAGCTTTAATTTTCTGGCGCGCGCTCAAGTGACCTCGCTCGTGAACACTCGCATCCGTATTCGCGAGATGCCCAGCGTTACCATCGATAAGCGGCCGTCGCCTTTGAGTTTTTTCAAGAAGATACCCGTCTACTTCTCTTTCGAGGGTGGGGCTGAAGGCGTCAGCCGGAAGGAAACCACTGACGATTTGACAGCGTTTCGACGTGACGTCGGGCGCGACCCAATCATTTCGCCCTCGATGGTCCAGCGTCTGGATTTTCATCCGCGCGTTGAAGTGCCGTTGAATTTTGCCGGATGGAGTTTGACTGCGGCTGCTGCCGGCAGAGTTACGTTTTACTCGGATTCGATGGATCCGGTTCTGCAACAAGTCGCGAGCCGAAATCTCACGCGAGGTTATGGAGAATTCGAAGTTGATCTGAGGCCGCCACCGCTCGCTCGCGATTATCACCACCAGAGTGGAGCCTTTTTCTTTCGCCATTTGATCGAGCCTTACTTCATTTATCGTCGCATCATTGGTGTGAACGACTTTGATCGAGTGATTCGCTTCGACGACATCGAAGCAGTTGCGGACACGAATGAAATCGAATTTGGAGTTGCGAACCGTTTCTTCACCCGTCGTTCCACTGAGAAAGTAAGCACGGGCGGCAAGAAGAAAGCCACGCCGAATGGAGCTGCAGAATCAAAGAACACTCAGCCTTACGAAGCGCTGACAATCACAGTGCGAGGCAAATACTTTTTTGATCGTTACTTTGGCGGCGCGCTGAAACCAAATCAGCGCAATCAGTTTTATCCGATCGATACGTTCTCAGGATTCAGCTATGGAGGCGTACCGCGCGCTTTCTCTCCTTTGAACCTCGAGGTTCGTTACCGCCCGCGTGCGAATCTGTTTGTGGACTTCCGCACGGATCTCGATACGCGCGGAGGCGGACTGCGCGCGATGTCGGCCACCTTTGGAATTAATCGGTCCCTGGTGCAGGCATTTCAAACTTTCTACTACACGCGCGCCATTTCCCTCGTGCCCAGCCTGACGAGGTTTGCTGATGCCCGCGGATTGGAAGCTGGCACTCTGCGAGGATCGCAATGGAGTCCATCGATATTCCTAGGTAATCGTGACAAGGGTCTTTTTGGTGGAGCATCGTTCTTCTTCGATTTCCAGGATCGACCGGACGAGCGACACAATTCGCTGGTAAGTTCCACAGTTACAGTTGGCTACAGCTGGGATTGCTGTGCGATCACCGCCCAGAATTCCACCTTCGATGTTGGGCTCAGAAAAGAGAATCGCGTGTTGTTTAGTTTTCGCCTAAATGGCATTGGCACCTTCGGTACCGAACAGATTGGCCAGCGTTTCCACTAAACTGCATAAGTCGCGAATTGGATCGGGCTCGACCGCTGTAAACAAAGTGATATTTGGGGTATATTCCTCACGTTCGCCATTACGAGGGGTCGAGAGGTCAAGCCCAGCGTGGGATCGTCTTCATCTCCCCGGCAATAACGATCCAAAAACAAATCCTGAACCGTATAATCTCAGCCAGTTCCGAGGAGATTTGCTTTAGATGTCAATTAGCCGCCGGGCTTTCGAGACAAGTCGTCTTCGTTTCGCCTTTTTCGCAGCCGGATTGGTGTGTCTTGCGTGCGCTCTCGTTTTGCTGCCGTCAAGATCAGGCGCCCGGATAACACGACCTGCTTCTGCGCCAGTTCAGAAGAAGGGAGCCCGTGCTGAGTTTGTTCCGGGTGACGTGCTTGTTCGCTATCGCTCCGAAGGCCTGGCCAGTCGTAGACAGCGAACCGCAAGCAGCCTTCAGTTTGACGGTCGCAGCATTCCTCTCCAGGTGGAACGCTTCAGCGGATCTGAATTAGTCGAAGGACTGAGAATTGCGAAAGTCGCTGCTAAAGACACGCTAAACGCGGTTGCTTTACTGCGAGAAGATCCGGACGTCCTTTACGCAGAGCCAAATTACATTTCTCATCCTGATCTGACTCCGAATGATCCACGCTTCACCTCCGGCGAAATGTTTGGACTGAACAAGATTGGCGCTCCTTCTGCATGGAATACCACGACCGGAAGCAACAATATCGTGGTGGGCGTGCTCGACGAAGGGATCGATATCAACCATCCCGATCTGCAAGCGAACATCTGGACGAATCCAGCTCCGGGATCGATTCCGGGAATCAGCGGCGATCTACACGGGTACGACTTTATTGATAACAGCGGCACGATTTCGCCAGGCGACCATGGCACTCATGTGGCCGGCACCATCGGCGCGGTGGGAAATAATAATGTTGGCGTCACGGGTGTTTGTTGGCAGGTGAAGCTGATGTCGCTTCGGATTTTGGGACAGGGTGGAAACTCTGACACCGACGCTTTGCGCGCCTACACGTATGCGAAGCAGATGCGCGATCTGTTCGTCTCGTCAAGCGGCGCTCAAGGCGCGAACCTCCGAGTACTTAATGGCAGTTACGGCGCCAGTGGCTCAGTCTATTTTTCTCAAGCGATCCTGGATGCCATCAGAGCGCTGGAACCGTCGGGCATCTTAGTCGTCACCTCGGAAGGAAATGAGGGAATCGATACGGACCTCACGCCGCACTATCCCTCGAGCTATGACGCCGCCAACTTATTGTCAGTAGCAGCGACCGACGTCAACGACTCGCTCAGCTTTGTTTCAAGTTTCGGAGCGCAATCAGCTTCATTAGGTGCGCCAGGAGTTGGGATTCTCAGCACGGTCACGGTAGCGACGGGTGGCGGCAATCCGTATCAGCTTTTTAGCGGCACTTCAATGGCTGCCCCACATGTCGCCGGCGCGGCTGCCTTGTTGCTGGCGCAGAATCCGAATCTCACTGTCGCTCAGCTCAGGTCGCTACTGCTTTACAATGGCGACCCGCTGGCGACGCTTACCGACACCACCTTGTCTGGCCGCCGGCTGAATGTTGGCGCCAGTATGCAAGCGCTGCTTGCGAATGACGTCACTCCGCCAGGCACGGTGACTGGTTTGGCTGTTACTTCAGTGAACGGCCGCACGATCAATCTTTCCTGGACTGCATCCGGTGACGATGGGTCTACCGGGACAGCTTCGCTTTATCGGATCAGCTTTGTAGATTCTTTTACCAGTGCAGTCATACCGGTGAAGAATGTGGTGCCCTTGAGCTCTGGCACGCCGCAGACGACCAGCGTCAAGATTCCTTACGGTCATACGCGTGGTTCTATTCGCGTGCGAGAGTTTGATAAAGCAGGAAATGAAGGCGTAACAGCTTCTGTCAATGCGACAGTCAGCTTCGCAGACGGTAATCCGTTTGCTACTACGCTCGGTCCTAACTCGGCGCTTTCGACCGGGGGAACGCATCTCAATCTGAACGCCGATGACGCCTATAAGTCAAACTACGCGCTGCCATTTCCTTTCCCATTCTTCGGCGCCAACTATTCGACGGTTACGATTTCGACGAACGGAAATATCTACTTTGGAGGCACGCCGCTGTCATTGGATTTCACGAGCTCGACGGAAGGCTTGCTTAAGAGTCGCATGATTGCGGGACTCTGGGATGATCTTTATTTAGGCACCGATCAAAGACTTGACGCGGACGTCTACGATGTCCGGCCGGATGCGAACACGATCATTTTCCGCTGGCAAGGCGTTCCCTGTAATTCAGAAAACGGCGGCTGTGCGTTTGGCGGCGGCCCGGTCAATTTCGAGATCGAGTTGAAGAGTAATGGTCAGGTCACGACGCGCTACGGAAGCGGCAACGCTAATTTGTTTCCAGTCGTCGGAGTTTCTGCGGGCGAGCCGGAGACTTATCTAATTGGCACGCATACTTCGACGACCGCTCCGAGATCGCTTACCAATGCTCGCAATGTAACCTTCATCCCGCGCGCTACAGTTAATCCGGCTGACAACGTCAACTATTTTGTCAGCCAGCATTACCGGGACTTCTTGAATCGTGAGCCGGATACAGGTGGGCTCACCTTTTGGAGCGAGCGCATCACTGGTAACGCCGGCAACAATCCGGCGCCCTGTCCCCCGAACGACTCGGTTTGCGTTAACGAGCGACGAATCGGAGTCTCGGACGCATTTTTTGTGGAGCTCGAGTATCAGCAGACCGGCTCGTATGTCTTCAGAATGTATCGAGGCGCATTCGGAAACAATCAACCTTTTCCGAATCCTCGTCCAGATCCGAACTTCCCAGGCGAAGAATTGAAGTTGCCAAGCTTTCAGGTGTTCTCGGCGGACCGCGCCCTCGTGATCGGCGGGTCGAGCCTGGCTCAGCAACAGATGGACTTTGCGAATGCGTTCGTGCTGCGGCCGAGCTTCATTGCGAAGTACCCGTTAAGTCTGGCTACAGCAGACCAGTTTGTGGACGCCGTACTGGCAACACTCAATAACGATATTCATGTAGACCTTTCGTCACAGCGAGCCGGCCTGATTACTCTTTTCAATTCCGGCGGGCGCGGGGCTGTGATGTACCGGTTGGCTGACGACAACATCAATACCAATCCGATCAATAACCGCTCGTTCATAGACGCGGAATACAACCGCGCGTTTGTTTTCGGTGAGTACAGCGGGTACCTGCGAAGAAACGCTGATATTCCAGGATTTCAGTTCTGGTTGGGCCAGGTAAACAGCGGTCCGTTGCGAGATCTAACCAAGCAGCACGCGATGGTCTGCTCGTTTATTACCTCGACTGAGTATCAGCAAAGGTTCTCGGCCCTCGTCACCCACAACAACACCGAATGCAACTAATGGGCGTTGGGCTGCGTCTCAAAGCGTGCCGGTTGAAGCGTAAGACCATCTTTATTACCCTGCGAATGTTCCATCCTCGGGATATTTCCGCGTTCAAACTGACCGATACGAGCGTGAGGCCTGCTTGCGATTGGGCTTGTTCCCGCTTAGAATGACCGTTCTTTTAATCGCTGGGTGTCGCAATACTTTCACCTGCGTCGGGCTACTGCTCAGGCTCCCATGAGCATCAAAATCTGCTCGTATCCGCGTCGTTATTTCCGGAGGCCTTTTGTGAAGCAAGTTTTTCGTACTTGGTGTGCTATTTTCGCGCTTCTTGTAGCTGCCGGCGCAGGCTATTTAGTTTATGCACAAACCGCCAGCCCTACTCCCGATCCTTTCGTCACGCAGTTGACGTCTTCTCCAGCCAGCGGAGCTTTCGTCCAGTTCTCTTCTTTTGCCAGCGATATTTCCGCAAATGGACGTTTTGTTGTATTCGAATCAAACGGAGATGTTGCGACTCAAAAGATCCCTTCAAAGAGACCTGATGGAACGCCAAACACTAACCCTCGAAACAACGAGGATGGTAACCGGGAAATCTTCTTAGCCGATTACGCGCAACGACGCGTTTATCAAATTACCGATACGAAGAACGTTACGATTCCGACTCCGACGCCAAGTCCGACGCCGAGTCCGAGTCCAAGCCCGAGTCCCAGTCCAAGCCCCACGCCGAGTCCCAACGCGAGTCCTACGCCGACTCCGACGCCAACTCCAACACCCGTGCCGACTCCGGCTGATCCGCTATTTATTAAAGTTGAGATCAGCAATAACAGGCCGATGATCAGCCTCGAGCCACAGCTGTTGGACGGCAAGCGTGTTTATGTAATTGTCTTTAGCTCAAATGCTCCGACTCCAGCCAAGTTCGATGGGACCGAAACCCCAACTTTGCTCACCGACGCGAATCAGGAGCTTTGGATTTATCAAGTACCGGCAGTCGCTGATGCGGATTTGACAACCGGAACTGAGCTTGAGGTCGATCTGGTTGATGCGACGCGTTTCAGTCAGGTCACAGATACTCCAGCCAGTCGAGCTCCGCGTCCTGGTGGAAGTTTTGTCTTTCCTTTTGTTGCTGACGACAATCGCGATGCTACGATTTCAGATGACGGGAGCAGAATTGTCTTTACGTCGACTCGCAACCTGGTATCCGGAGTAGGCAACACTGATGGCAATCCAGAGATATTCGCCTATAACCGTTCCGGTACATCAGGCACTTTTGTGCAGTTGACGAAGACACAGGATGTTTTCGATTCCGGAGACCGATTAATCTTCTCGTCCCTTAATCAAAATCCGAGCATGAATGCGAGTGGCTCATCGATTTCTTTCCTGTCAAATGTGAATCTCGTCTTAGGCACGGGCACTAATGCGGGCGTGCTGGTCGAAGGTTCGGGAAGTAACGGTGACAATGCGAACGGGCGAGGCAATGGTGAAGTGTACCTCGCGAGCTTCAGCGGCACCGCTGTGACTGCGATGAAGCAAGTCACAAGGACCAAGGAAGATGCGACGGCAACTACGGTGAACGTGTTCAGCTTTGGACGTCGCATGAGTCGCGATGGCACCCTGCTGCTCGTCGATACGCTTGCCGACGATCCCAAGGCCAACGGAACCAACAAGACATTCTATGCGGTGTTTGTTTACACCGTAGCGACCGACGTCTTTAATCAAGTCGAGACGCGCGCGAATCCTCCGGCGGGAGACTTTGGTTTGTTTCACTTTCCGGTGTTCACAGACTACAACGCGTCGTTAGCGCCGGCCACAATCCTCTTTGCATCGCCGTTAAACTTTAAGGCAGACGGGACATTTCCTGCGTCGGGCGCAACTGATGGACTGAACCCGTTGAACCAGGTTCAGCTTTGGGCAACATCATTGCCGGTAGGCTCGACACCAGGAGCGCTCACGCGGCTCACCAACAATCCGGTCGGTAATTCATTCGCCATGAGACCGCTGGCAAGTAATTCCAGGCGGCGAATAACATTCACTCTGTTTGGTTTTGAGTTAGGCCTCGGCAACCCCGATGCTTCTAACGAAGTTTTCTATTTGCTTTCGCCGCCTAATACAAGTGAATCTACAGCCCCGTTGTCATTCTTTACTGGCGCCAGCGCGTTTCCGGTACCTAATGCTTCGCCGACGCCCACTGGTAGTCCGACTCCATCACCTAGTCCAACGCCGTCTCCAAGTCCGAGTCCAAGTCCGACCGCCAGCCCGACACCTGCGACCATGGGACTTGGTTTGGCTCCGGGTGAACTGGCGCTAATCAGATCTACGTTGCCACTCGCGCCCAGCGCTGCTGTGGGAGTTCCCGGACCTGACGGCAAGCGCAGTCCCATACTGCCGGTTGAATTGAACGGAGTTTCAGTAGCAGTTAACGGAGCCGCCGCCGGACTCTATTCGGTTGGCAACAGTCCGAGTCAAATAAACTTCGTGATTCCAATCGGCCTCGCATCAGGCGCCAGCGGCGCGGATGTAGTCGTAAACAACAACGGCACTGTATTCCGTGGACGGGTTCAGTTGGTCGCTGCACAGCCTGACATCTTTACTACCTCGATGGATGCAGGTGGCCGAGCCTTGATCTGCAACATCACGAACAACATGGCTTTCCCGTGTCTGACTGAACCGTTCAAGGTGATGTCGCTGGATGCGAATGGAGCTACAGCACCAACCAGGTTGTTGATGTACGTAACCGGTGTCCGAGGCATCACTGTCGCGAATCAAATCACCATCACGATAGGTACAACTGACCTCGTTGGGCTGGCGGTGAGACCGAGCACGGAAATGCCGGGATGGGACATCATCGAATTCGTGTTACCGCCGGATCTGATGCCTGGAGATTATCCGGTTGTCGTCAAGGTCAATCCCGGTGGAGCGGTCTTCTCCAGCCGACCGGCGGAGACGGCGCCACACGTGACGATCATTCCGTAGTTTCCGAAGCGAGTGTGATTCCCGTGAAGGAAGCCCGCATGAAATCATTTCATGCGGGTTTCTTGATTATAGGTGCGGTGACTTGCCTTGACACTCCTGACCTTACTTCGTAGCCTCAAGCGCTAACCCGTGAAAGAGCCCGCAAAAATTTCTAATCCTGATTACTCCGTTGACCGGATTGTCGAGCGTATGAAGGCGGCTGCCGCGCGTTCAGGCCAACTGCCGGACAGTGCCTCGCTGGACGTCGTGATGTCAGCCGACTTAAGACCGCTGCGTCGAGGTTCAAATCTACTTTCCGGCCTGGACTTGCAGCCAATTCAATTGCAGCCTCGCTTTCAGCCTAATAGCGATTCCCGATACCACGTCAATGATCTGGTGAAGTATCACGACAGTACCTTCATTCAAAACGCGTATCGAGCAATCTTGAAGCGAGGTCCGGACGCCGTTGGCTATCGTACTTTCCTGGACAGCCTGCGCAACGCTCGCCTGAATAAGATCGACATTTTGGCGCGGCTAAGATATTCCGCTGAAGGTAAAGCCAAGCAGGTCGAGATTGAGGGCCTTTGGCTGCCGGCTACAATTAGAAAGATTTACCGGTTGCCTGTGATTGGCTACTTCGTAAATCTTCTGATTGCGATAGCACGCTTGCCGATGTCAATTCGGAGTCAGCAACAATTCGAAGCGCACATGCTGGCGCAGCAGGAGCTCATCGTTGAGCACCTGAATCATGCCGATAGAACACTCGTGGCTCACGCTGACGAAGTATCGGGCATCCTGCAGTCACAAGCCGAAACAATAAAAAGTTTAATGGAGCAGGCCGAGCAAGCGCGCGCGGGCATTCAAGCGCGGCTTGAACGGGTAGACGCGGAACAGCAAACGATTAGCGCGAATCTGACCCACCAAAACACAGCCATTCGAGCGGACGTTGAAACGTGGATGGGTGACTTGAAGGCTTTTATCGAAAGTACCAGGGTCCAATTCGCTTCGCAATTTGAGCATGAAAGAAACGACCGCTCGGAGAGGATGGCCTCGCTGGGGGCGCAGATCAACGAAACGACGACCCGCCTGGCTGAGAACCTCGCGGCACTTGAAAAGACTCATAAGCAATGGGTCCTTGTGCTCAGGCTGAAAGAAGCTCACCTCGATAAAGCTGACGCAAATCAACGAGAGCAGATAGACCTGCAGCGCGCGGAACTTGAAAAACAACGTGACCAAATCCAGGACGCCTCAAAAGAACTCAATCGCGAAGTGAAGCGTGTCTTCGATAAACAACAGCAGGTAAGTACCGAACTGGTCTTGCAGGGTGAACGTTTGGCTACCGTGCTGGCTGCGGCGCGTAAACGCTTGCCTGCGTTCGATGAAAAACAGCTGCAAGCGCTTGCGAAGGAAGAAGACCACGCACTCGACGCCTTCTATGCTTCGTTCGATGAGCAATTCCGCGGCAGACGCGAGGACATCAAACAGCGCTTGCGGACTTACTTACCAATCATTCGAGAAAACAATATTGGCTCTGAGTTGATGCCGGTGCTTGACGTGGGCTCGGGTCGAGGCGAATGGCTCGAGTTGCTGAAGGAGGAGGATCTCAAAGCCCGCGGTGTCGACTCCAACAGAATCCTGGTCGAGTGGTGTCGCAATCGTGATCTTGAGGTAGTTGAAAGTGATCTGATCAGCTATTTCCATTCGCTGCCGGATGCAAGCCTCGGAGCTGTGACCGGGTTTCATATCATCGAGCATTTGCCGATCGAGACCCTGGTCGAATTTCTGAATCAATCGGTGCGGGTCTTAAAACCGGGCGGCGCGGTCATCTTCGAAACTCCGAATCCTCAGAATGTGCTCGTCGGCAGTTGTAACTTTTATTTTGATCCTACTCACCGAAATCCGTTGCCGAGCCAGGTAACAAGATTTCTGGTGGAATCTCGAGGCTTCAACCGCGTTGAGGTGTTGGATTTGAATCCTTCAGACGATACGCCGCTCGAAGAAAATTCTGAGCTTGCCCGACGCTTCAATCGCTATTTCTACGGCCCCATGGATTATGCGGTCGTAGGTTTTCGGTCTTAGCTCCGCTGGAATCGCGCGGGGCAAGTCGCTTGGGCCGAGATCTTGGTTCTTTGTACTTTGTTCTTTGTAGTTTGTGGCGTCGCGTCGCAGTGGTTGAAACAATGAGCCACCTGTCAGCTGACTGTTAACGTTCCTTGCTACACAAGCACAAAGAACAAAGCACAAAGAACAAAGCACCAGAACTAGCACTAATACGAATGAGGATACTAATCGCCACTGTTCATGTGCCCTTTATTCGAGGAGGAGCCGAGGTACATGCAGAGGGATTGCGCGATGCTTTACGAGCGGCTGGTCACGAAGTTGAAATAATAGCTGTGCCATTTAAGTGGTACCCGCCGGAGCGAATAATCGATCACATGTTGGCTTGCCGCATGCTTGATGTCTCGGAGGTCAATGGCACTAAGGTCGATCTTTTGATTGGCTTGCGATTTCCGGCATATCTGATTCCTCATCCCAACAAAGTTTTGTGGATCCTGCACCAGTTTCGCACCGCTTACGAGCTTTGGGACCATCAGCTGGGCGACTTGATTTATTCTCCAAACGGCGCTGAAGTTCGCGATGCTATTCGTCAGGCGGACAGACACTTCATTGGCCAGACCAGGCTCGTTTACGCAAACTCGGCTAACGTGGCCGCGAGGCTGAAATACTTCTGCGATATCAACGCGGCCCCGCTATATCATCCACCTCCCCACGCTGAAAAATTTCACAGCGCGGACGCCGAAGACTATTTCTTCTTTCCCAGCCGGCTTTGCTTGCCCAAACGTCAATCGCTCGTGCTTGAAGCTTTAGCCCACACCAAAAAGCCGGTTCGAGTCCGTTTCGCAGGCGCGGCCGATCAGCCTGTCTATCAAAACGAACTGAAGTCACTAGCTCGAAAACTCCGCGTTCATGATCGGGTCGAATGGTTGGGCCCCATCGACGAGGAAACGAAGCGCGAGCTCTATGCGCGCTCGTTAGGAGTTATTTATCCGCCGATTGATGAAGATTACGGATACGTCACGCTCGAGGCCATGCTCGCTTCAAAGCCTTTGGTCGTCTGTACGGATTCAGGTGGGCCATTGGAATTTGTTCGAGACGAAGAAACGGGACTAATCTCGGAACCCGACGCGAGTAAACTTGCGAAGGCTCTGGATCGAATCTGGCAGGACCGCAGCGAAGCAAAGAAATGGGGCATGGCAGGTAACAGCTTGTACCGGGAAATGAATATCACCTGGGACAATGTGGTACGGAAGCTGTTGGATGGAAGCAAATGAAGATTAACTGGTTCTCTCCTTTGCCACCGGCCAGAACCGACATCGCGCACTACACTACTCGTGTGCTTCCCGCGCTTTCTGAGTTAGCTGACGTCACGCTCTGGACTGACCAAAGCGATTGGGATCACGAACTCAAGCAGCACGTAAATGTTCGAACTTTTCGGTTGGGGCGGATTCCCTGGGTCGAATTGAATCGAGCCGACGTCAACTTCTACAACATCGGGAACAATCCGCTTTTCCACAGTTCGATTTGGCAGATATCACGATTGCACGCGGGAATTGTCATATTGCACGACCTCCGGCTCCATCATTTTTTCGATGATATCTTCCGGGTTAACTGGCGAGATTTGAATGCATATCTGGCGGTGATGGAAAGTTATTACGGCGAAGAAGGCCGCCGAGACGCCAGCGAATGCTTTCACAGTAATGCGCGCAACATCGATCACATGGCCGCGAACTATCCTTTGACTCAGCTGGCGGTCGAACATCAGCTCGGCATCGTAGTGCACACGCCGGAAGCGCTCGACGTTCTTTCACGCGATCAGAACTGTCCGATCGTGCTGGCGCCTTTGCCTTTCAGCGCACAGCCAGGACATCAACCAGTCGAAAAGAGTGGGCCGCCCTTTCGATTGATTATCTTTGGCTACATCGGTCGCAGCCGCAGGCTTAACTCAGTGCTGCGAGCCCTGGCGGAAATGCCCGAAAAGGATGACTTCCAGCTCGACATTTACGGCGACATTCTTGACGAGGAAGATCAGTTGCGCGCGCAAATTCGCGAGCTGGATTTGAAACAGCAGGTGCATCTGCATGGCTTCGCCTCGGAAGCGAAGCTTGACGAAGCTTTGGCGCATTCACATCTCGCAATCAACCTTCGTTACCCGACAATGGGCGAAGCCTCCGGAAGTCAGCTGCGGATTTGGGCCCATGCTCTGCCTTCGCTCGTGTCGAGAATTGGCTGGTACGAGACATTACCGTCCGATTCGGTCGCGTTTGTTCGCACCGACGAGAACGAGAGATCCGATATTCAGAATCATCTGCGCAGCTTAGCTAAGGATCAGAAAAGTTTTGCAGAAATGGGCGCGCGTGGCCACAAAGTTTTAGTTGAGGAGCATTCGCCGTCGCGCTACGCCCAAACGATGATTGAGATGGCTCGCCTGTCTCAGAATCGCCGCCCGCTTGTTGCTGCCGATCGGCTTGCTGAGCGGGCTGGAGTATTGCTGTCCGAGTGGGGCAATCCAAACGCAGTGGTTGACGCTGCTGAAAACGTGCCGCAGGAAATTTTTGAGCTGAGCCGCTCGACCGGCGTGTAAGTCCTGAGATTCTGAAACGCGAGGACCTGGCTGAAAAAATATGCGCATCGGAATCGATGGCCTTCCGCTCAACGTAGCGCTCACGGGGATTGGACATTACACAAATGAGCTCGCGCTTCATCTGGCCCGAGAGCAATCCTCAGACAAGATAGAAGTAGTTTCGCCACGCACTTTCATTTCCTCGCTCAATAAAGACGTTCCGCTGCCGGCGAACATCGGTTTTGTTCGTGCTCGGTTGGCCTTCATAAACCGGCGTTGGTGGTCGATAGGTTTGCCACGCTTAATTCGCCGCCAGCCGTATGACGTTTTTCACGGCACAAACTTCGAGGTGCCGCTGCAAAACGTCTGCCCCTCGGTCGTCACGATTCATGATTTGTCGATGTTGCTCCATTCGGCAACGCACGAAAAGAGGTTGGTGAGGCGAGCCAGATCTCGCATTCCCATCATGGCGCGAGCTGCGACGATGGTGATTACTCCGACTGAGACTGTGCGCGACGAAGTGCGTCAGCACTTGGGAATTCCGCTTGAGCGCATCGTAGCTTTACCCGAAGCCGCGCGTGACTGTTTTCAACCACTCAACGACGACCAAACGGTTCAGGTAAGAAAACGGCTCGGCATCAACGGCGAGTTCCTCCTTTATGTGGGTACGGTTGAGCCACGAAAGAATCTCGAGACACTGTTGAGAGCATTCGAGGCTGTGTGCTCAACACATGCCCGGCCATTACAACTGGTGTTGGCGGGCCGTAAGGGTTGGCTGATCGACGACTTGCTCAACTCCTTCAAACGCTCTCCCGACGCGAAACAGATCAAGCTCACTGGTTATCTGAGCGATCGAGAACTGTGCGCTCTTTATTCGTCCTGTGCCGCTTTCGTTTATCCGTCAGTGTATGAAGGGTTCGGATTGCCGCCGTTGGAGGCGATGGCTTGTGGCGCGCCGGTGATAGCCAGTCAGATTCCGAGTCTGGCTGAGGTCATCGGTTCCGCGGCTCGCTTGTTCACGCCAGAGAATGCTGAACAACTAGCAGCCTCCATCTTTGATGTCATTCTCTCTGATAAATTACGGAGCGAACTTTCGAAGGCTGGTTTGAAGCACTCAGCGAAGTTCACGTGGGCAGCGACGGCGAAGGCTACTCGCGAGGTTTACGTTGAGGCCATTGAGCGTTACCAACGCGACTAATTTGCCCAAAAATCTGTCTTAATCGCGTCTGCTAACGGGGACTACGGAAAACGAACTTACGCGCAAAGCTAACGCGTCAATTAACCCGCGCCTTAACGAAAAGCAAATGGGCCGGCTCCTTAGCGAAGCCGGCCCATTCTCATTACGAACTTTCAGTTCAGCGTTAGTTACATTCAGCGTTGGAGTGCGTCGCTGTCGAACCAAAGCGGAATTGGTATTCCTGCGAGGTGATGAACGAGCAAACCATTGAGTGCTGTTTACTGACATCACGCAAGGCGCCGCTGTTCACCTGGCCCAGCCAGAACATAAAGCCGGGGACGTCGGAATTACGTCGCAGATAGCCTGAATACTCGCCAAAAACAAACGCGCGATTGTACTCGGCGTCGATAAAGGACCTGTTGTTAACCGGGTTGGTATTGACGTTGTCATCCGCCAACCGGTAAATCACGCCGCCACGTCCGAGTTGGTTGTAGACCGCGATCAGATTATTTCGTTCTGATTGCATATTCACGCCCAGATCGTTTTGTACGGTCGCTAGTACCGCGTCCACGAACTGATCGGCGGTCGCCAGAGTGGCAGGATACTTTGAGACGAACTCAGGACGCGCCACAAACGCGTTCGCGAGATCCAATTGTTTCTGCGCGAGATTCGAGCCGCCTACTACTTGCTGCCGATCAGCTTTGAAAGCAGCGTAGCTCGGCATCTTCAGGTTTTCGCCAGGAAAGTTACTGTTGGCATTCGGATTCGGGAAAGGCTGGTTGTTGCCAAACGACCCGCGGTACAAGCGATAAACGTACGCACCGGTCTGTTGGAACTCCAACTCAAAGAAGAATGCGTTCGAGACGTCAATGCGCTTGGCGTTGATGCAAGCCTGGTTTGAGCCGCAAGCTGCGATCGAGCCAATCCAGAATGCGAAACCACCGCTATCGGGAAAGCGATTCAGGAAATCGACGTAATGCTGGTTAACGAAGAAATCCGTGTCGTCAATGGTGATTACCTGATTTGTTCCCGGACGCAAACGCAGGGGCTTAACCTTCACATTTCCGTAAAAGAGTTCGGCTGGGAGGTTCGGTCCATCGGGAGTCCGGATTTCCAAAGTTGGTGCCTGTCCAACGGCAACGACTGCCGCCAAGGCGAGCGTAACTGTCAGTAATGTCAGCTTAAACATCAGAAGACTCCTCAATTCGTTGGCTAGACCGCGATTGTCATTAGAAAACTAAGTTGCGAGGTAGGTTGCTTGTCTATTTTGATAAGCGCGGGGCCGCGTCCACAAGGACGCAACTCAGTGTAGCTTCTGTCAAACTGTCCTGTCAACGCACTCATTTGCAAAATGGTAGAAAATTAATCATGAAAACCAATCAAACTGACTGAAAAAGGTTTGGTTCCCTTTACCCTAAGCCGGGCTGACCTCAATCGCCTCGCCGGAATGGAAGACTGAGGGCAATCTGCCCCGAATCCTGGTGTCAGAACCTGTAGCCTTAGACGCTCGGCATCGCTGGCTGGTCGAGGTTTAGTTTGGAAAACCCACCTCACAAATCAGGGCGGCTAGTGTCCGGGTTTGGAGTGTAATGACCTGTCATCGCTTTCTCCCGCGGCGGCTCAGACGCCGCGCTGTTTGGCAATGGGCTGTTTTCGACAACCTGCTGCGACGGGTCGCCGCGACCAAAGCGCCGCCGGGACGGCGTACTCCAAGTTAGGGACGTTACTTCAGGGCGGAAATCTGACCTTTTTTCGCTGGAAGCATGCTACCATTGGCGCCTCGGCGGCAAGGCTCCCGTTGCCGCCTCAAACTTCGATTATCGTGCTCCTCTCGGCTTTCAATGCGACGTTACGCTGCCATTGCCGCTCTTTTGTCTCTTGCACTTGGGTCCGTGCTCCAGGTTCGGCCTTACACTGTGCAGTTGGCTGACCCTTCGGGTGAACTCCAGATAAAGTGGTCACGTCGACGCATCCCGGTGGCTTTATCTTCGTCGCTTACTGCGGCCGGCCCAGAGATCAAAGCCGGGAGCGATGTTATTGGCGCGCTTCATCGAGCGATGGGGCGATGGTCGAGTGTCGCTAACATCCAATTTGTCGAGGTCCAATCGAAGGCACAATCAATCAGTCCGGCGGCGGCTGGAGATGGTATCAGCCTGATAACGATGGCGGATACGCCGGAGAACAACGCTTTATTTGCCAGCCAAAGCAACACCGGCCGCACCCGGGTGTTTTACGATCCCACCACCGGAGCCATCAGCGAAGCCGACATTGTTATCAATCCACACCCGCTTTCAGTTGATGGTGCGCCGGTCCAATTCTCGACAGACGAAACTCCCGGGACTTACGACCTCGAGGCAGCGTTTACACACGAGCTGGGCCATCTGCTTGGTCTGGAGCATAGTGGAGTCATTGCCGCTACCATGCAGGCGCGACAGAGGTTGAATGGATCAGATCACTTGACCTCGGCTACGAACCGCACCCTTTCAGAAGATGATCGCGCCGCCGTGCGAGGCATTTACGGTCCACACGAAGGTCTCGGCGCCATTGAAGGAAGAATTCAAGACAGTTCTAACGGCGCCTCGCGCCCGGTGTTTGGCGCGCATGTCTGGGCTGAGAACGCGCAAACAGGCCGCGTGATCGCCAGCAGCGTCACACTTGAAGATGGCCATTACCGCATTGACAGCCTTCCACCGGGGCAGTATCGCGTGATCGCCTCGTATCTCGATGGAGCAGTGCTCACGACAGATATCGCGTCGGCCGGTGGCGCTTACGCGGGCATGACCAGGCAATCTGCTTTTCGGACAGCGGAGCTAGGTAATCAAATCAACGTAACTGTCAGCGGCTCAACCAGCCTGAATTGGAATATCGTCCCTCCACAAAACACTGCTCCGGCTTTGAAACCCAAAGTGCTGGGCTTGAATGCGCAGTTGTCGAGCGTCGCCGTTCCGGTTGAGCCGGGCAGGACCTACACAATTTACGTTGGCGGAGAAGGCGTCGATCAGGTTCCCGGTAGTGCGATCAGCGTAGGCTCGCCGTTCATGACGGTGAATCCATCGACACTGACGTCGCAGCCGTTCGGAGCTTCGGTTCCCGTTATCAGTTTTGAATTGACCGTTGCGCCTAACGCTCCCTTCGGCGACTACAGCCTGCGCTTTCAGGGAAACTCGGGTGAGGTGGCGTATTTGGCGGGAAGCTTGACCGTAGATCCCGGGGTAAACACCGGAAGCCCCAATCCTCTCGATGAGTCTGCCTTTTTTGTGCGGCAGCACTACCGCGATTTTCTCGGTCGCAAAGAGGACGTGAACGGGCTCGATTATTGGACGTCGCAGATCAAGCAATGCGGGGATGATAGTGATTGCATCCGCGACCGACGTATCGATGTCTCTGCGGCTTTCTTTGCTGAGACTGAGTTTCAGGAAACTGGTTCTTACGTTTATCGGCTCTACAAATCAGCCTTGGGCAGGAGACCGGACTTCAGCGAGTTCTTAGCCGGCCGCGGCAGAGTTGTAGCCAACGCGAATCTGCAATCGAACAAGCAGTCGTTCGCCGAAGAGTTTGTGGATCGAGCAGAGTTTACTCGCAAGTATCCTCGCTCAATGAGTGCGGGTCAGTTTGTCGATGCGTTGCTGAGTACAGCCACGAGAAGTTCAGGAATTGAGTTATCGTCGCAGAGAGATTCTTTGCTGGCGCTACATAACGGAGCCGATTCAGGACGAGTAGCGATCATTCGACGGTTGGCTGATAGCGAGGACGTGATCCGAGCTGAATACAATCGCGCGTTTGTTCTGATGCAGTATTTTGGCTATCTCCGGCGCGATCCGGATGAGCGTGGCTTCAACTTCTGGCTGAATGTTCTGCAAAGCAAACCCAATAATGATTCCAGGTCTTACCGGTCGATGGTTTGTTCTTTCCTAAGCTCTGCTGAGTATCAAGCTCGTTTCGGCATGGCCATCACCCACACCAACGCCGAATGCGGCCCGTAAATCCAACTTGCCAACGGGCGTTCAGAGTTCAAACTTCAGAACTTCTTGCAAGCTCCTCTCATTCACACCCGGTTTCAACCGGGTGTGTAGGGTGGGGAAAATCGCTCTAACCGTTTTAACGGTTTCCACCGCCATCGTAAGAGCGGAAACCGTTAAAACGGCATTAACATACTTGACTAATCAACGTCAGTAGTCGAAACGCCGAAGGCGTTGGCAAATCCAGCCTGGGGCAGCGCCCCAGGAAAAGGAACCAAGCTAATAGGGAACGCTGTAAGCGTTCGCGAGTTGAGCTTAGGAAGATTCGTGACGACCCACTGCACTACTCGCCAACGCTTTCAGCG
>Ga0134125_10000149_pt1 | contig 101690 bp, 101 predicted proteins | sample KB31751_FD_96464 | JGI IMG/M metagenome (GOLD analysis project Ga0134125, IMG submission 96464) | Terrestrial soil microbial communities with excess Nitrogen fertilizer from Kellogg Biological Station, Michigan, USA - KB3-175-1 | ecosystem: Environmental > Terrestrial > Soil > Unclassified ... | reverse complement strand
ATTCGAAGGGGCTTACAGATGTTATATACCATAGCAATACGGGTTGCAATAGCCATAATGGATATGCTTCGGCCTCTGTAACAGGCGGGACATCTCCATATACTTATTTGTGGTCAAATGGAGTAACCTCAAACCATATGACAGGCCTCTCGGCAGGAAAATATGTTGTAACCATTACCGATGCCAACGGATGCAGTGTAAAGGACAGTGTCACAATTCTCGCTGCGTTGACGGTAAGCATTTCAGCGACCAATGACAGTTGTTATGGAAAAAATGATGGCAAAGCAACAGCAAGTGCATCGGGAGGAGTTTCTCCGTATACTTATAACTGGAAACCTTCAGGAGGAACCAATCGAACGGCTAGCGGATTATCTGCCGGATCCTATACAGTCACAGTTACAGACAGCGGTGGTTGTACCGGGAAAGATTCTATAACCATTACCCAACCAGCGCCGATACGACTAGATTCTTTACAAGTAACACCTGCTACTTGTAACAGTAATAATGGCAGCGCTGCCTTATTAAAACTCCAAGGAGGCACGGGACCTTATACTTTCTTATGGTCACCTTCCGGGGGTACCAATTACCGAGCAACCGGCCTCAGTGCAGGAACGTATACCATAACCGTTACCGATCATAATGGCTGTTCCGCTTCAAGCAGCGTAACTGTCCATTCGAAGGGGCTTACAGATGTTATATACCATAGCAATACGGGTTGCAATAGCCATAATGGATATGCTTCGGCCTCTGTAACAGGCGGGACATCTCCATATACTTATTTGTGGTCGAATGGAGTAACCTCAAACCATATGACAGGCCTCTCAGCAGGAAAATATGTTGTAACCATTACCGATGCCAACGGATGCAGTGTAAAAGACAGCGTCAATATCCTAGGTGCGTTGACGGTAAGCATTTCAGAGACCAATGACAGTTGCTATGGAAAAAATGATGGCAAAGCAACAGTTAATGCTTCGGGAGGAGTTTCCCCATATACATATAGCTGGAAGCCTTCGGGAGGAACCAATCAAACGGCTACCGGGCTATCTGCCGGTACATACACCGTTACCGTTACCGACAGCGGTGGCTGCACCGGTACGGCTACGACAACCATTTCCGAGCCCAATCCTATAAAGATTGTAGTAGTTGATACAGTTATTTCCAATAATGGCTGTACCGGCATTGCATTAGTCTATGTAAGTGGCGGGACAAAGCCATATACATTCACCTGGTCGCCTCGCGTACATGCTTATTCCGACACGCTTTTCTCTTATGCTGAAGCGGCTGATAGCTTATGCAATGGCGAATACCACGTATGTGTTACAGACGCTCATAATTGTTCTGTATGCGATAGCTTCCGCATTGGTCATAAGGTGCTTGGTATTGCCATTATAGAAGATAACACAGATAAATTGAAAATTTACCCTGTTCCTGCAAGTCATCAATTGTTTGTTCAACCGGAAAATATACCGGATGCTACTTACCAATTATCCGTTTATGATTTAATGGGACGGGAAATACTAAGCCAAAAGAATATACAATTAAACCAGGGGGCAATTATCCCGGTAGATGTTTCAACCCTTCCTTCGGGTACTTATATGCTACGCGTTTATACCACCGGGTATAGCAAAACAGCGCCGTTTATTGTTACACATTGAGGTTTGTAGGTAAATATGTTTGTGTTGGATGGTGTAAGCCACCACCTTTAGGGTGGTGGCTTTTTAGTCATTCTCCATCCGCCGTGGCGGATTGAAAATGATAATCTTATGTTGCAAGAATAACGGAAAAAACGGCTATTCAAGCCCAGGCGGGTTACGTATTTATAGAAACACATAATCATTTTTCAAATATATTTGTATTCAAATTGTATAAAATGAAGCTATTATTATCACAACGAAATCAGATTTTTCAGATAATTCAAAATTCTGAGGATCTCTCCCCCAATGATTTCAAGTTTTCCGATAATGGCATTATGGTAGGAGGAAGTCATATAACTGAAATTATCCATTCTAAAAGCAATTATTACTTTATGATTTCGGATAGTAATGTAACATTTTCACCAGGAAATGATAGAATTACTTATACCACTTTGCATAATAAAATGTGGACCATTATAATAAGTTACTTTAGAGAATGGCTAGTTTCTTTGTCTCGTGAAATTTCAATCGAAGACGAATGGGCAAAAATGGAGGCTGATTCAAAATATTTTGATGTAAATGACCAGGATAATTCAATGTTTTCAGTAGATGAACAAAAACTTATAGTTGATAAAATCGAAAACCTAAAAGAGGACATTAAGAATACCAAGAATATTAATACTTCGGAGTTCGAGAAAATCAATAAGAAACTTGATCACTTAGAGGAAATGGTCTCAAAATTGGGAAGAATTGATTGGAAGAATTTATTTGTAGGCTCAATATTTAGTGTTATGGCTGGTGCATTAATTCCACCAGATGCACATCAGAGTATTATGAACTTGTTTAAAAGATTCTTCGAAGGTTTTAAATTACTTCGTTAATATACAATATTTTGACAGACAAGGAATTAATAATTAAGGCTCTTGAGTATCTAAGAGGAAAGGAGCATACCTCGTTAGTAGATTTTTGGAAATCATTAGGAATCGATGATAATAAAAGAGATATTTTAAAAATACGGCTTGAGAAAAACGGTTTTGTTACCCCACACCCGTATATTCCATACGGATTTATGTTGACAGCATTTGGATTAGAGACGATAATGCACCCCTATTGGGTTGATAAAAAGGGTAATATAAAATTGATTTATGCAAATCGAAGATATGATGTGTTGATACGTTCGATAACATATCTTGGCTTAATTCCTATAGTCGCCGCCGGAATAGAAATAGTAAAAACCATTTTACACCATTACATCATTCATCTTCCTCATCTTTGTGGCCTTGTATATTAGCGGTCTCCGACTTATATCGGACCCCTTCTTCTCATAATCTCTTCTGCTTCTTCGCGGGTGTCTACATAGTTAATTTTTGCTCTTATTAAAAGGCACATTGTTTATGCGGGCTGCTCTCTCCATTTCATCTGGCAGCTTTTTCAAATAGATACTGAGCATTTTCATTAATACCGCTGTGTCGCCTTTCTCAATCTTGCTGAGGGCCTTCTCTATCAGGCTGTCTTTTACCCTCCGGTAGCAAATGTCTTTCATATTTTCCGCTGCATCGGCATATTCATCATCTTGTTTAAGCCATATATAATGCGTCCGCGGTGTTATTCCTACCACCTGCGCGGCAGCGGTAACATTGCCCATATTGGCTTCGAGAGCGTTAATCATCTCTTTTTTATGTATGGCTGTTACTTCTTCCGAACTTTTACTCATTGCTAGTTTATTTAATGTTTAGCGCAAAAATATACCCGGAAATAGCAGGATATTAATCAGTCATTGACTTCTCAATGACTGATTGTGCCACACATTTGCCACACAAAAATATTATAGCTGATTTTTAATTATATATTTCAAGAGTGCGAAATGACGTATAGGCTATTGAGTATTAGTGGGAAATTTGCCCAAAAATTGAATTTTTACGCTCTCCTAAATATGGAAAAAGTGCGAAATATAGCGAAATATAAATTTTAAGATTTATAGCAAAATCCGAACCCGATTATTTCGCAGCCGGCGCCCGGCCCTTCTTCATATCTCTCCACATTTCGTTGAAAGATTTGGGAGCAACGGTGGGTAATACCCTGCGTTCGCCCCAGGCGCTTTTAAAGAAGCGTTTAAGCATTAAATTCTTAAAGAAGGCTCCTCCCCTCTCCATACGGCTGCGCTTGAGCATGGCCTTTCTCCAGAACCTCCAGATAGTATCTTCACTGCGGGTGGCAAATTTTTCTTCCACCGAATCCTTTCGGTTAAGTAGCAATAACTTATGAATGTCTATTTCTACGGGGCATACCTCGGTACAGCGTCCACAAAGTGAAGACGCATAACTGAGGTGCTTAAACTCTTTCATACCACGCATACTGGGCGTAATAACCGAACCAATAGGGCCACTATACGTGGTTCCATAAGCATGTCCGCCAACGTTGCGGTATATGGGGCAGGCATTGAGGCAGGCGCCACAGCGTATGCAATTGAGCGCACGGCGTTGTTCTTTACGGGCCAATAGATCCGTACGGCCATTATCCAATAGCACTACATACATTTCTTCCGGACCATCCACTTCGCCTTGCTGGCGCGGGCCTGTGAGTATGTTATTATATACGGTAACCCGTTGACCTGTGCCATGCGTAGCAAGCAGTGGCCAAAAGAGATCTACATCATTTAGCGAGGGTATCAACTTTTCGATACCTGCAATAGCTATATGTATCTTCGGGAACGCGACAGACATAAAGGCGTTACCTTCATTCTCTGATACAGCTACCCCGCCAATATCAGCAATGAGGAAGTTGGCGCCTGTAATACCTGCATCGGCAATGGGGTATTTCTCACGGAGCATTTTCCGTACATAAGCCGTAATTTGTTGTGGTGTCCAGTCTATAGGAGTTCCTTTCTTTTCATGGAACAGTTTTGCCACATCTTCTTTTGACTTATGCATGGCAGGCGTTACAATATGGTATGGAGGTTCTCCATCCATCTGTTGTATTACCTCTCCCAAATCGGTCTCCAGACTTTCAATATGATGCTTTTCCAGGATATGGTTCACTTCCACCTCTTCTGTCACCATAGACTTTGCCTTGACAACTATTTTGGCATTGGCTTTCTTTAAAATGTCGGTTATCTCTTTCATGGCAGCCTCTGCATCGCGGGCCCATATTACCTTGCCACCATTCTTTTTGAAATTGGTTTCGAATTCGGTGAGGTACTTTTCGAGGTTCTCTATTACCTTGGTCTTTATGGCTCCTGCTTTCTTTTTTGCAGCCGGAAGATTGGCATATTGTGTTTTGCCTTGTACAACCTTTTTATCGTACTGGCCAATATTGAACAGTAGTTTTCTTTTGTGCTCCGGGTCGGATACACGTTTTTCTGCATTCCTTATAAATTGTTCCGCTTTGGTTGCCATTTCTTTTAATTAGGAATTACGAATTAAAAATTGGGAATCTTTTGCATTTCATTCCTAATTATTAATTTCTAATTCAATTTTATCTACTCTTTGTGTGTGCCTTCCTCCTTCAAAATCGGTGGTAAAAAAGGCATCAATGTATTTCTCCGCTTCTTGTTCTGTTATAAACCGTGCCGGCAGGGCAATAATATTGGCATTGTTATGCTGGCGCGCCAGCTTGGCTATTTCTTCGTTCCAGCATAGGGCTGAACGCACATTATGGTGTTTATTTGCTGTGATATTAACACCGTTTCCGCTACCGCATATAAGTACACCTCTTTCCATTTCGCCAGTTCCAACCGCATTGGCAACCGGGTGGGCGAAATCAGGATAATCGGCACGTTCTTCCGAAAAGGCTCCAAAATCTTTTAGTTCAAATCCTTTATTTTGTAAATATGCTTTCAGCTTTTCTTTTAGCTGGAATCCTGCATGGTCGCTTCCTATGGCTATCTTCATCGCAGATGAATTATGGTTGGTGGTTGGTGAATGAAGGGCAAATTTACCACAGATATTCCATACCTGCTCCTACTTATTTACCTTTTATGAACTTTGTATGTTTATAAGGGTTACTAAATTGTTAAGTACTTTTCTAAACACTCCCCAATTGTTCATATCTCAAGCAACTGTTAAAATTCTCCGTATGTTACCACATACTTATTCTATTTAATGAGTCGTGAATTAACATTTTTTCTCCCAAAAATTGCATATATTTACGAACAAACCACTTTGTTAACTCAATATGAACAGTATGTTAATTAAATGAAATAGTTTTATCAGTCAGCACCTTACCTGATAATTACTTTTCATATCTTGTTCATCTTAGCACACATTTTGAATATGCAAGAATATTGGTCTTTTCTTTTCAACCGTATTAACATACCTATATAACAATAACATAAACTTTAAAAAAGATACTTATTTCTATGATGTTTAAACTGGTTGGAAAATGGTATTTGAAAGATGATTATTTTAGTACCGTGATAATGGAGATAAACTTAAACGACTGCGAGTAGTCAATTGCAATATATGAATGTTATAATGAGGCTTAGGATAATTATAGGTTTGGCGGCAGTAACAATTTGTTTTCCGGTTGTAATTAGTGCCCAATCTCAAAACAATACATTGGGACAGTTAAAGAATGGATATAATAAGCTCTATTATCAAAATGGACGTATATCGAGCGAAGGTACCATTCGAGAAGGTAAACCGGACGGATATTGGAAAAACTATTACGAAAATGGTAAACTGAAATCGGAAGGTAATCGCAAAGATTTTAAATTGGATAGCTTATGGAAGTTTTATACCGAAAAAGGGTTGATGTATTTGGTATATACCTATAAGGAAGGGAAAAAGAACGGTTTTAAGTTCAACTACATTCCTCAAAAGAAAGATAGTTCAAAAGGAATACTTATTGATAAAGAAAATTATGTAAATGATACTTTGCAGGGTAATTCATATATGTATAAAGATGGTAAATTATACCAGATAAAGTTTTTTAAAGATGGGCTTGCTGAAGGAAGATCGTTGCAGTTCAATAAAGATTCTTTAATAACCAGCATTATTATTTATAAGGGTGGATTTATAAAGAAAGTTACCAAGATAAACCAGGTTAACCTGGAGGGCCGAAAAGAAGGTTTATGGCAAACTTTTTATCCCGATATGATTGTGAAGTGGGAAGGTACTTATACCAATGGAAAAAGGGATGGCTATTTTAAAACCTATAATGAAAAAGGAGAATTGCTTACAGTTGAAAAATATATTAATGATGTATTACAGCTAAATCCTCCTGAACTGGCGAAGTTAGATATCCGGACTTCTTATTACGACAATGGAAAAGTAAAAACTACCGGTCCTTATAAAGATGGCGTTCCGTTTGGAGAACAACGTACGTATGATGATAGTGGACGACCCCAAAGGGCAGACATTTACGATAGCGGTGTCGTTGTGGCAACGGGTCCTATTGATTCATCCGATTTGCAGGAAGGTGATTGGAAAGAATACTATGAAACAGGGGAACTGAAGGATGAAGGCAAATATGAACATGGGCAAAAAGTAGGTGAATGGAAATATTATTTCAGAGATGGTAAAAAGTTTGAAATCGGTAAATATGCTAAAGGAAAACAAACCGGAACATGGTTATGGTATTTTGAAAATGGTAACCTGAGACGGGAAAACAGTTTTATCAAGGGGCAGGAAGATGGAGATTTTATAGAGTATGACGATTCGGGCAAGGTAATTACAAAGGGATTATATTCCGATGGGTTGAAGGAAGGTAAATGGGTTTATCAGCTCGATAACTATAAAAATATAGGAAAATATAACGATGATATGCAAGATAGTATTTGGACAGAATATTATGTTGATAACGGGCAAATACGATTTACCGGTAAGTATGATCATGACCGCCCGGATGGAGAGCATATCTGGTATTATCCTGATGGGAAGAAAGAATTGGAGGGCAAATATGTTTTGGGTCTAAAAGAAGATAAATGGAAGTATTATACCCCTGATGGAGTGTTGTTTCTTACCATTACATATCGTGATGACATGGAAGTGAAATATGACCGGGTAGATGCTCCCAAATAATAAACCAGGTAGGAAATATGCCTGCTTCATTTACTGCTAAAATATTCATCATAGGTATAAACCCTTATGTGCTTCTTCCGGATGATGTTTTGCTTACTATCTTCAAACAGGCTAAAAAGGATAAGGGTCCCATTCCGGTAAAAGGAAAGATGAATGACCATTCGTTTATTCAAACCCTGGTAAAATATCAAGGTAAATGGCGCTTATATCTGAACACGCCCATGCGCAAAGCAACCAAGCTTGATGTGGGCGATTCCGCAACTTTTCAGCTGGAATTTGATGCTTCTGAGAGAATTATTCCTATGCATTCGAAATTGGAGAAAGCATTTAAAAAATATAAACAGGCCAAAAGGAATTTTGATGCCCTCCCACCCTATAGGCAAAAAGAAATAAAACGATATATTGGTTTTTTAAAAAGCGAAGAATCAGTAGACAGAAATATAGAAAAGGTGATAGAAATGTTGTTGAGTCATTGACTCCTGCAGAAACGTTCGACTATTTCTGTAAATTTGCATCAAACTTACAAGCGGTATGCAATTTGATTTGCGTGAAATAGGAAGCGTAACCATGATATTATTTGCGGTAATAGATGTACTGGGTACCATCCCTGTGCTAATAGATTTAGAAAACCGCGTTGGCGATATACACGAAATGAAAGTTACTGTGGTATCAGGTGCCATTATGCTTGTTTTTCTTTTTCTTGGTCAAAGCATTTTATCACTTATCGGACTCGATATACGTTCGTTTGCATTAGCGGGAGCTATTGTTATTTTTTTCATAGGGCTGGAGATGGTGCTGGGTATAAAGCTTAATAAAGACGATAATTCCATGGCGGCTTCTATTGTACCTGTGGCTTTTCCGTTGATTGCCGGAACAGGCACGCTTACCACGCTTTTAACCTTACGTGCCGAATTCAAAATCGAAAATATTATAGCGGGAATTTTAATAAATCTTTTAGTTGTATATTTGGTTATTAAAAATATTAAGCATTTAGCTAAATTATTGGGCCCTGGCGGAATAGCAATACTCCGTAAAGTTTTTGGTATTACATTACTTGCTATAGCCATTAAATTGTTTACAACAAACCTTGGTATAATTCACTAATCCTTATGCATAAAGAAGCGCATTTAAAACAACCTGGTTTCCTAAAGGATATAGTGATTGGGTTGTCCGATGGTATTACCGTGCCGTTTGCCTTAACAGCTGGAATAAGTGGCGCTGTAAGCAACAATGATATTATCATAACAGCAGGTATAGCCGAAATTTGCGCCGGCGCTATTGCCATGGGGTTGGGTGGATATTTGGCTGGTAAAACAGAAGAGGAACACTATTATAGTGAATTAGCGAGGGAGCACCAGGAGATAAAAGATTTGCCAGAGGTAGAAAAAGAAGAAGTAAAAGAAGTATTCGCCCATTATGGCCTATCGAAGGAGATTCAGGAGAAAGTGGCCGATGAACTTTCAAAAGACGAAAAACAGTGGGTGGAATTTATGATGCGATATGAACTCGGATTAGAAGAGCCTGAAAAGGGGAGAGCGACCAACAGTGCCAGGAACATTTCACTTTCTTATATTGTGGGAGGAACTATTCCCTTACTAGGTTATGTCTTTACTAATAATGCTACCAATGGATTGCGCGATTCTTCCATATTTACCATTATATGCCTCCTTTTATTTGGCTATTTCAAAAGCAAAATGACGGGACAAAATCCACTTACGGGAGCATTAAAAACGACAGGTATTGGTGTTTTAGCGGCAGCAGCAGCCTTTGGAATTGCCTATGCATTTAATCACAGATAAAACAGATAAATAAGTAGAAAAGAAAAAGTTGAAAGAAAAAGTTATAAAGAGAATAATAAAAAAAAATCCCTTTCAACTCTATAGTTTTACCTTTTAACTAACATATGGATATTACACCTGAAATAAAGAAAAAGCTCGAACTTCTAGATGAGAAGTATCAAACTATGGGGCAGGATATGAATGCCTACTTAGATGGGTTATTATATATGGATTATCTCAAGTATTGGGATTACATACATACCGATACTCTCCTATCGCTTCAAAACCCCCGTACTAATTTTCCTGATGAGAAGATCTTCATCATGTATCACCAGATAACGGAATTATTTTTTAGACTCTGTATTCATGAATATGAACAAATAGCTGATAAACAACATATTGATGCCAACTACTTAATTAAAAAGGTTAAGCGTATTGTACATTATTTCGATGGGTTGAATACTACCTATGGCATAATGATTGACGGCATGGAAAAGGAACAATTCCTAAAATTCCGGATGGCTCTTTTGCCGGCCAGCGGCTTCCAATCTGCTCAATATAGGATGATTGAACTTTACTCTACTGACTTGGTTAATCTGCTGAATCATGAATATGCCATTAAAAATCCGGACGTTAAAAAGTTGTCTGCGGAACAGATGTTTGAACATATTTATTGGAAAACCGGGGCTACAGAATTAGCTTCAGGTAAGAAGACCCTTACCCTAAAACAATTCGAAGAGAAGTACAGTGATCAATTTATTGAGTTATCTAAAAAGTGTGCAAAAGGTAATTTATATGCCAGGTATAATGAACTTCCTGAATCGGAAAAAAGCAACCCGGAGCTTGTTCAGCTCATGCGCCAATTAGATTCAAATATTAATGTTAATTGGTGTCTCCAACATTACAAATCTGCTGTGCGTTATTTGCAAGGTGACCCTGAAATTATTGCTGCAACAGGTGGTACGAACTGGCAGAAATATCTCCCTCCCCGATTCCAAAAAATTATCTTTTTCCCCGAATTGTGGACTGAAAGTGAGAAGCAAGAATGGGGTAAGGCTTGGGTAGAAAAGGTATTAGAAAAACAATAGTTCCACGTGGAACATGCATTTAGAATAGAGATTAACTTACACGTTCCACGTGAAACATTAGACAAAAATGGACCTATTCTACCTAGAAATTATACTCAAGATTTTAAACAGGTCCTGTCACAACCGTATAATAAGTATAGGGAAAATTTGCCTGTAGGTATATATAATAATGCTTACTTAACAAACACAGGAATCGGCCTGAAGAGTTTCAAATTAATAGACGAAACGATCTTTAATAATATTACTCGGCAACATAGAAAGCACTTTTATAAGTATGCCCTTTATAAGTATTTATTAGGTAGGAATATACGGATAAATGGCGATAATTTGCTGCTTATGCATAACCATTGGACTAATGGATATCACCACTGGGTAACCGAATGTTTAACTAAAATGGTATGCCTTGATACTGCACAATATACCTTAGTTATTCCTGAAGACTATGGTCAGTTTGCCTTTGATAGTATCTCCTTATTCAACTTTAAAGAGATAAAAAAAATACCTGCCAGATCAGGCCTTTTTGCTAAAGAAATCACCTTGGTTGCTAACCCTAATTCTGGTCATTATAATCCTGCTTTACTGGCCTCCCTTAAGGATAAGCTAATTGAGAAATGCGCTGCCAAGGCCATCTCTATTGAACCTTTTGAGCGCATATATATATCTCGCAAAACGGTGCCTTTAAGAAGAGTAGAAAATGAGGAGGATGTTATTGGCTTATTAACCCGGTATGGCTTCAACACAATAGATATAGAGAAGCTGAATTTCTTTCAGCAGGTGCAATTATTCTCCAGATGTAAGGCTTTCGTATCTATCCATGGGGCTGCCCTAACCAACGCCATGTTTATGCCCAAGAGAGGAAAAGTACTGGAGCTATATCGTTCTTTAAAGAACGATAGTCTCTGGATGAATACCTGTTATTGGAACTTGGTTACGGCAAGCGGGCTAGACTATTATTACCAATTTTGTGAGCATGGAGCTAACTACGGTACCTCGGCCGATAACACAAATATTATTGTAGATATTCCAAAATTGGAGCAGAATATAAAGCTAATGTTAGGCTAATAATGACTATTGTTCCACGTGAAACAATAGTTTAAAATTAGCATACGGAATGGCTAAGACTGTAAAAGAATCCTACATAAAGTAGAATAGATGTAAGTACGAAAACCCACAATAATAGTAGTCTGCGTTTTGGGTGCTTACGAATAAAGATACTAATTAGGCCGGTTAATATTGCTGCAAAAAGGGCTGGGAATAGAATCATAATTCAAAGATAGAAATTACATTGTTCCACATGAAACAAGTATGCTATAATAACTACTATAATTGTCTCTCGGGCTCCGACTATCTGCCAAGATGAACCATCAGGATAGAAATATCAGATGGATTTACCCCGCTAATTCGTGATGCTTGTCCCAATGTTTTAGGCCGGAATTTAGATAGCTTTTCACGGGCTTCTATAGATAGAGAATTTAGAGATTGGTAATCGAAACTATCATGCAGAATTAAATCATCTAACCGGGCAGCCTTGTCAGCTGTCTCCTGTTCCTTGATAATATATCCCGTATATTTCATTTCGATTTCTGCCTGCTCGATTGTTTCTGTATCATAAGATTCCAAGTGCGATTTTATGGCTTCAGAAGCATTGGCCAATCCGTTTATAGTAACATCGGGCCTGGATAAAATGGAATAAGCTTTTACTTTTTGAGAGATTTCCATTGAACCAATTTCGCTTAAATATGGGTTTGCTTCTTCGGGAGAAATAGTAGTCTCTTTGAAATACTTATTTAATTCTTTACTTTTTTTCATTTTATCGCTTACCCGCTCAAAACGTTCTTTCGATGCTAAACCCATTTCATAGCTTAGGGGGGTTAAACGGATATCGGCATTATCCTGGCGGAGCAAAATCCGGAATTCGGCCCTCGAGGTAAACATGCGATATGGCTCTTCGGTACCTTTTGTAATAAGATCGTCTATCAGTACCCCAATGTATGCCTGTGAGCGTGAAAGTACAAAAGGTTTCTTGTTTTGCACCTTTAAATGGGCATTAATTCCAGCCATAATACCTTGACAAGCAGCCTCTTCATAGCCAGTTGTGCCATTGATTTGCCCCGCAAAATAGAGGTTTTCAACTCGACGCGTTTCTAGCGTATTAGACAGCTGATCGGGAGGAAAGTAATCATATTCTATCGCGTACCCCGGCCGGAACATTTTAACGCGCTCTAATCCAATAATTCGTTTCAAAGCGGCGTGTTGCACCTCTTCCGGAAGCGATGTTGAGAAGCCGTTGAGGTAAACCTCCACCGTATCCCACCCTTCGGGCTCAATAAAAAGCTGGTGACGTTCTTTATCGGCAAAACGATTTATCTTGTCTTCGATCGAGGGACAATACCTCGGCCCTACCCCTTGAATGCGTCCGGCAAACATGGGCGACTTTTCAAAACCGGTTTTTAAAATATCATGTACTTCATCGCTGGTATAAGTAATCCAGCAACTGCGTTGTTTTTGCAGAGGCTTTATTTCTTGCAGGTAAGAAAACTTTTGAGGGTCTTCATCGCCTTTTTGTTCTTCGAGCTTCGAGTAATCGATACTGCGGCCATCAATGCGCGGAGGGGTTCCTGTTTTCATTCGTCCGCTCTGGAAGCCTAGTTTAAGCAAGTCTTCCGTAATGCCAGTAGCAGCCCTCTCCCCTGCCCTACCGCCGCCAAATTGTTTTTCGCCTATGTGAATAAGTCCGTTTAAAAAGGTGCCGTTGGTAAGCACTACAGACTTACATTTTATTTCTAATCCTAAGCCCGTTATTACACCACAAGCCTTATCATTCTTAACGATGAGGCCTTTTACCATATCTTGGAAAAAGTCGAGGTTAGGTGTATTTTCCAGTAGTTTTCTCCATTCAAGTGTAAAGAGTGCGCGGTCGTTTTGTGTGCGTGGGCTCCACATGGCAGGGCCTTTCGAGCGGTTCAGCATACGGAATTGTATAGCCGTTTTATCGCTCACAATACCTGAATAGCCGCCCAGGGCATCAATTTCACGTACTATCTGTCCTTTAGCAATGCCTCCCATAGCAGGGTTGCACGACATCTGTGCAATCTTGGTCATGTCCATAGTAATAAGCAAAACAGACGAACCTAAATTCGCTGCTGCGGCTGCAGCCTCGCATCCTGCGTGGCCCGCTCCTACTACTATTACATCATATTCCTGAAACATTTTTTTGCAAAAGGGCTGCAAAGGTAGGCTATTTAGAAATAATTACGGAAATAGCGGGTCGGAAGCCCGACTGGCAGATATTAAACTTCACTGCGAGGTACAAATCAGTCTCATAATATACAGAGATTGTCACGCTATGCTCGCCATGACGAGAAGTAACAAAAACGGCTTATTTGGTCGGAAGTATAAAAAGGCCACCATCATTGATAGGAGTTTTAGCCGTATCGATCTTTTCTTCATCAGTATTGGAGATTATAGTTCCATTTTCATCAAATTTTTTGGTTATACCTGGAAGACCTTTTGTATATACAGTCTCATATTTTAGTTTGCCGTTTTCATAAAATTCTGTTGCTAATCCACTAACAATGCCTTTCGAATATGGGGTCTTTTCTTTTAATGCTCCATCTTCATAATACCATTTTGCATATCCACTCAATGTATCGTTGGAATAGGGATACACTTCCATTATTTTTCCACTTTTGTAATAAGTTTTTTCTAATCCGTCAATTTTCCCTTGCTTACAAGGGATTTCCTTTTCCAGGTATTTGTTCGTATAAGGCCATATGTCATAGTATACTTTAACAATGCCTGAAATATTATCATTTTTATAAGGGATTTCCGACTTTAATGCTCCATCTTTATAATATGCCTTTGCAATGCCATTGACTCTGCCATTGATGTATGGGTCTTCTTCTCCTAATTTTCCATTCGTATAATATACTTTTACCAGCCCATTAATGTTGTCGTTAACATAAGGAACTTCTTTTTCTATACCACTATCTTCGTAATACCATTTGGCTGTTCCAAGCCTGTTACCGTTGGAATAAAAAATTTCAAAGCTTTTGTGTCCATTTTCATAATATCCTGTTGATAATCCAACTTTTATGCCCTTTTTATAAAGGTCTTCTTCTTCTATTTTTCCGTCATCATAATAAATTTTAACTACACCATCCTTTAAATCTTTTTTAGAAGAATTATTTAAAGTGGTTCTGTAAGTAGTTGTTGAATAAGTAACAGGACTTGCTTTAGAGTTTACATTTCCATTTGTATCGTACTTTTTTATTGATCCTATAAGTTTATCATTTATAAAAACACTCTCTTCTTTTATTTTTCCGCTTTCATAATACCCTTTTACGAATCCGGTTTTTTTGCCGTAGAAGTAAACAGAATCATGTTCTTTTAATACTCCATTTTCATAATACCATTTTTTTTCTCCGTTTTGTAAGCCATTGGTATATGGGTCTTCAATCCATAATTTTCCATTTTCATAATACCATTTATCTACACCATTTATTTTATCATAGGTAAAGACGGTTGTTTCTTTCAATATACCGGTTTCATAATACCATTTCGCGTCTCCATTTCTTATGCTATTCTTGTATGTGGTTTCTTGTTTCAATATACCGCTTTCATAGTAACGTTTTACAGTTCCGTTGAGTTTACCATCTGAATAAGGGTCATTGATCCATAATGCCCCATCTTCATAATACCATTTCACTAAACCATTTATTTTTCCATTGATATATATAGAATCATATTCTTTTATTTTTCCATTTTTATAATACCATTTGGCCTCCCCGTTTCGTTGGTCATTAGAATATGCAATTTCAAAGCTTTTGTGTCCATTTTCATAATATCCTTTTGCCGCTCCACTTCTCAAACCCGAAATGAAAGTATCCTCCGCTTTTAATGCTCCGCTTTCATAATATTCTTTTCTTATTCCATTTATTTTGTCACTATTCCAGGTTATTTCACCGTTTAACTTTCCACTTTCATAATACCATTTCACTACTCCGTTTCTTTTGCCATTGGAGAATGGCACCTCTTCTTTTATTTTTCCATTTTTATAATATCGTTTTTGTATGCCATTTGCAGAATCATTATAATAGGGAGTTTCTAAAAATAATTCTCCGCTTATATAAAATATCTTATCCACTCCATTTATCTTATCATTACTGTAAGTAGCTTCCTCTTTTAATTCCCCTGTTTCATAATACCATTTTGCAGGCCCTGTTTGTTTACCATTTACAAAGCCATATTCTTCCTGCATTTTTCCACTTTTATAATAATCCCTTCCTATTCCAACTTTCTTACCGTCCTTATAAGTATTTAATCGAAAATAAGGGGCATTACTATTGGTTGTAGCCTTCCAATTACTGTCAAAATGCTCAATCCACTTCCCTTCTTTCGCCCCATTAATAAGTTCATTCTTTGCTTCAGATTTATTAGTAAAGCTACTATCAGGGTAATCCTGTGCTGTGATAGGAATAGCAATTGAAAAATACAATAGTATGATTAGAAAAGCTCTCATTCAACAAATATAATTAAGTAATTGAAAAACGAATGGTGGCGAGTTATCAAGAAATTATAAAAGACAAAACTATATTATTTAAATATTTATATTCGCACAAATAATAAAATAAAAAATATCTTTTGAAACATTTTTTACTTTTAGTTGTCATAACATTTTGTTCCATAACTCAGGGCCTCAGCCAATGGGTTATTCAGCCTTCTGTAATTATTCCCACGGGTTTTAACAGTTATTTATTAAAGCCTGGGCCTTCATTGGAAATCCTTTATAAAATACCTGATGATGCGGATGCGTTTTACCGGTTTGGCGCTGGTTTTGGCTACTCAGTATTGAAGCCTACTGCCGACACTTTTCGTACTTATGCAATTGGGAGCCATTTTTTGCCGGGGTATGAAGTGATGCATAGTTACTCTATATTTTCTGTAGGAGTAACCAATGATTTCAACATTTTAAAACGCAAAAAGCTTTCCCCGGTAATAGGAATAGATATATATATTTATGCAATTAGTATAGCAGAGCACAATTATGCCGAAGGTTTGATAGACGAAACTACCACAGGAGATTCTTATTGGCAATTGGCGCTGCTACCAAGAATAGGCTTACGATATAAGCTTGGCGAAAACATAGTTATTGAAGCCGGCTGCGGAAAAAACATAACTATTTTGGGCACCTCCGATGCACTTCCATTTATAAAACCGTATATATCCATAGCATTTTTATAAAAGCTTTTGCAAATGAAACGACTATTTTTTCTTTTTATCATAGCTGCTATCATCATGCTGAATGGATGCTCTAAAAACTACGAGGATAGCTTACCTGCTTGTACGTTTCTATCAGCAGTTCCCTACGGGCAAGATTCCATTCTTATAGTGGGGCAGGTTACCAAGCAGGGGGCATCGCCTATAGAATATAATGGGTTTGCATATAGTAACCAACCTAATTTTGATATTACTTCCAACCAGCTAGGGTGTGCGCTAACCCAGCAAGGGTTGTTTGAGGCTGTTATTCCTGCCAATCCCGATTCTACCTATTATTTCAAATGTTATGTGGCAAATGAATACGGATATACTGTTTCGGGTAACTATAAATACACGGTCCCTTATCCAGCACCTGACTCTGCTCCATGTTCATTAACAAACAATGTGGTAAATGATAATCATATTGCATGGAAAATGATATATGTAAGTGGGGGAGGTAATGCCAGCTTTGGAAGTTACGGAGTACAAGCTAATGATGCAAGTGGAAATGAAGTAGTGAATATTTATTTTAACATGATACCTGTAAATGGCATATACACTACTGATGGGGACGAACAGGATTTTATAGATTATCCTAATAACAAGTTTTCTGTACTTATTGTATTAGGGAATTTTACGCAATATACTGTCAATTCAGGCGGCAAGGTGTATGTGGCTCAAAACAAAGACGGGTCAACAACAGTTTCTTTCTGTACACTAACGTATACCGCATTTTCAACTAATTTCCCCATAAGCGGAAAAATTACGTTTTAAGAAATCAGTATATAAGTTTATGTAAATTATTTTTGGTGAATGGTTTTTTTCCCCATGCTGAAATATTGGTATTTCCTTTCTCTACCCAACCATTATATATGGTGAGACATCTAACCGAGAGATAAAAACCAATAATATTTTACCATGAAAACTAATACATTAGTTATAGGAATCGTGTGCTCTTTACTGAGCGTAATACCTGCAAATAGCCAATCACAAAAACTCGGTGCAGGCTCTTTTCATTCTGTTGCTCTCTGCCCCGTCGATAGCGAAGTGCGTTCTTGGGGAGGTAACAGCAATGGCCAATTAGGTGTGGGCGATACTTTGCAAAGACTCATTCCTACTGTTGTACATGGTCCTGGTAATGTAGGAGCTCTAAAAGGAATAATATCGGTAGTTGCCCGTGAAAATTTTTCACTTGCCCTAAAGCATGATGGAACCGTATGGGCATGGGGATTTGGTGCTGATGGAGAAATGGGAAATAATAGTACGATGGACCAATGGTCACCGGTGCAGGTGCATGGTTCTGGCAATATAGGATTTTTGTCAAATGTTGTTGCCATTTCAGGTGGATATGCTCATGTCCTGGCTTTAAGAAGTGACAGTACCGTTTGGGCATGGGGCGATAATTTGAATGGAGAATTAGGCAATAATACTACGAACAACGATAGCACCCCAGTACAAGTGCATGGCCCGGGCAATGTGGGTTATTTAACAGGTATAATAGCTATTGCAGCAGGTCAGCAATTTTCGCTTGCCTTAAGAAAGGATGGAACTGTTTGGGCGTGGGGATGGAATGTTGCAGGAGAATTAGGCGATAATACGCTTATAGAAAGAAATACACCTGTACAAGTACATGGTATAAATAATATTGGATTTCTCACCAACGTTACAGCTATTGCGGCAGGCGGAGGGCATAGTCTTGCAATTAGAAAGGATAGTACGGCCTTGTCTTGGGGATTTAATATTAATGGGGAATTGGGTGATAATACCACCAAGTCCGATACGCTTCCTGCTTTAGTACATGGCCCGGGCAATGTGGGTTATTTGACGGGAGTTACCGATATAAAAGCCGGAGACTATTTCTCAGCAGCCATTAGCAAAGGCAGCAATGTATGGAGTTGGGGATATAATGCCTTCGGGCAATTAGGCGCAAATGATACTTCTTCTTTCGGAAGCTATACTCCTGTTGAAGTTCATGGTTTACATAATGCAGGCTTTTTAGGGGGAATCACTTCCATTTCATTAGGAGATGAACACGCCCTTGCTTTCAAAAGCGATGGTACATTGTGGAGCTGGGGATGGAATGGAAACGGGCAATTGGGAAATGATTCTACTACTGACAAATGGACCCCCATTAATATCGTAAGTCCATGTAATGTTTTTCTCGGAGTAGCTTCTATAATGTTTGATAATATTGGAATAGAAGTATATCCTAATCCTGCGAGCACGAGGATAACACTTGTTAATAGCAAACACGATATTACACAAATGGAGATTTATAATATGCTTGGCGAGAGGGTATATCAATCAAGACCATCTAACACGGATGATTTAGTTACCGTTGATGTTTCTTCTCAGGTAAACGGTGTTTATTTGCTAAGGCTAACAACAGCAGAAGGAACTATTACTGCAAAATATATTGTTCAGCGATAGGAGAGAGGCAAGAAGAAAAAGTTCGTAAGCAGTAAAAAGGGTCCTATCATACAGGATTCTTTTTACTTTTACCTTTGCGTACTTTATGAAGTCAAAAGCCTTTAACCGGTTTTTCTATATAGCACTTGCAGTGCTTGCCGTAATCTATTGGCTCGGCATGCACCTTACGCTCATGGATGTAGATTCGTCTACTTATGCACTACTGTCCAAACAAATGTTTCAATCGGGCAATTACCTCGAGTTATATTTAAACGGGAAAGATTATTTAGATAAACCGCCTCTGGTGTTTTGGTCGGCTTGCCTTTTTTATAAATTATTCGGTATACACGATTGGGCTTACCGCCTGCCATCGGTATTGTGCCTGGCATTGGGTATTTATTCTACCTATCGGTATGCCCGTATCTTTTATTCGGAACAAGCTGCTAAAATGGCAGCGCTTATTATGGCATCCTGTATGGCTTCGTATGTAATGACTAGCGATGTGCGTATTGATACCATGCTTACAGGTTGGGTAATATTCTCCATGTGGCAGTTAGCCGCGTTTAATCGCTCCCTAAAGCTGAAGAATATTTTGTTAGGTGGGGTAGGGGTAGGGCTTGCAATGATGACAAAGGGACCCATCGGATTGATTATTCCTGTAACAGCATTCGCCGCGGAATTTGCATATAAACGTCAATGGAAAAGTTTTTTCCGTTGGCAATACCTGCTGGCTGTTTTGGTAATTGCAGTGGTGCTGATTCCTATGAGTTATGGGCTTTACGAGCAATTTGATATGCACCCTGAAAAAGTGATGTACGACCGCACGGGCACTTCAGGATTACGCTTTTTCTACTGGACACAAAGCTTTGGCAGAATTACCGGCGAAAGCAGTTGGAACAACAATCCCGATCCGTTTTTTCTTTACCATAGCTTCCTTTGGAGCTTTGCACCATGGTGTGTATTTTTTATTCCGGCTTTATTTATAGAAATAAAAAATAAAGTAAAGAATAGCAAACATCCTGATGGTTCGGAAACCATGACCCTTGCAGGCTTTGTGCTCATTTTAGTTTTTCTTTCACGCTCTAAATATCAGTTGCCGCATTACACATTTGCCATTCATCCGCTGGCGGCTGTAATAACTGCAAATTACCTCGATAAGCAATTTGCATCTACTACAAAATCTACCCTATTTAAGGTTTTCTACGGAATCGACATTTTCCTGGCGTTAGTAATTTATGCTATCGCATTTTTAATTGTGCTGCTTATTTTCCCTGCTCCTGCTGTGTTTCCGGTGGTTATTGCATTATCGCTTGGTTTCTTTGCATACATTCTTTTTTCATCCAAATCAGATGGGAGTATGCGGGTTCTGCTGCTAACCACGCTACCTTTCATTACACTAACATTTATCTTCAATACCTATTTCTATCCGGAACTGTTGACGTACCAAACCGGTTCGTATATCGCAAAACAGTTGAATGGTAAGGCCCCCGCAGGTTCTCAATTATTAGTGTATAAAGACTATCATGGATTTGCCATGCAGTTTTACAGCGATTTTCCAATTGTGGAGTGGGTAGACGAGAAGAACCTTAAATCCTATTTGGTATCGGGGAAAACGTATATACTTGCTGATACAACTTGTATTAAAGAGATTGAAAATGTTAATCCTTCTATTTCTGTTGTTGGCCGATATTACAGCCATTCACCTACCTTATTAAGCTGGCCTTATTTGAATCCGAAAACCCGAGATGCACATGAAGACCATCGTGTGTTAATGAAGTACTAGGAGCTGAATAGTTTGTCATTTTGAACTTGTTTCAAAATCGCAAGTGGTTAAATTTATAATATGGGATGCTGAAACGAGTTCAGCATGACAAAATGTCGTATAACGGATTAACTGTTGATATTACGACCTACTAAATACATTATACTTCAATATGCACCAAAGTGTGCGAAAGCCGTCTTTCCAGTTTATTTTTTTGCCTTCTTCGTAGGTGCGGCCATAATAGGAAATACCTACCTCATAAATCCGGATACCTTTTACACGGGCTATTTTGGCAGTAACTTCCGGCTCGAAGCCGAAACGCCTTTCTTTAAGTTTGATATTTTTAATGATGTCGGCTTTAAAAAGTTTGTAGCAGGTTTCAATATCCGTCATGTTCAGATTAGAGAACATATTAGATAAAAATGTGAGGAATTTATTTCCCATAGAATGCAGAAAGAAAAGCATTCGATGAGGTTTTCCTCCCATAAAACGTGAACCGTATACTACATCAGCAAATCCTTCTATTATGGGCCTTAGAAGAAGTGTATACTCGCGCGGGTCATATTCCAGGTCGGCATCCTGAACAATAATATAATCGCCCGTTGCCAGTGCTATCCCCGTATGGATGGCTGCTCCCTTGCCTTCGTTTTTTTCTTTGCTATGCAGAATAATTCCGGTGGCTGTAGTGAGTGTATTGCGTTGCTGGTTAAACTTTTCGACGTAATTCTTTAAAATGTTGAGGGAATTATCTTTCGAGCAGTCATTCACAATAATAATTTCTTTTCCCATATCAAACCCAATAGGTGCATCTACTACTTTATCCAGCAATTTTTCAATGGTTGCTGCTTCGTTGTATACGGGAATGATGATGGAGAGGGTTGGCATAGAAGTGGATATTGAGAGTGTAAAAATAAGAGTTATAACGGAGTAATGTAAAGAATAGGTTAACAAAATGAAAAGATAGCATTTATTGCATACTTTTGTACAATACAAATGACGTTTAAAAAAGGAGATAAGAAAGTAATTAACGCCTGGGCATCGTACGACTGGGCTAACTCGGTTTATCATCTTGTAATTACATCTACCCTATTTCCGATCTATTACGAAGCCGTTACCAATTCAGGTGGCATCAATACAATAAATTTTCTGGGGTTTTCTTTTTTGCCTGATGCGTTGTATACCTACGCGCTTTCGTTTGCATTTTTAGTAATTGCAGCCGTATCGCCTTTGTTATCGGGCATTGCCGATTATAGCGGTAATAAAAAAATATTTATGAAGTTTTTTTGCTACATGGGTGCAGTGGCTTGTAGCCTTTTGTACTTCTTTATGGCATCAACCCTGTGGATTGGTATAAGTATGGTAATATTCGCTTGCATTGGTTATGCGGGCAGCATTGTATTTTACAATGCGTATTTGCCTGAAATTGTTGACCGGCAAGACCAAGACCGTGTTAGCGCCAAAGGGTTTGCCTATGGCTATGTGGGCAGTTCGATATTACTTATTATTAACCTTGTGATGGTACAAAAACCACAATGGTTTGGTTTGAGCGGACCTCATGCAGTTTCAATGGCTACCCGGTGGTCATTTGTAACCGTAGGCGTTTGGTGGATTGCATTTGCACAAATAGCTTTCCGTTATCTACCAACCAATCCTTTTGGTGAAGTGAAAAAGCAAGCCGCACGCAATATTTGGAAAGGATACGAGGAACTGGTAAAAGTTTGGAACATCCTTAAAACCACCAAACGGTTAAGACGCTTTCTGATTGCATTTTTTATTTATAACACCGGTGTACGGACCATTATGCTGGTAGCTAATTTATTTGGTTCAAATGCACTGCATTTACAGGCAGGGCAACTTATACCAACCATATTAATAATACAGTTTGTAGCGGTTGCAGGGGCATATATCTTTTCATACGTAGCAAAAAAGAAGGGCGATATATATATGCTTAAATGGGCCATATTTGTGTGGGCTGGTGTTTGCATAGGAGCTTACTTCACCTACACTGCTTTCCAATTTTATGTACTTGCTTTTTTTGTAGGATTGGTGATGGGTGGAGTGCAGGCCTTGTCGCGATCTACTTATTCTAAAATGCTACCTGAAACAGTAGACCATGCTTCGTTCTTCAGCTTTTACGATGTGTGCGAAAATGTCGGCAGCGTATTGGGCTTGTTCTTATATGGCTGGGTATATGACTTTACCCACGATATGCGCAATTCAATAGCTTTTCTGTTATCGCTGTTCGTATTCGGATTCATTCTCCTCAACAGGGTTCCGAAGAATAAGTTGGTGAATGCTTAGGTCGGAAGCCACTTTGTGCTGTTTTTTTATTAGTGCAATAGTCGTCACCCTGAACTTGTTTCAGGGTCGCAAACTTATGTTGAGATGCTGAAACAAGTTCAGCATGACAGCCCTTACTTATCAAACCCTTCTTCTTCCCACAAATAACGGCGTGTAGTTAAATTGTAGTAAGCCATTTTATTATTCACAGTAGCTTTTAACAACCAGCGTTGCCCCAAAGGATCTCGCTGAGACATATATTTGACATCGCTCCAAATGCAGGGTACAATAGCTGTTCCTGTTTTGTCAATCAAGCCATATTTTCCGTCTTTTATAACAAGCGCGAGGTTGTTTTTAAAGTCGTTCGCCTGGTTATATTGGGCATCAATAACAGGTTTACCGTCTGCCCCGATGTAGCCATACAAACCATTTATTTTTACTCTTGCTAAACTATCGGAAAAGGGATAAGCAAATTCATATTTGGTAGGAATTACGAGTTTGCCTTTTTCATTAATATATCCCCATTTTTTAGTAACCGAAACCGGTGCAAGACCATTAGCGAAGTATGAAACATCGTCGTATTTGCAAAGAATGACAAGCTTTCCCAGTGTATCGACAAAGCCTCTTTTTTTGTGCAATTGAACTTTTGCAAACCCGTTCCGGAAGTTTCCATCCCTAAGCAAATCGGGTGTAAATTCATATTTCATCGGAATTTTTAAATTTCCTTTTCTGTTGCAATATCCAATGTTGATACCTTGCACAAGCATCATGAATCCTTCTGAAAAATCACCCAGGTTATCATAATTAAATGAGCATATACTATTGCCCTGCATATCTATTACCCCGAATTTTCCATTTATTTTTGCTTTAGCCAAACTATCGTTAAAGCGGTCTGCCCAATCATAGTTGAAAGCTATTACCATATTCCCCTGGTGATTGATATAACCATATTTGCTCGTAGAATTTTCAACGCTCGCCAATCCCTCCGAAAAGTCTAGTGCATCGAGGTATTTAGCGGGAATAACTTCATCTCCCAACAAGTTGATGTATCCGAAAAGATTATTTTTCTCTACTTCAGCATATCCCTCGGAAAACTCCAGTATTTCCTGGTATTCGAAAGGAACCATCACCTGGCCTATGCTCGATATAATGCCATACAGCCCGCCTTTTTTTACAATAGAAATGGTTTTATAAAAGTGATCTGCTTCCTCATAAACACAAGGAATCACCAGCTCGCCCCGTTTGTTAATGAACCCGATTTTGTCGTTGAGTGCTACGGCTGCCAGTCCGTCGAAAAAGGCAGTATCGGCCCATTCGTATTTATATTGGATGCGTAATTTCCCCGTGCTATCAATATAACCCCACTTATCGCCTTGTTTAACAGGGTAGAATACAGTTCTGGAAAGTATCATATCGCTATCGGCATGCTGCAGGTAAGGATAATCAGGGTAAGCTGTTTGAAAACGCTGATAGGTTTCCGGCTTTCCATCCATGGTGTACATGGCATAAATTTTTCTCCATGCATCCTGCACGTTTCGGTTATTGGGATATTGTTTCACAAAAGCATGGTATTCGTCAATCTGTTGATGTGCGGTAGAAAGTCTGTAAACGGAATCTTCCGCTGCTCTTTCATAGGGACTTTGAGAATATGCGTTTATAAAATCGACATAGTTTTTAATACTATGTTCTGCTGTAAGTGTTTGAAAGAGCAATATCTCATATCGCTTTTTAGCCTCGTCAAATTCCAGCGATTGTGGGTACGTTTCCATAAATGTTTTATAGGACTGGTAGGTATTTTCTTTGCTCGTAATATTAAATGCAAGCAGGTCTCTCAACTTTATAATCTGCGGAATTTTAGCTGAAGTGGGGTAGGTACTTATATAATGCGCATACTCTTGCATGGTGTTGTGGGCAGCAGCTATGGCATAAGCATTATATTCGATACTGTCTTTCAGCAAAGCGATATTGAGGGAATCAATACCGAGCGGTTTCCATTTTAATTTTTGTTTTTCGGGAACAGCCGGGTAGGTATTTTTTGCTTCAAGAATGTATTTATAAGCAGTATCCAAATTGTAGAAGTGATTATCACGACGGGCAGCAAGTACGCTTAGTCCGTATGTAGCAGCAGCATAATTGCTCTTACTATTTAGTTCTTTGGTAAATAAGGTTTTAGCTTTAAAATAGTCATAAACAGATAAGGCTTTGAAACCGTTTTCAATTCCCCCGGCCTGTATAAAAGCAGGGAACATAACACAGAACAGAACAAGTATAGTGACTGACTTTTTCATACCGCAAAGTTAAGCTATATGCCTGAAATGGATATAGATAATGCGAAATGGTTTACTTTTGCATAAAGCAATTATGTCATCCGTAAATATTCTTTTTATTGATTCCGTTCATCCGCTGCTGCAAAGGGAGTTGGAGGCAAAGGGATTTATTTGTCATTTGCGATATGAATGGAACCGTGAAAAAATAGGGGAGGAGCTACACAGCTTTGACGGAGTAGTTATCCGCAGCCGCATTAAGCTCGATAAAGAATTAATTGATAAAGGCACCAATCTTAAATTCATAGCCCGTGCCGGGGCAGGTATGGAAAATATTGACGTGCCTTATGCGGAAAGTAAAGGTATAAAGTGCCTTCCATCCGCGGAAGGTAATCGCGATGCCGTGGGCGAGCATGCGTTGGGGATGCTGCTTTGTCTATTCAATAACATTTGCCGCGCTGACAGGCAAGTGCGCGAAGGCATATGGATTCGTGAAGGTAATCGTGGTGTGGAATTGCAGGGAAAGACAGTAGGAATAATTGGTTATGGAAACATGGGCAGCGCATTTGCACAACGCTTAAAAGGATTTGATTGCACTGTGCTTGCGTATGATAAATACAAGAAGAATTATTCCAATGAATTTGTAAAGGAGTCAGCGATAGAAGAACTTTTTGAAAAAACGGATGTGTTGAGTATACACTTGCCATTAACGGAAGAAACAAAATATATTGTAGACCGCTCCTTCCTCGAAAAATTTAGGAAAAATATTTATTTTATTAATACTTCCCGGGGCAAGCAAGTCAAAACAGATGACCTTGTAGCCTGTATGAAATCAGGGAAAGTATTAGGAGCTTGTATAGATGTACTTGAATACGAGAGCCTCTCTTTTGAAGGATTGGATAAAAACAATTTGCCCGAATCGTTCCGGTATTTAACGGAAAGCGATAGGGTAGTGCTGACTCCTCATATCGCCGGCTGGACGCACGAATCGAACGAAAAGATTTCAGCTACGCTGGCGAAAAAGATTTTGGAATTGTTTTAAATGTGCATCGGAATTTCTCCTTCACATCGTTTCTTCAATGCTTCATTCATCTGCCGAAATCCTGATAGGGTAGAACCTTCTAGTATTTTTTTCATAAATGGAATTAATATACCGCGGAATCGTTCGTATTGAATAAAGGTGCATGTTCCATTGCTATTATCTCTTAGTATAAAAGTATGTTCTCCATCGAAGAGACCTGGGATAATTAATTTGCCAATCCAACGAAATTCTTTTCCCGCTTCAAATTTTAGAACCTTCGGTTTAAATAACATACCTTTATTCCCCGGAGGCTGCAAAAATGCTTCTATTGTTTTTCCTGCTGACGGAGAGCCTTTCAGCGATTTTATAAAAGGATTCCAGTCGTGATATTTTGCAAAATCGGAAAATATATCCCACACTTTTTCAGAAGAAGCTTGAATCACAATTTCTGAATAGATAAGTTTCCCTTTTTTTATAACGTACCCCTCTGCCGCTGAATTATAGAGGGTACGGTTAAGTATTAAATTCATACTGACATTCTATTTAATGAGCGAACGGCCAACCACACAGAGAATAAGGTGAAGGGAACAACAACAGCAAAACCTTTCAGTATTATCATATCTGCATAATTGCCCGCAAACAGACTCCGGGAGGCCTCGACGGCATAATAAAAAGGATTGAACTTGGCCATTACTTGAATCCAATGCGGTGCAAAAGAAATGGGTAGCATAATGCCCGATAATAGCATCAAGGGTAGAAAAAAGGTTTGTGTAATGGAAGCCAATACACCTTCATCTTTTACCGAAATGGAAATAGCATACGAAAAACAGGACATGGTAATACCTATTAATAGTATGAGTACAACTGTTAATAGTATCCCTACGATTGGAACGTGAAGGCCCAGGAACAAAGCAATGATAAGTAGGAGGGAGGATTGTAAAAACAGGATTAGTACTTGGCTGCATACAAGACTCATGATAATTCCAACGCGGGTAGTAGGTGTTACCAGCCAGCGTGCAATAAGCCCCTGGCGTATTTCATCGATAAAACTGAAACCTGCAAAGAGCATACCCATAGCCATAATTACAAGCATGCCCGGCACAAATATGCGCACTACCTCGCTCGTAGGCATAGCAGTATTGCCCATATTTTTCAGCAGGGGCATATAAAACACCAGGTAAAGGACAGGCTGCATAAGGCCCATAATAAGCCATACCGGTGAACGCATACTTTTTTTAAAATGGCGAATAAAAAGTAAGAGGATATCTTTGAAAATATTCATGATAAAATATTTAGTTTTTTCCTTCCCTGAGTGAACGGCCTGTTTTTTGCAGAAATACATCATCGAGCGATGGTCTTGAAAGTCCTATTGTTTGTATGGGTATATTTTCTTTATCAAGTATCCGTAATACCTCTGCAATTAGGCTTTCACCATTTTCTACAAATAAGTACAATTTATTTTCCTGTGTATAAACGTTGCGGGTAAACGGCATCGTTTTAAATTTTTCAGCCATCTGTTCACAGCTACTCAGATCTTTAAATTCCAGTGTAATGCTTTCCCCGCCTGTTTCGCGTTTTAACTGCATGGGTGTATCAAGTGCTACTATAGTTCCATGATCTATGATAGCTACACGGTCGCACAAATTATCAGCTTCTTCCAGGTAGTGGGTGGTTAAAAACACTGTCATGCCTTCCTGTTTCAGTCGTTTTATTTCTTCCCAAAAGTAAGCCCTGCTCTGCGGATCGAGCCCTGTGGTGGGTTCATCGAGAAAAACTAATTTTGGCCGGTGAACAATTCCTAACGCCAATTCAAGTCTTCTTTTTTGCCCGCCTGAATAGGTTTTTGCTTCACGCATAGCAAACTCATTCATCTGAAAACGTTCAATTAATTCGCCTGCAATTTTTTGTGATTCTGTTTTACCCATTCCATATAGACGGGCTTGCAGCACCAGGTTTTCGGAAGCATTGGCAAATGTGTCGGCACCTCCGGCTTGTGAAACATACCCTATCTGTTGTCTTACTTTTTGCGGATGCCTAAGTAGGTCGAAACCTGTAACAGTTGCTTTGCCACTTGTGGGTGCTAATAGTGTGGTAAGTATATTTAGTGTGGTGCTTTTGCCAGCTCCATTGGGACCGAGGAAGCCAAATATTTCTCCTTCCTGCACTTCGAGGTCAACACTTTTTACGGCATCCACCTGCTTTTTCTTTTTACCTTTTCCCGAGGAGAATGTTTTGCTGAGGTGTTGGGTTTGGAGAATGGTATTGCTCATAAATCCGGACTATTTTTTTCGATTGAAGTTTATTTCTTTATTTTATCCTTGCATTGTTTCATCATTTGTTCATTTACAAGTTTTCCCCAATGCGGTTTGTGAATATCCTTGCTATCATTCGCGAATAAGCCTTCTGCTTTTTCATATAGTGGTAGCGCTTTTTCAGCTCCACCTCCAAATAATGCAGGCGTGTAGAAAAGCGAATTACCTTCTAAATAATATATGCGTGGATTATTTCGGTTGAGTTTTTTAGCTGTTGCGAAATACGCGTTGGCAATTGCCCCATATTTGCCGTGCCGGGTCATAGGAGCTACGGAAAGTCTTGCTTGTGCCAGCATTCCCCCGAGGGTTGCTACTTCATCGTTGGTTGAATCCATAGATTGTATTTTTTGGAAGAAGGCATCGGCTTCGTCGAGCATAGGGTCCCTGTTATCTTGCTGTGGTGTACGGAAAGAAATTACAGCAATGCTCCATGCGGCATAGTAATTAGCAAGCCAATATCCCGGATTTTGTTTGGCAATTAATTTGAACTGATTGCTCGCGAACAGCATTTGCGGAAACGTTTTAGCTGAATCGAAAGTGGAATCGGTTTGTGTTAATGATGCATCAACAGATTGAGATTTTGCCTGGCTTGTTACCAGCAACGCCAATCCAACAGTTAGAATAAAAAGTGTTTTTTTCATGGGTTTTTGAGAATTAAAGTTCGTCTTTTTTATACGGGGTTAAAGATAATAATACGCCTGCAAAGAAGCTACGGTATAGAGCAGGTACAATAGGCACTTTTACATTGCCATTGTCAGAATAATAATACCCCAAAATGTTTGGATTGTTGGTTAAATTATCTATTCCGACATAGAATACACCAAACAATTTTTTGTAGCGGAACAAATAACTCAAACTGGCTGATAAGTCTTGATAAGCGGGCGAAATATCGCCTAAGAAAGTAGTGTTATCCGGATTATAATAAGGTTTTCCGGAAGCGTATGCATATGTGAGTGAAATATTAATTCCGGGTTTTTCAAAGAAATATTTGGTCACGATATTCAGGTTGTTTTTCGATACAAAATTTGGCGTAGCTTCAGTAACATAATTAGCATAAAGTCTTTTGGTATCTATGTAGCTATATGATATCCAGTAGTCGAAATTTTTGATGGATTTTTTATTTCTCCAAAAAATATCTAATCCTTTTGCATATCCATAACCGCTGTTATTAATAGGCCAGTAAAACGGACGATATGGATTAGGATCGTAAGAACCTTCTGTAATTTCTCTAACCAAATCATTGTACGATTTATAATATCCTTCCACACGAAAAGTGCGGTCATCTTTCATATATTGGTAATTGAGAATATAATGGGTGGCTTCTTGGAAATTGGTTTGTGTGTGGCCAAAGAGCAAATACTTGTCTGCAGGGTCTTCATAAAACATGCCATAAGCTCCCGAAATTTGCCCGTATTTATTTAAGCGAATGGCAGCAGAGATGCGCGGAGCTGCGTCGCTCTTTGCTAAAATCTCGCTATATTCATAGCGGACCCCTGCTTTTAACCCGAACCAATTCACTGGTTTCCATTCGGCTTCCGTATATCCCGCACTTATCATTTCTGTAAATGAAAGATTGATGGTATCGTATTGCTGTTTTTCAGAATAACGTTGTACATCGGTACCGATACACCAGAACAAACTCTTTGAAAAAGATTTATCCAGCTCTATTCTTGCCTGTTCCCGTTCGTCCTGTTTATTAAAAACGTCATTACCCCATTTTACAGAATCTCCATTTTGCGAATAGGAAGATGAAATAGTTAAATAGGTTTTTTCATTTAAAAAATGCCTGTAGAAAATACTACCCATGGTGTAATAATTCCTCAGGTTGAAAGCCAGCGTAGTATCAGGTTGATCTGGATTTATTACATCGGTTCCGCTTTTATATTGGTTATAATTTCCTGATATTTTTAAGATATCACCATTATTGTTGGTCCATACATAACGGGCCGAACCTCCAATCCCGACAGGGGGTTGGAAGAAATTAATGTTTGTTTTCATGAGGCCGTAAAAAGGCTGTGTGTTGGTGTAATTAATAGCTCCTTCTATGGAAGAATGCGACCATACCTTGTCACCTGATAAGCTAACCCCGGCCATGTTAATGTTGGCATTTACAGTAGATTTTTCGGGCATGTTATTGGTGCTTAAATCTAATATACCCGAAAGTGCCTGGCCGTAACGGGCACTGTATCCTCCGCTGCTGAAAGATATTCCACTAAACTCATATGGCCCAAAGCGACTGCGTTGTGCAACACCGGGTACAGGGCTAAAAAAAGGATCTTGCACAATCATTCCATCTACAATCACCTGCGATTCGGATGCATCGCCGCCGCGAACAAATAATCCTGTTTGATCGGGATTTCTTTGAGTTCCGGGTAATGTTTGTATGGCACCTAACACATCACCATTGGCGCCTGCTGTGGTATATACATCCAAGGTTGTAAGTACGGCTACTTTCCGGTCGTTGTTGGCTGAAATAGCTCCGGGCGCTATAACCACTTCATCCAGCGTGCTTGAATTAGCCTTCAGCGACAAATTAACCCGGTAGGTTTTATTGGTATCGGTTACCAGATTATAAGAAGTTGTATCATACCCCAATGCTGTAGCAATAATGGTAAGGTTTTCTTTTTTGTTGAATTGTATTTTGTAATATCCTAAGGAATCAGTGAGTCCACCTGTGATGGTATTTTTAATATATACAGTAGCGTAGGGCACAGGTTTGCCTTTGTCCGCAATTTTCCCGCTGATGGTTATTTGTGCCGTAGCTGCCCATGCAAAAAAGGATAATAGAGTTGTTACTAAAATGGATAGTTGTGTGTGCTTCTTCATGATTTTAAATTTGATGATGCAAAACTAAATCGTCATCGTGCGGGCTGCTATAGCAATTAGGTACGGGTATTGAAGAAGTAGGTAAATGAATGGTTTTTGTCGGCAGAAACATTTCTATTCTAAGATAGATCCCTCATAACTATTTCTTTCCAGGATACTAAAAATTAATTGTGCATCTATGTTCCCGCTTGCATTCTCAATGCGAAGTATTTTATCACAATCATCTAAATCAAAGTTGCATTTATAGTCTGGTTGGTGCATGCCTATTTCTGTCAAAATAGTTTGAGCAGCTCTTTTGTGTAAAACGTTCGTTTTAAATACTTCCACTGTCCTCATAGGGGATTAATTTATAGGCCAAGAATAGATTTCAATTTCGGATAACCTGTTTTGCTGATGGGTATTTTTTCTCCGGATTTTAATATGGCAATATGCCCATCTTTTTCATAAGGTTCAATGCGTGTAACCTGGTGAATTTGTACAATAAAAGAGCGGTGAACTCTTACAAATTGCGAAGGGTCCATTACCTGTTCAAAATAGCTGATGGTTTTCTTTTTAAGAGAAGAGCCATCTTTGGTATGAATTTTTACATAGTCGTCATCAGCTTGCAGATATAAAATTTCGTGCATGGGTATAATGCGAATGTTATTCCCGGTTTTAACAACTACCCTGGTATGTTGTTCTGCTGATATGGGAAGCGCTTCTTCCAGTTGTTCCGTATTTGCCGTTTTCGATTGGCTGCTTTCAGCTTTCCACTTTTGCAGGGCTTTAGCAAAACGCTCTTTACTAAAAGGCTTTAGCAAATAATCTATGGCATGGGCGTCGAATGCCTTGATTGCATATTCGTCGAATGCTGTGGTAAATATTACAGCAGGAGCAGGGTTCAATAACTCTAACATTTCAAAGCCATTTATTTTAGGCATTTGAACATCGAGGAAAATAAGATCGGGCTGAAATTGCGATATTGCTTTTACTGCCTCAAATCCGTCTCCACATTCTTGCACCACATTTATAAAAGGATAAGCATGCAGGTATTCTTTTATAACATCTCTGGCAAGGGGCTCATCATCAATAATAATCACTTTAATCATGCTGAGGAATTTTAACAGTGGTGATGAATGTGTTTAAATTTGTGTGTGTATCTAGTAAATCATTGCGTCCATAAAGAAGATAAAGCCTTCGGGATATGGAACTTAATCCAAATCCGGTGCCTTTTTTGGAGGAAGACGTATTAGGGTCAAAAGGATTTTGAACAGAAACCGATAAAATGGAATTTTCTTTTTTTGCGCTAAGTTTTATCAGCACTTTATCGGTTGTATCATATAGCCCGAACTTAATGGCATTCTCCACAATGGGTTGTAATAACAATTGAGGAATTTTAGCCGATGAACAAGCTTCATCTTTTTCAATTAACGTATCGAGCCGGTGTCCAAAACGTACTTTTTCAATATCGAGATATAGTTGTAGCAATACTAATTCTTCCTCCAGGGTAACCTGTAATTCCTCTTCCGTTTTTAATGTGCCCCTTAAAAAATCAGCAAGTTGTTGTACCATGCGCCTTGCTTCTTCTGGCCGTGAACCTGTGAGCGAACTGATAGAATTAAGGCTGTTGAACAAAAAATGCGGATGTAATTGTTTGCGCAGTTTGAAAAGTTCCGCATCACGCGTAAGTTTTTCAGCTTCCATTTTTCGTTTTTCATTCTGGCGTTGCTCTTCGTAACTATACACTACCCAGTTTATCATAGCTGCCAGTCCTATAATAAGGAAGGCGGCAAAAAACCGTACCGGAGATGACTTATAAAGAAAACTAGCATAAGAAGCATCTTTAATAAGGAAAGGAAGAACCCAATCAATTGCTAACAGCCATACCCCTGATATGCCCAAATCCCAAATGAAAACGTAAAAAAAGCTGGTTGTGCCTGGACGGTAGTAACGCAGGATGTTTCCTAAATAATAAGCGATAACGGCAAGCAGTACATTGCTGATAGCACTGTCGATAATGGAATTTCCTACGGAGACGCTAAACCAAACCAAAATCAACGTTTGAATGATTATAAAAACCAGCGCAAGCGCTATGCTTACTAACGTTAAATTGCGACTGGAATTAGAAGCCGGAAAATTCATGCTTTACGTCTTTAAGAGAACTTTAGTAGCATTGAATACTAATGCCTGCAAAGATGGAGGTACCGTCAATAACCAATGTTTTTTCAGGATTTTCTTTAATCAGGGCAGAGGGCCGTTTATCATCTACCTGCCCGAAAACAGAAGATGAATTGATGACAACCTTCCAATCGGTTGGCACTATAATGTTAGCTCCTCCAAATATCTGAACAATATCGAGAGTTACTTTTCCCGTAAAATCAGCCTGGGTAAGATTAATCTCGCATCCTCCGAAAATATTAACAATATCGCCCCCTTTAAAATTTTTCGATACAATTACTTTATGAGCTCCTCCGAAAATTGAGGTAGATTCAATAAAATCATCCCCCTTTGAAGTAGTGCCTGCATAGTTTTGCCACCTTTCCCATTTTTTTGAATAACGTTCCCTGTGTTTATAATGCATATTTTCCCAATCAACACGACGTTTGGGCCTTACAATAAGGAATAATCCAATTGCAATAATGCCGAGAGGCCATATATAATCGGATATGGCGTATTGAGGGAAGTACTCCTGTATAAGGAAAATTACCCCAAGAAGACTTATAACAAGCCACCCTCCCCAACCTCTAAAGCCGTGCTTTGCACCAACAAACAACCCCCATACAATAAGAAGCATAGGCCAGCTAAAAAGCCAGTGAGGGAATAGATAAAGGTGCATTTGCTTGAGAAGCAGCACAACACCAACTATTACAACAATTAAGCCGCCTAAGGCTTTTCCTCCACGATTGTGTTTTGGCATATTTACAGTTTCCATGATTTTTTAATTTTAGGACGCAAAACTACATCACTTGGCTAAAATGGGTTAGCCTAATTAGGTACAAGAAAGTGAAAAGTCGGTAAAAAGTAGTGTTTTGTCGGTAAAAAAGCCTGTTTGGGCAAACTTAACTATACAACCACATTTATTACCCGATAAATACCATTCCGGGCAAAACATAAATGGTGTTTTTTACGGCACACAATAACCCAAGGTATAAAAAACAAAAAATGAAGGTTTTGAGCCCATTAAACGTCTAAAATTCTACTTAGTGTAAAGTATTAACATTAATTAACAAAGATAATAGTAGTTATAGGTGCGGCTTTAACGTCATTATAGTAGATGAATCCCTTGTCGGGAAAAGATTTTTATTGACAAACGCCCATTGAGGCATTATATTTGCACCCTTTTTACTAAAAAGTAACATATTTTAAAGCATGAAATTATCAGAATTTAACTTCAATTTCCCAAAGGAACTAATAGCAGAATATCCAAGCCCAAACCGTGACGAAGCCCGCCTAATGGTGGTTCACCGTAAAACAGGCAAAATAGAGCATAAAGTATTTAAAGATATTTTGAGTTACTACAATGCCCACGATGTATTTATCATCAATAATACCAAGGTATTTCCTGCCCGCTTGTTTGGCAGAAAAGAAAAAACTGGGGCTAAGATTGAGGTATTCTTACTCAGGGAATTGAACAAAGAAAGTTTTCTGTGGGACGTGTTGGTAGATCCGGCTCGTAAAATCCGTATTGGTAACAAGCTCTATTTCGGCGATAATGATGAATTGGTTGCTGAAGTAATTGATAATACCACATCAAGGGGCAGAACCCTTCGTTTCCTTTTCGACGGAACCTATGAAGAATTTAAAAACATTGTTTACAGCCTGGGCGAAACCCCCCTTCCAAAATATATTAAAAGAGAAGTAAAAGATTCTGATAAAGACCGTTACCAAACCGTTTATGCCAGTCAGGAAGGAGCGGTAGCTGCCCCTACTGCCGGGTTGCACTTCAGTAAAGAGCTGATGAAAAGAATGGAATTGAAAGGAATCGGTTTTGCCAATGTTACCCTCCATGTGGGATTGGGTACCTTCCGACCAATTGAAGTGGAAGATTTGAGCAAACATAAAATGGATTCTGAACAGGTAGTGATCACCCAAAATGCTGCCGATATTGTAAACAAAGCCAAACAAGATAAAAGGAAGATATGTGCTGTAGGCACCACTTCCATGCGCGCTATCGAATCTTCCGTTTCCACCGAAGGATTATTGAAACCCTACGATGGCTGGACCAACAAGTTTATCTATCCTCCTTACGATTTTCATATTGCCAACAGCATGATAACCAATTTTCACGTACCGGGCTCCAGCCTGTTGATAATGGTTTGCGCATTCGGCGGATATGATTTGATTATGAAAGCATACAAAGAAGCCATCAAGAATAAATATAAGTTCTTCTCGTATGGCGATGCCATGCTCATTCTCTGATAAACGATAAAATGGCTGAAAATGGGAAGAAATATGCCTTAATAATGGCGGGAGGCAAAGGAATGCGGATGAACAGCCCTGTTCCCAAGCAATTCCTGAAATTAGAGGGCAAGCCCATTTTGTTGCATAGCATTGACAAATTTCTGAACACCGACCCCAATATTGAAATTATCCTTATCCTTCCGCAGGAGTATTTGAAAATGTGGGAACAGGTGTGTGCCGAATATATGTTCCATAAGCCGGTGAGAATAGCATACAGCGGCGAAACCCGTTTTCATTCCGTTAAAAACGGATTGGAACTGGTAACTGAAGAAAGCATTGTGGCTATTCATGATGCGGTTCGCCCCCTTGTAAGCAGCAAAACCATCCAGGTGACTTATAAAGCGGCTGAAATGTACGGCAATGCTATACCTGCCATACCTATTAATGATTCTATCCGGCAGATTGAATCTACCCGCAGCATTGCTGTTGATCGTTCCCGTTATTGTGCCACACAAACACCCCAATGTTTCCGTTCCGAAATTATTAAGAAAGCTTACCAGCAGGAATATAAATATACGTTTACCGATGATGCTGCGGTAGTGGAAGCTTTGGGAGAACAAATAAAACTTGTGGATGGCAACCCCGAAAATATTAAAATTACCAGCCCTAAGGATCTCCTTATTGCAGAGGTATTGCTGAAAGCCGAAGCACAGCCTTTCACTACGAATAAAATATAGTGCGTAACTTTGCACCTATGGCAGCATCGGAAACATCACCGAGGAATATCCGTCATTTAGGATTAAATGACATTACCTATTGGTTTAAGCAACGGGGAGAACCTACTTTTCGTGGCAAACAGGTATATGAATGGCTTTGGCAAAAGGCGGCTCATACGTTCGACGATATGAGTAACCTGCCAAAAGCTACACGAGAAGCACTCAAGACAGATTTCGTTATCAATAGTTTTGAAAGCGTTATATCGCAAATCAGCAAAGACGGAACCATTAAAAATGCTTTCCATTTGTATGATAACAAGCGGGTGGAAGGGGTTTTGATTCCTGCTGAAAAGCGTATGACGGCCTGCATCTCATCGCAGGTGGGTTGCAGCCTCGAATGTAAATTTTGTGCTACCGGTAAGCTAAAGCGTGAACGTAACTTGGGCGCCGATGAAATTTACGATGAAGTTGTTTTTATTCAAAAGCAAACGCTCGAAAAATATAATACACCTCTTACCAATATTGTATTTATGGGCATGGGCGAACCCCTGCTGAACTACAACAATGTGATGGAAGCCATTCAAAAAATTACATCTCCTGAAGGACTTAATTTTGCTGCACAGCGTATTACGCTGTCTACTGCCGGAGTGGCAAAAATGATAAGAAGATTGGGTGATGATAACGTACGGTTCAATCTTGCCTTGTCGCTGCATGCTGTTACAGACGAGAAAAGAAGTAAGATAATGCCCATTAACGATACCAATAAGTTAGAGGAAGTAGCCGACGCATTAAAATACTTTTATAGCAAAACGCAAACAAAGGTTACGTACGAATATATTGTGTTTAAAGACTTTAACGATACCATGGGTGATGCCTATAAACTGGCAGAGTTTTGTAAAATAGTGCCCTGCAAGGTAAACTTGATAGAATATAACCCCATAGATGGAGGTGATTTTAAACAAACAAGCCCCGAACGTATGGGCTCATTTGTAAAGCTATTACGCGCCCGCGGAATTATTGTGAATATACGCCACAGCCGGGGTAAAGATATTGATGCCGCCTGCGGACAGTTAGCAAATAAGCTGCAAGAGGCAGGAGTAGCGAAGTAGCCCATTATCGTCATTGCGAGGCTCCGCGAAGCAATCTCATCCAATTTTTTCGAAAGTAATTTCTGTTTTGTAAGACGTCCGCCTGAGGCGGATGACGATTGGATGCACTCGGAACTAAATTTTGGGCTTCAAAATCTCTCCAAAAATAAATATGAAAATAATATAGAATAATTATAGAAATAATATAAAATAATAATAGATAAATATGATTGCGGTTATTAACACTGCTTGAAAATGAATCAGTTACAAGGCAATCTATATTTAAATAATATAAATAAATATAAAATGCTGCAAAAACACACCCAAAAATTACCTGTAAAACGTCCTATTATTTTTCATCCCGATTATCTTTATACAAAGATAGGATGTTGAAAAGCGGATTTGGGAAAGGTCAATGACTGGTGGATACTGGTTAATAAGTTGAACGATACTGTAATCTAAAGACTGGTATGTAACTGTTTTATTTTTTCAAGCCATCTTTTCTGCTCAATAGTATCTATTCCATGTTTAGTGCAAGAATCATATAAATTCTGTTCTTTGTCTAAAAGGTTACGGTATTGATTGACAACACTGTCGATATATACACTTGATTTACCCCAACAATGGGATGCTGCAATTTGGGCTTTATTGGCAAAAATGTCGGCGATATCAAAATGTCCTTGCTCATGTTGCAATAGTAAGACATCATTTTTAAGAGTGGTTCTTACCCATGATGAATCCGTATCAAAATATAATTTTACAATTGCAGGAGGATAGTTATACGTTTTATTTATTAGAACATCAAAGCCAGTGAATGAAATGGCACCACGCTCATTATATTTTTTACCTTCTGGAACCGGTCCATTAAAGTCTGACCAACTTAATTGTCTCCATGTATTTATATAATTAGGAAAAATGATTCCTAATGTAATCTTATATGGTATAACCACTAGAGAAAGATTCATAAATATTAATACGGTTAACGTTGCAGTTCCTTTTGATAATTTCTGTTCATCTTCTTGAGTTTTTTTTGAAAATCTAATATCGTAGCAGGTAGCGATGGTTAATATTAGAATGGTAGCCCCAATATTATAATATGTATACGAAAGTCTAATTAATGGAAGAAGAAATAGAATTGCAGAGAATAAAGTAATGGTGAAGAGTGGCCATCTTTTTTTAAATAATAAAATAATTGCTCTAACAAAATGGATTAGGAAATAAATAACGGGAATAATAAGAAAAGGAAGACCATATTTACCTGGCCAATTAAAGTGAGTAAAAATGATATAAGTTAAAGAAACTAAACAGATAAAAATTATAATATGTCTGTACCTTCTGAACACCATAAATATGATTATACATCAATTTTCCCTCTCCTTAAACCTTATCCCTAATGTTTCAAGTTCTTTTAATAGCGGCTCATATATTTCTTTAACCGTAGGAGTTTGAACACCGGTTAACTTTATTTTTCTTTCTAAAATAAGTTTGGTAATTATTCCAACCGGTAGGCCCACAGTCTTCGCCATTGCCGTATACACAAATCCTTCGCCTATTACCACCAACGATGAATTTAATTTATAAAGGGCGCCTTTTAATTCGTATTCAAACTGGTGCTGCATCACAATCATATCAATATCTCCGGCTTTCAGGTCCCATTTGCTTTCCAACAGGGTTTGCAAAATGAGTGCGGGAGAGGCATTTTTTATTTTTAAACGTGTATCTTCAAAAAGCCCAAGCCATTCCAATTTAGCCATAATGTCTCCATCCACAGGAATACCAATATATTCGGCAAGTTTTGTTTTGGTATCTCCTCTTTTCTGAGGTAAAAAAGATTCCACCACTTCGCGAATGCTTAATTTTTCTGAATCGGGAATTATGTAGCTGTCATCCGTCATTCCCAGTTGCACAAACACATTCCATGCTTCGCTGTAGCCGGGTTTACGCAGGGTACCTCGTAAAATAGTTTGCGCATCTTCAATTCCGTAAATGGAACGATAGTTTAGCGAATCGCGATTGGCATAGCCTTCAAAATAGCCTAAACTGTCGATATAGATTTTTTCTGTACGGGTAAAAAGCCGGTGATAAGGAATAAAAGCATATTTGCCATTCTCAATATATTTTGCAGTTCCCTGGCCTGCGAGGATTACATTCCTTGGGTTCCAGGTAAATTTATACCCCCAGGGGTTCTTGTCTGATTCAGGCGCTATTAATCCTCCGGTGTATGATTTAAACAGAGTTAGTTTGCCACCTTCTGCTTTTATACGATCAATAATCTTCATGGCAGAGGCATGGTCCAGGCCGGGGTCCAAACCCGATTCATTCATCAAAATAATTCCTGCTTTTTTGGCATCTTCGTCCAATCGTTTCATTTCGGGTGAAACATACGAAGCTGTAATCAAATGCTTTGCATATTTTACACATTGCATTGCAACCGCGGGATGATGAAAAGCGGGCAGCATGGAAATTACTAAATCAGTCTCTTTGATTTCTTTATTAGTTGCAGCCTGATCGCGGATGTCTAATAAAATAGCCTTTGAGCGAGGGTGATTTTGCGTTTTTTGCCTGGCCAATTCTATAGAAGTATCGGCAACAGTAACCGTATAATTATACTCGGATGCTGCCTTTAAAAGGTATTCAATTAAAGACGAGGAAGAACGTCCGGCGCCGAGTATAAGTATGTTTTTCATCTAACGTTGCATTCCAGTAATTTTTCGTGGCCGATATAAGCCTCTAATTTATCGCCTACCGATACGGGTCCCACGCCTGAAGGTGTGCCTGTATAAATTAAATCGCCCATTTTAAGGGTAACAAATCTTGAAACGTATTCGATAATGGTATCGAACTGAAAAAGCAAATCGCGTGTATTACCCGATTGCACAGTGGTACCATTTATATCCAGATGGAAAGGTATGGTATACAGGTTTACAAAATCAGTCTTAGGTACAAACCGGCCAATGGGTGCAGAGTAATCAAAGGCTTTAGCCATTTCCCAAGGTAATCCGTTTTTTTTACAATTGGCCTGCAAATCGCGTGCGGTAAAGTCAATACCTACGGTTAATTCATCAAAATATTTGTGGGCGAATTTTTTTTCTATATGTTTTCCATTGCGGTTTACTTTTAGCACAATTTCCACTTCATGGTGAATCTCCTGCGAAAAATCAGGATAAAAAAACGGGTCGCCGTTTCGTACAATGGCATTCTCCGCTTTCATAAAGAATACAGGATCTCCGGTAGCTTCTGCTTTCATTTCTTTTATATGTTCAGAGTAATTCCGCCCGATACAAATTATTTTCATGCCTGTTGATTAATGAGTTTTCGATTTTAAACTTTGATATGCTTTTTCAGCTTCTTTAAACTTCGGATTGATGCGATAGGCATGGGCATAATCTACCAATGCCTTGTCGTACTGCTTTAGCATTTCATAGCAATTAGCCCTGCCATAATATGCCATGTAATGGGCGCTATCGTATTTGATAACCTGGTTAAAATAGCCAAGTGATTTTGTATAATCTGTCTTATCTTCGTTGTAAATAACGCCCAGGTTATAGTAAGCATTTTTATAAGTAGAATCTACTTGTAAAAGTTCCTGGTAAGCTTTTATGGCATTATCGTAATCTCCGCCAAATTGGTAAAACATACCCTTATCGTAATATGATTCAGGATTTTGAGGCTCAATATTGGTTGCATCATCATAATACGAAAGCGCAATGGCATCGCCTCTTGCAGCAAACAACAATCCAATTTGTATATAGGCATCGTAATTATTAGGGTCTTGTTCTATAGCCGTCTGTATACTCGAAATCGCTTTTGCAGTGTCATGCGTTTCAATGTATATCATACCCTTTAAAAAATATGCCTTCCCTATGTAAGGATTAACTCGTAACGCCTGATTGATGAGTGTAACAGCATCTTCGTATTTCTCCACATATAAATACAATTCAGCCAGTTTTAACATGGCATCTGTATTTTTCGGGTCAAGCCTTATGGAAGCAATGAATGCATCGCGTGCTTCGTGGGTATGGCCGGTTAAAAACTCAACATCAGCGAGGTTGTAATAATAGGCCGATTTTGTGCTGTCCAGCCTAACGGCTTTTGCCAAATCAGCCAATGCAGGTGAATAGCTTTTACTTAACACCTCGAGTTTTCCCCGGCTCCAATAAGCATTTGCATTGGCAGGATTTGATGCAATAAGGCCTGTATAGTAATTTATCCTGGCTGGTATCGTATCTCCACTATGCTGTTTTGATAAAGAATCAGCAGATGAATTACTGATAGTAGATTTTACACTGCTATTGTGACAGGATGTTACTAAAACCCCTGTTAATAAAAGGCAAACTGCACAATTTACGAATACTCTCCCACGGGATAAATTGCCAATGAATTTCATGCATCATTTACAATTATCAGGCTTTTACTATCAGGGCTTCTTTTATTTTATTTTCAATTTCTTCGGCTAATTCCGGGTTATCGTTAAAAATTTGTTTTACAGCATCCCTGCCTTGTCCCAGGCGGGTCTCGCCATAACTGAACCAGGAACCGCTCTTTTTAACAATATTTTTTTCTACCCCGATATCTATTATTTCGCCCACTTTTGATATGCCTTCGCCATACATAATATCAAACTCAGCCAAGCCAAAAGGAGGGGCCAATTTATTTTTCACCACTTTCACGCGGGTGCGGTTACCTACTACCGTTTCGCCTTCTTTTAGTTGACCTATCCGGCGGATATCAAGACGAACGGAAGAATAAAATTTAAGTGCATTTCCGCCCGTGGTGGTTTCAGGATTGCCAAACATAACACCAATTTTTTCTCTTAATTGATTGATAAAAATACAGCAGCATCCTGTTTTGTTAATGGTACCTGTGAGCTTACGTAATGCCTGCGACATGAGCCTTGCCTGTAATCCCATTACAGAATCGCCCATTTCACCTTCAATTTCACTACGGGGAGTAAGGGCTGCAACCGAGTCAATTACAATAATATCAATAGCGCCGGAACGAATAAGATTATCAACTATTTCAAGCCCCTGTTCACCATTATCAGGTTGTGAAATTAAAAGATTCGATATATCTACTCCCAATTTCTTAGCATAATTCAAATCGAAAGCATGTTCGGCATCAACCATAGCTGCAATACCGCCTGCTTTTTGTACATTGGCTATGGCATGAATAGCCAGTGTGGTTTTTCCCGAAGATTCCGGGCCATATATTTCCACTACCCTGCCTTTTGGCAAGCCTCCTATACCAAGGGCAATATCTAAGGTAAGCGAACCGGTAGGTATTACTTCCGGAAGTTCAATTGGTGTATCACCCATTTTCATTACGGTGCCTTTACCATATGTTTTTTCTATCTTATCAAGTGTGAGTTGGAGTGCTTTTAACTTTTCTTTATTAGCCTCTTTCATGTCTTCTTTTTTCTTTTCTGCTACTTTTTCCATGTTCAATATTTAATAGTGATTTTTAAATGAAGCGTAAATATAAGTAATTATGAAATGGGTGTGGAAGAAGTTATCCAATACTAGCTTATTTAACTACGTTTTGTAGCTTTTACCATTGGAAAAGAGACATTTTTCAACCCATTTTTCAGGAATGTATTAAGTCATATTTTCATTCATATATACATATGGAGCTCCATCCTGCCACATTTAATATTTCAAATACTCTATATAATTCAAATAATGATAATAAATAAGAAACAGTTAAGTAAGAAGAGAGTAAAAAACTGAGATTTTGACTTAATTATTCCATATTCCTTACCTTTGCTGTCTCAAAATAAGATTGTGGTATTAAAGAAAGAAGTTAAAATAGGAATAGTAGTAGCCGTTGCACTTGCAATGCTTATATATGGGCTGAACTTTTTGAAGGGCGTAAATATATTTAAACATACTAAAATAATATACGCTGTTTATAATGATATACAGGGTGTTGTTCCCTCTAATCCGGTGGTTGTAAATGGTTTTCATATAGGCCAAATAAAAGACATTGCCATTGAACCAAATGCATCGGGTAAGATAATTGTTATTATGCAAATTACCAATGCGGATGTGAAGATTCCCCGCAATTCGGTTGCCCGGATTTTCAGTGCTGATTTTCTTGGATCCAAAGCCATTGGAATTGATTTGGGAACAAGCACCGAACTGATTAAGGATGGCGACACTCTTTCTTCAAGCGTGGAAGAATCTATTAAAGAAACAGTAGACAAACAAATATTGCCACTTAAAAAGAAAGTTGAAAATCTGATTTCATCACTCGATACTACCATTGGAATTATAGACGGAATTTTCAGCAAAACCACCCAGGATAATTTGACTCAAAGTATCCAAAGTATCCGTATTTCTTTAAAACATATTGAAAATACAACAGCGAGTGTGGACCAGCTTATGGGAAGTGAAAAGACACACATAGCATCCATTCTTGGAAAGATTGATGAAATTTCAACCACGCTTGCGAAAAATAGTGGTAATCTCAGCAAAATCATTACCAATTTTGCCCGTATAAGCGATACTATTGCCAAGGCGAATATTCAAGGCACTATTAATAATGCCGATAGCGCACTCTATTATACAGCACAAATAATGGGCAAAATAAATAGGGGAGAAGGTTCTATAGGTATGTTGGAAAAAGATACAACTCTTTATAACCGGCTTTCGGGTGCATCCGAACAGCTCAGGCAATTGCTGGAAGATTTCCGACTACATCCTAAAAGGTATGTGCATTTTTCTGTTTTTGGTAAAAAAGAGTAAACATGGTTTCGCAAATAATATTCATACTAATTCTTGCAACAGCCATCATTTCATTCTGGCGTGCTGTTAACAGGATAAGTAAGAATATTAACCTGGGCCGTCCGCTCGATCGTAAAGACCACCCGGCTGAAAGATGGAAAACCATGCTCATGGTTGCTATAGGGCAAAGCAAAATGGTGAAGCGTCCGCTGGCGGGCATTATGCACATTCTTATTTATGCCGGATTTATCATCATCAATATTGAAGTACTTGAAATCCTTATTGATGGCGTAACAGGGCAGCACCGCATATTTTCATTCCTCGGTTCTTTCTACACTCTTCTCATTTCTGCATTTGAATATTTAGCCGTAGGTGTAATAATTGCCTGTGTGACTTTTTTACTCCGCAGAAACGTTGCAAGATTGAAACGGTTTTGGTCAAGAGAAATGACTGCATGGCCACGCTCCGATGCCAACATCATTCTCATTACCGAAATATTATTGATGTGCGCTTTTCTCACACTTGACACATCAGATACTCTTATTCAACGAGCCACCCATCCCCAATATGCTGGATTCACCGTTAGCAATATGCTCGTGGGAATATTTAATGGTTCTTCTATTCCTTCGCTTGAGTTTATAGAACATTTTTGCTGGTGGTTCCATATCATTGGCATTCTTGCTTTCCTCAACTATGTGCCTTACTCCAAGCACTTCCATATCATTCTTGCCTTTCCGAATGTGTATTATTCCAATCTGAATCCGAAAGGAGAATTCACAAACCTGGCATCAGTTACGAAAGAAATTCATTTAATGTTGAACCCCGAAAGTGCTCCCGCCGATGCTGGAAATGCTGCACCACCCGAACGCTTTGGGGCAAAAGATGTATTTGATTTAAGCTGGAAACAACTGATGGACGCTTATTCGTGCACCGAATGCGGAAGATGCACTTCGAGCTGCCCCGCAAACCAAACAGGTAAACTTTTGTCTCCACGCAAAATAATGATGGATACGAGAGATCGGCTGCAGGAGGTTGGAAAGAACATAGCTAAGAACGGAAAGTTTGTGGACGACGGAAAATCATTACTCAACAATTACATATTGCCCGAAGAAGTCTGGGCATGTACATCGTGCAATGCCTGTACACAGGAATGTCCAGTAAACATTGACCCGCTTTCCATTATTGTAGATATACGTCGCTTTTTGGTTATGGAGCAAAGTGCAGCTCCGCAAGAACTTGCTATGATGCTTAACAACATTGAAAACAATGGAGCTCCCTGGCAGTTCCCTGCATCGGACAGGTTGAACTGGACAAATACTTTGTGACAGATAGCTTATTGGTCAAGATAGGAATCAAGTATAAAATACTTCGATTAATTATGTATATGTGAAAATACTTATTTACGGTGCAGGTGTTATAGGTAGTATTTATGCTACAAAGCTTTATGAAGCAGGTTGCGATGTGACCTTGTTAGCCCGTGACAAACGGTATGAAGATTTAAAACAAAATGGAATAATTATAAAAAATATCCTAACAGATAAACAATCCATAATGCATGTTCCACTGACGAGACAATTAACTACAACAGACTTTTACGATTTGATAATTGTAACGGTGCGTTTAGATCAAATTGACTCTGTAATACCTGTTTTGAAAGCTAATATTGCTTGCCCTTTAGTTATGTTTATGTTCAATAACCCAGTAAGTATAAACCAACTGGCTAATGAATTATCTACCAAACAGCTTATCTTAGGATTTCCCGGTGTTGGAGGAACTATTCAAGATAACCGGATAGACTACATCCAAATAAAACAACAGAAAACCACTATTGGGGAATTAAATGGTAAAACTTCGGCTCCGGTTAAGGAGATAAAAGCCTTTATGGAAAAAGCCGGGTTTGAAGTAGAAGTTATTAACCACATGGAAGACTGGTTAAAAATACATGCAGTATTTATAGCGTGTGTATCTGCCGCAATTGCAAAAGAAAATGGGGACAGTGTTCAATTAGGTAAAACAAAAAACAGTGTTAGATTAATGGTAAAAAGCATCGGGGAAGGCTTTACCGCATGCAAAAGATTGGGGATAGCTATTGTACCTGCTAATTTGAAAATAATTTTCATGGTAATGCCGCAATGGTTTTCCATTTTGTATTGGCAAAAAGCAATGCGCGGAAAAATTGGCACGCTATCAATTGCATCACATGCGAATAAGGCTAAAGAAGAGATGCAACTTCTGGCAGAAAAAGTATTAACAATAGTACATTCTTCTTCTTATCCTACGCCAACCTTAGATGGATTACTTTCATCATTTATAAATTTAAAAAACGCAACTACAGTCCTCCCAATTTCCTAACTTTGTACATAATTTTATTTCATGTCAAAACTTCCTCTTACTGTTAAAATACCCTGCTATCTATTAAGCATAGTATTAGGCGTTATTATTCTTATTTACTCCAAAGATTTTTTATTGCCTATTCTGCTGGCGGGGTTACTCTCTATATTGTTATATCCTTTGTTTAAAAGGCTTACCATGTGGAAACTGCCAACCATTTTAGCAGTATTTGTAACTATGTTGGTGGTGGTAATAGTAATTGTTGGTGCAGCCATGATAATAAGCAAACAAATTAGTCTTGTAATAACGGATATTTATGGTTCGGGAGGAAAAATAAATGAAAAAATAGCTGCCCTGCATAACTATATAGCAGTCCATTTTAATGTAGATGATACTACTATTTCATCTTGGCTATCGAATGAAAAAGATAAACTGCTAAGCAACGTTGGAAATATAGCTTCCGGAGCTTTTAATACCACTACCAATTTTATGGGTACGCTTGTTATTATTATCGTTTATGTATTTTGCTTTTTATTATATAATACTGCGTTCCACGATTTTGCATATGCATTGATGGATAACGAGCGTCACGATGAAGCCACCACTATTATCAGTCACATACAAAAATTGGTACAGCATTACCTTTTAGGGCTGCTTACTGTTATTTTAATCATAGGTACTTGCAACACCATTGGATTACTAATAATTGGCGTTGACCATGCCCTGTTTTTTGCATTTTTTGCAGCTATGTTAACTATTATCCCCTATATTGGAATATTCATTGGTGCCTCTCTTCCTGTGGCCTATGTGCTTCTTACCAGAGATTCTGCTTGGCCGGCAATAGGTGTTTTAGGGACATTTCTCATCGTACAATTTCTCGAGTCGAATTTTATCACGCCAAAAATAGTGGGCTCAAGGGTAAGTGTTAATCCTTTTGTTGCTATAGTTGCGTTGCTGATAGGAGCAGAAATATGGGGAATACCCGGAATGTTATTAAGCATACCCCTTACGGCTATTCTAAAATTGCTGCTTGACCTTAGGCCAAGAACCAAAGCCCTAGGGTACTTTTTAGGTAGCGAGTTTACCGATAAAAAAAACGATCCCTTCAAGTTTTTTGGTAAGGACAACGACCAGGCGGAATCTCCCCAAAAATAATTTCACATAATATGCCAGTCTACAAATATGAGGATGGGCTAAGCACAGAGCGGCTCTATACGCGCTTCTTAGTGGAGGATGATCATATAGAATGGGCTAAGTTCTTTGAAGACGAAGAAACCATGCAGTATTTTCCAAGCTTTGTTACTTCCAATAAAGAAAAGATAAACCCTTGGGTTGAAAAGCAAATAATCCGGTATAAAGAAAAGCGATACGGTTTACAGGCATTAATAAATAAACAGACGAACGAATTTATTGGTCAATGCGGACTACTATTACAAGAAATAGACGGCAAGCAGGAAGTGGAAGTAGGGTACCATATCTTTAAAAAATATTGGGGGCAAGGTTATGCACCCGAAGCTGCCAAAGCCTTTATAAATTATGGATTTGAAAATAAGCTGGCTCCTTCCATCATTTCCATTATTGATGTCAGGAATATGCAATCGCAACGGGTAGCAGATAAAAATGGGCTAAGACGGGATAAACAGACTAAGTGGGCAGATTTGGATGTGTTTGTTTATCGGATTTTTCCGTCAAAATTATAGTCCGATTTTATTAATACTTTTGTTCATACTAAAAAACGCCTATGCCCCAATTTAACGGAATGCTCCGAAGCAAATTGCCTAATGTCGGCACCACCATATTTACGGTAATGTCTGCATTGGCAAATGAGTATAATGCCATAAACCTTTCACAAGGATTTCCCAATTTTGAATGTTCGCCTGAATTAGTAAGCCTGATAAATGAATACATGAAAAAGGGCTATAACCAATATGCGCCTATGCAAGGTATTATGCCGCTGAGGGAAGCTATTGCCGAGAAAATGCAGGAACTGTATGGGGCAAAATATAATCCTGAAAAAGAAATCAACATTACAGCCGGTGGTACCGAAGCCATTTATGCAGCCATTACTGCGGTGGTTAATGAAGGAGATGAAGTGATAGTGATTGAACCTGCTTACGATTGCTATGTTCCTGCCATTGAACTTTCAGGTGGAATACCTGTTTATGTTCAGTTGAAAGCGCCTAATTACACTATAGACTGGAATGAGGTGAAGAAAAAAATATCACATCGCACGCGCATGATTATGATTAACACTCCGCACAACCCAACAGGGGCTGTGATGACTGAAAAAGATATGACGGAGTTGGATAATATTACCAAAGGGACAGACATACTTATTTTAAGTGATGAAGTATACGAGCATATTATTTTCGATGGACTGAAACACCAGAGCGTATGCCGTTTCCCACGTCTTGCCGAAAGAAGTTTTATTGTATTTTCATTTGGGAAAACATATCACGCCACAGGCTGGAAAATGGGTTATGTGTTGGCGCCCGAAAAGCTGATGACAGAGTTTCGAAGGGTACATCAGTTTATTGTATTTACGGTAAATACGCCCTTTCAATATGCACTGGCTGATTATATGAAAAAGAAAAGCGAGTATCTCGAACTGGGAAAATTCTATCAGCAAAAACGCGACTATTTTATCAACCTGATTAAAGGTTCTAAATTCAAGTTTGTCCCGGCATCAGGTTCCTATTTCCAATTGCTCGATTACAGTAAAATAACCCTGGCAAAAGATACCGAGTATGCTATCAAGCTTACCAAAGAAGCGGGTGTAGCCAGTGTGCCTACTTCGGTATTTTATCATGACCAGGTAGATAATAAATTTTTACGGTTTTGTTTTGCAAAAACAGATGAAACACTCGAAAAAGCAGCAGAAAAATTGTGTAAAGTAAAATGACAAAAGACCTAAAAATAACTTTGGTACAAACTTCTCTTGCATGGGAAGATGTAGATGCAAATCTTGCAGCGTTTTCTCAGAAGCTTGCCGGACTGGAGCCCTCATCAACTGATGTAATTGTATTACCGGAAATGTTCACTACCGGGTTTACCATGAATGCAAGCGGTGTTGCCGAAACTATGGATGGTAAAGCAATAAAGTGGCTTGCCAATATGGCATCACAAAAAAAATGCGTGATTACAGGCAGTTTGGTTATTAAGGAAAATGGCAACTATTATAATCGTCTTATTTGGATGTGCCCTGATGGCACCTATGAGGTTTACGATAAGCGACATACTTTCCGCATGGCGGAAGAAAATAAAACATATGCGAGCGGAAATAAAAAACTGGTAGTTGAATTGAACGGATGGAAAATCTGCCCGATGATATGTTATGACTTGCGCTTTCCAGTTTGGAGCCGCAATACCGGAGACTATGATTGCCTTATATATGTTTCCAATTGGCCCGAAAGAAGAAGCTATGCATGGAGACACTTACTAATAGGCCGCGCAATAGAAAACCAGGCGTATGTGGTAGGAGTAAATCGTATCGGATATGATGGGAATGGTATAGATTATCCGGGTTATTCCGTTGCCTTAAGTCCCAAAGGAGAGCCGTTAAGTAACATTAGCCCTAATATTGATACTATTGAAACGGTGACACTTTCATATAAAGAACTCGAAGACTTTCGCAGGGAATTTCCTGTCGCCCTGGATGCTGATAAATTCAACATAGAATAACCCGAATTAGTAACGAACTTATAACTCATAGTTCTTAGTTTATAGTTAATAGCCTATATTTGTAAAAAATTATCAGAATGAAGTTAAGTGAAATTATAGCGGTGCAAGGTATGAGTGGATTATACAAAACCGTTGCCCAAGCTAAAAATAGCGTAATTGTAGAGTCGTTAACCGATAAAAAAAGAATGCCGGTATATGCATCCCAACGGGTGAATAGCCTGGAAGCTATAAGCGTTTTTTGCCAGGATAAGGATATACCGCTTGCTGATGTATTCAAAAAAATAGCTGAAAAGGAAAACAAAGGACCTGCATTGGATCATAAGTCTTCTGAGGCCGATATGCTTAAATATTTTGGCGAGGTGCTTCCCGAATTCGACAGGGAAAAAGTGCATACATCCGATATCCGTAAAATGCTAATGTGGTATAACATTCTTCAAAGTAATAACATGCTTGATATTGAAGAAGAAACTGCTGTTGAAGGGGAAGATAAGGCCGCTTTGCCTGCTGCTGAAAATGCACCTGCAAAACCACAAAAGCACCAACAAAAACAGTCAGCTCCTAAGCCACAGAAAGCCCGTACCGGACAAAAACAAACTGTTCGGAAAACAGGAGTGGCCTAATATTCAGGTAACGTAAAAATATAAAGCCTGTCTTTTTGTGATTAAGAGACGGGCTTTTTTGTCTTTTAGCACAACAACAAGGGTTTCTACTTTAAAAAGATTCTGGCGCAGCCTGGTATCTATCCCTTTAGTTAGTTGCTGCTACCACATCCAGTATCATAAAAGTACCCGGCTTCATAGTGGGTTTGGGTTTAGGCCCATCTACTTTTACAGAATGAACTGGCATATACTCGGCCGCCGGTAAATAAATGTGGCCTGTTTTAGTATTTATGGCCATAGTTCTAGCACTTCTTTGTGTTTCAAAATTTTCCAATACTGTGTAATTGTTTCCACTTTCTTTTACAATGGTAAGCGTTCCGGTTCCATTTGAGCTATATACAAGCATTCTTTCGGCATCAAAACAGGCAGCATCAGGTCCGTCACCAATGGGAACGGTTGTTATAACAGAGCCCTTATCAGCATCCGATACTACCATCATTTGATTATCGCAAACAGAAAAAAGCCTGCGGTTCTTTTTATCAATTGCCAAGCCGGAAGGGCTTTCGCCCGGCGCAATAGGCCATTGTCTCAAAACCTTCATACTAGTTGCATCAATCTCATCTATGGCGTTTTTATCTTCTATGTTTACATATAATTTACCGTTTCCATCGGCCACACAAAATTCAGGTTTGCCATCCAAGGGAATAGTGCCTATAACCATATTTGTTTTTGCATCTATAACGGTAGCATTCTTACCTTTTCCATTCATGGTAAATACTCTTTTAGTTACATCATCATAAGCTATGGCATCCGGTTTAGCCCCGGAAACCTTTACCTTGGTTATAACGGCATTGGTTTTCAAATCAAAAACAGTAACCGTAGTATCTTTTCCGTCGCTCACAAAACCTTTATTCAAATCGTCGGCCAATGCTATGCCATGTACTCCATAAGTATTTGGAATAACTGCTATTTGCTTATTAGTGTTCAAATCAACCACCTGCACTATATTGCTGTGCGAAACATATAAACGGTTTAATTCTTCATCTACACTCACATAGTCCCATCCTCCTGCGCTGTCAATTTTAATGCGGTCGGCAATTTTATAGTGCGATTTTTCCTGGGCGTTTACGCACATTCCAATCGAGGTAATGCAGAAAAGGGTTAAAAGGGTGGTTTTCATGAGTATAAAGTTTTAATTGGCCAAATATAGAATTTCTATGCTACGTAAATATTAACTTTGCAAAAAACTCACCATGAATACTGCTGAAACTACTACCATACCGGCTATAGATTTTGCAACCAGCGAAACCCAACAAATGATTGCGGATACCCTGCGCAAATTCGGGAAAGAATATATACAGCCCCACATTATGGAATGGGATGAAAGCCAGAAATTTCCTATAGAGGTATTTAAGAAATTAGGAGAATTAGGATTCATGGGCGTTCTTGTACCTGAAGAATACGGTGGTGCAGGTTTTGGTTACTTTGAATACGTTACAGCCATTGTAGAAATATCTAAAATAGATGGTTCCATAGGTCTTTCTTTTGCCGCACATAATTCCCTTTGTACTGGTCATATTTTACAGTTCGGGAACGAAAAACAAAAGAAAAAGTACTTGCCCAAACTTGCATCCGGAGAATGGATTGGAGCCTGGGGATTAACAGAAACAGGCACCGGGTCCGATGCCGGGAATATGGCTACCACAGCTGTAAAAGATGGAGAGTACTATATTATAAACGGGGCCAAAAATTTTATTACGCATGGTATCTCGGGAGATGTTTCAGTAGTGATGACAAGAACAGGCGAAAAAGGCGATTCGCATGGAATGACTGCTTTTATTGTAGAAAAGGGTACACCCGGATTCACCACCGGTAAAAAAGAAAATAAACTGGGTATGCGGGCATCGGAAACAGCCGAACAGATATTTACCAATTGCAGGGTACACAAAAGCCAAATAATGGGTGAGGTAGGCGATGGATTTGTGCAGGCGCTTAAAGTACTTGATGGCGGAAGAATATCCATTGCCTCATTGGCGTTGGGCATTGCCAAGGGAGCGCTGGATGCATCAATTAAATATTCCAAGGAAAGAAAACAATTTGGCAAAGCCATCAGCGAATTTCAGGGTATTGCTTTTAAGCTTGCAGATATGGCAACCAAAATTGAAGCTGCCGAACTACTCATTTATCACGCCGCTGACCTTAAGAACAGGCATCAAAAAGTGACCAGGGAAAGTGCGTCTGCTAAATATTATGCCTCGGAAATAGCTACTGAAGTAGCTAATGATGCGGTTCAAATTTTCGGAGGATATGGCTATACCAAAGATTTCCCGGTTGAAAAATATTACCGCGACGCTAAGCTTTGCACCATTGGCGAAGGCACTTCTGAGATACAAAAAGTGGTGATTGCCCGTGAAATTCTTAAATAGGTCGAAAACTAAAAGACTGGTACTATAAATTATGTAGATTTGCTTATCGTTAACTTACAAACTTTATAACTTTTTAACCTTATAATTATTATGCCATTTACACTTCCCACATTACCATACGAATACAAGGCCCTTGAGCCGAATATTGATGCAATGACCATGGAAATTCACCATACCAAGCATCACCAAGCCTATGTGAACAACTTAAACAACGCTATTGCCGGCAAACCCGAAGAAAGCATGAGCATTGAAGATATTTGCAAGAATATTTCCAAATACCCTATGGCGGTTAGAAACAATGGCGGAGGACATTTTAACCATAGCCTGTTCTGGACAATTATGAAACCCGACGGTGGAGGCGAACCTACCGGAAAATTGGCCGATGGCATTAAATCTGCTTTCGGTTCATTTGCCGATTTTAAAACCAAATTTGCTGAAGCAGGCACTACTCGTTTTGGATCAGGCTGGGCATGGCTTTGTGTAAGCGGAGGTAAATTAGCTGTTTGCTCTACGCCAAACCAGGATAACCCGTTAATGGATATTTCGGAATGCAAAGGCACACCTATTCTTGGAATGGATGTGTGGGAACATGCGTATTACCTGAAATATCAAAACCGTAGGCCCGATTATATTGCCGCTTTCTGGAATGTAGTTAACTGGGATGAGGTTTCAAAACGTTTAGAGGCAGCTAAGTAATCCATACTAAGGGATTGCTTGTTTATTGCATTGTTATTCATGAGAAAACTTTGTATTCTTTTCTTATGTTTTATGGGGTGTATTACTACATCCGTAAAGGCCGGTAATTTGGGTATTCCTGGGAATGCAATTGTAATTCTTAACGGAGTTGAGGTGCTTGCTGATCAACACTATTTATTACCCGCCGATTCGTTACAAGCCAATGCAAAGGATACTATAATTTATCACAGAAAGCATAGAGCAATTGCTGCTTTGCTGGCTTTTCCGCTCTTGGGGGTTTTCGGGTTGCACCGTATATATATGCATACCGCTCCTGGGGTCCCTTTTATATACATTGTTACGGCGGGGGGACTGTTTGGTGTATTACCTTTTATAGATTTTGTATTGATACTTCTTAATAAGGACATACACCTGACATACACCAGCAACCCACACCTTTTTATGTGGCAAAAACGGTAAATCCTCTTTCAAGATGGCAAGCACATCAGTTGATATAGATGAATATATTTCCCATTTCCCGAAAGAAGTAATTGCTAAACTGGAGCAGCTAAGAGCTACCATAAAAAAAGCTGCTCCCAAAGCGGAAGAAGTCATCAGTTACAAAATGCCCGCCTTTAAATTGAATGGCATGCTGGTTTGGTATGGTGCCCATTCCAACCACATTGGTTTTTACCCCAGAGTATCAGTTATAGTAGTCTTTTCGAAAGAATTATCTGCCTATAAAACTTCCAAAGGAGCTGTACAGTTTCCACTTGATAAGCCCTTACCATTAGGGTTGATAACTAAGATGGTGAAATACAGGGTTCAGGAAAACCTTCAAAAAGCAAGATAAAGGGTTAACATACAGGTCTTTTGTAAAGATAATACTACTATTTCGTCCAATTTTATACCTTTGCGCCCTCAAAAACCAAAATATGACTAAATCGAATCATCAAACCACTGCAAATCCTCCCTCACCAGAAGCGCATAAATCGTTAAGCATGTATGAAGCTGTTTTGGCCCGTTTCAACCAGGCTGCCGAAATATATAATCTTCCTACAGACATAGCGGATATACTTCGTGTGCCTCAAAAACAAGTGAAGGTGAACCTTCCTGTTATGATGGATAATGGAAAAGTACAGGTGTTTGAAGGATACAGAATTATACACTCTACCTATTTAGGCCCATCTAAAGGTGGTATCCGTTACGGGTTAGATGTAAATGATGATGAAGTGAAAGCATTGGCTGCATGGATGACTTATAAATGTGCCGTTGCAGGCTTGCCCCTGGGCGGTGCTAAAGGTGGAATAACTTGCGATCCACGTTCTATGTCAGTCGGAGAATTGGAAAGACTTACCCGCCAATATACACTTGCTATGGTAGATGTTTTTGGTCCGAACCTCGACATTCCTGCTCCCGATATGAATACCGGTAAACGTGAAATGGCATGGATTGTAGACGAATATTCAAAATTGAAAAGAGAATCAACACCGGGAGTAGTAACGGGCAAGCCTGTAACACTTGGTGGTTCTAAAGGCCGTGAATCAGCTACCGGAAGAGGTGTTATGATTCATACCCTCGAAGCAATGAAAAAGATAGGTATCGACCGTAAAAAGTCTACAGCGGCCGTTCAAGGCTTCGGCAACGTAGGCAGTTTTGCAGCTAAAATGCTTCACTCTAAAAATATTACCGTAGTTGCTATATCAGACTATACAGGCGCTTATTACAACGAAAAAGGCATCGACCTCGATAAAGCTCTTCAACATCAAAAAGCGCATAACAACAATCTCGAAGGCTTTGCAGGTGGAGATAAAATAACCAACGAAGAATTATTAACTCTTGATGTAGATGTATTGGTTCCGGCTGCTTTGCAAAACCAAATTTCTGCTGAAATTGCCCATAAGATCAAAGCCAAGCTTATTGTAGAAGGCGCCAATGGCCCTACCGAAGTAGAAGCAGATGAAATTCTTCATGATAAGGGTGTAATCGTAGTACCAGATATCCTGGCTAACTCAGGTGGTGTAACCGTATCTTACTTCGAATGGGTACAAAACAAACAAGGTTTCTACTGGCAGGAAGATGAGGTGAACAACCGCCACGATACCTATATGCAACAAGCCTTTGAACAAGTTTGGTACAACTCAAAGCAATATAAAACGAACCTTCGCTTGGGAGCTTACATTACAGCCTTTAAAAAGCTGGAAAAGGCCCTCCGTTACAGAGGTAATTACTAAGCATAAAAGCTCATTTATTTAAACGCTCATTCTTGCAGAAAGATGGGCGTTTTTTATTTCCCGGGTTATCATTTTGAATTTTTTCTAGCGAAATTTATATTTCGCTATATTTCGCACTTTCTCCATGTTTAAAAGCATGTAAAAAGAAGGTTTTCAACTAAATTATATTGTATAATTCAATTACTTACATAGCATTTCGCACATTTAAAATATGGGGTTGTAATTTGGATATAAACTTTTTACGTGGCAAATACCAGGCAAAAACAGTCATTGACTTTGGGGAATGATGACGAATAATTAATAGTGAATTTCAATTATATTTACAGTATGAAACCCCTATTACTAATATTGGATGATTGGGAAGGACGCATAGCGGCAAGCCCTTGTTGGGGAAAAATAAAAGAATTAGTTGACATAAAATTTTTATCGGAGCCTATTGCCAATGTTCCCGATTCTGCATTATCCGGAGTCAGTTTTTTAATGGCTTTGCGAGAGCGCACAGCTTTATCGAAAGAGGTTTTGCTCCGTATGCCCAAGTTAAAGTTGATATTGCAGACAGGAGGGCATGCCTATCATATAGATCAGGCGGCGGCAAAAAATTTAGGTATTGAAATTGCATTAGGCCGCCGGGTAAAAGCCCCGCTTATTACCGTGCCGGAACTTACTTTCGCTATGATGCTTGGTATAATGCATAAAGTGCCCCTTGCACAGAAAGCCATGCATATGGGAGAATGGCCCCTGGTAACAGGCCGTACGCTGAACAATCGGCGTTTAGGTATACTGGGCATGGGTAGGCATGGAAGCCGTGTGGCATATATTGCAAAATCTGCTTTTAATATGGAAGTGGTAGCATGGGCAAGAACAGGAACATATAATCAATCTGCAGGTAATATTCCAAGGGTATCCTTAGATGAATTGCTTACCACTAGCGATGTGGTAAGTATTCATTTGCGTTTATCTCCTGAATCAACCGGGTTGCTGAATGCGGAAAAGTTGCAAATGATGAAGCCGGGAGCCATATTGATAAATACCTCTCGCGGAGCCATATTAAATGAAGAAGCATTAATAAGTGCATTAAAGAATGGTCCTTTGGCAGCAGCAGGCTTGGACGTATATACGCATGAACCCCTCCCTAAAGATTCTCCCCTGCGTTCATTAAACAATACTTTGCTTACACCGCATATAGCCTGGACAGTGGAAGAAGTATTTGAAGAATTCGCTGAAATTGCATCAACACAATTAACTCAATATTTAGAAGGGAAATTGCCTGCTTCAGAATTATTGGAAGAGGCAAAGCATTAATTAACCCAGTTACACAGTAATGGCATTTAGTGTCATCACCATTTGCAGCATTACAAGCACAAATGGAGTGGAGAGAAGAACTCCGTCGAAACGGTCTAAAATGCCCCCGTGGCCGGGTAATATGCTGCCAGAATCTTTTGCATCAATACTTCTTTTAAGCACCGACTCTACCAAATCGCCCATGGTTCCGGTAATGCCTATAATGGCTCCCATAATCATCCAAAGGATGGGATGTAATTCTGTGTAGAACATGGAAAGCACATACCCAAGTATAATGCTAAGCACTACTCCTCCAAAAAAGCCTTCCCAGGTTTTTTTAGGAGATATACGTTCCCAAAGCTTGTGTTTTCCCATGGATATACCCACTAGGTAGGCGCCTGTATCGTTGGTCCATAAGAGGAAGAAATAACCCAATAAAAAGTGGGGATTATAAGCGCCTGTATCAATGCTATAGTTTTTTAAAAAGCTCACCCATAACGTAAATGGCATAACGACATATACAATGCCTAAAATAGTGATGGCAATGTTTTGAAAGGGGGTTGGTTTGTTCCGGTATAGTTCGGAAAAGAAAATGCAGGTGGCAAGCACAAACGATAGATATACCGTGGGTAGAGTTCCAATAAGGCTGGAAATGGCTACTAATAAAAATATGGTGGCCCCGCAAAGCAATCCTAATCTGCGGTTGGGCTGGTATCCTGCTTTAGAAAGTAATTTGTAAAATTCATCGAGCCCCAGCATGGAAATAACAAAAAATAGAACCATCAGAGAATATTGATTCCATGCAATGCCGCCAATCATAACAACCAAAAAGATGGCTCCCGTTAAGGTTCTTTTCACGAAGTTACTCATGAGGAAGGTTAAGAATGATCGTCTATTAAAAACAGAAAAACCTCTTTTGGTCCGTGGGCTCCGTTCACCAATGTTTTTTCAATATCAGCCGTTTGGCTGGGTCCGGTGATGGTAGTTACCTGTGATGGGAAGCCGGGTTCGTACTTCTTTTTCAATAACCGGAAAGCATCTTTCAGGTTATATACGAGTTGTGAGGTATAGGCTACCGTAATATGTATGTTGGAATATACCGGCAATCTTCTGCCTGATTTTTGACGGGAACTTACAATAATACTGCCTGTTCTTGCCACCAGGAATTCGCATAAGGTGATCCCCACATTGCAGGCCAGAAAATCTTTTTCGCCTGATAAAAATTGAATACCGCCATTTTCAAGCATGATTGTAATCTCAGGCTCGGAGCAGAAAACGTTTTCCCATTTATTTTCCGCAATAAGAGTGGAAAGGATTTTAGGAAAATCATCTTTCGTTTCGCAAAAAATGAAGTTGCCTTTTAATGAGCTGAAGACTTTGGCAAATAGTAGTTCTAACGATTCTTCTTCGGGCGTAGTATATATTTCAGCATCCGAATCGGCATAAGAATAATCAACCTCCGAAGGGTGGATGAGCGCTTTACGCACTGACTTAAGAACTTGTTCCCGCGATGTGTTATCTTTCATTAAAATAGAGTAGGGCTTGGTGTTTCAGAATTACTTTTTTCCTCGGTAGTTGCTGTATTTTGCTCTTCTTTTTCTTCCGCTTTATCTATATCGCGTTGGGCTTCTTCCTGTTTCAGTTCTTCTTCAGATATTTCATGGTCTTCCGGAGCTATAATTTCCGGAGCCTTTTCTTTATCAATTCCATTGCCGGATATTCCGTTAGTTGAAGGCGGTTGCGAAATATCAGGTGAATCGCCGGCATATATTTTTTTATGTTGTGAAACAGGGTGAGATTCTTCTTTTTCAAACGGACGCTTGCCAATAATTCTTTCCAGATCTTCTTTAAAGATTACTTCATTATCAAGCAACTGTTGGGCTACTTCTATAAGTTGAGTTTTATTAGCGCTTATTAATTCTTTCGTTTTTATATACGCTTGTTCAATTATTGTATGAACTTCTTTGTCAATAGATTCAGCTGTTTTTTCCGAATAGGGCTTGTTGAAGTTATATTCGTTGCCTCCACTGGAATCGTAAAAACTGATATTACCTATTGTCTTGTTCAAACCATAATACATAACCATAGCATAAGCCTGCTTGGTTATTTTTTCTAAATCGCTCAATGCCCCGGTAGATATTTTACCGAACATCACCTCTTCAGCAGCCCTGCCGCCCAATGCGGCGCACATTTCATCCATCATTTGTTCAGTGGTGGTTATTTGTCTTTCATCAGGCAAATACCAGGCTGCGCCTAACGATTTTCCACGGGGAATAATAGTTACTTTCACAAGCGGATGTGCGTATTCCAATAGCCAGCTTACTACGGCGTGGCCTGCTTCGTGGAATGCTATTACTTTCTTTTCGCTGGGCGATATTAAACGGTTCTTCTTTTCCAGGCCACCTACAACACGGTCTACGGCATCAAGGAAATCTTGTTTGCCAATTGCTTTTTTATCACTGCGGGCAGCTATCAGAGCTGCTTCGTTACATACGTTGGCAATATCGGCTCCCGAAAATCCGGGGGTTTGTTTAGCCAGGAAATCAATATCAATACTGTTGTCTGTCTTCAATGGTTTCAGATGGACCTTGAAGATTTCTTTCCGTTCAATCAGGTCAGGCATATCTACGTATATCTGCCTGTCAAAACGTCCGGGTCTTAGTAAGGCACGGTCTAATATATCGGCACGGTTAGTAGCTGCCAATATGATGATTCCACTGGTGTTGGTGAACCCGTCCATTTCGGTAAGCAACTGGTTCAGGGTATTTTCACGTTCGTCGTTGGAGCCTTGCGCTACATTGCGGCCTCTGGCACGCCCGATAGCGTCAATTTCATCGATGAATATGATACAAGGGGCTTTTTCTTTGGCTTGGCGGAACAAATCTCGTACACGCGATGCGCCCACACCTACAAACATTTCCACAAAGTCGGAACCTGAAAGGGAGAAGAATGGAACTTTTGCTTCGCCTGCAACAGCCTTTGCAAGCAATGTTTTGCCGGTTCCTGGAGGGCCTACTAATAAAGCTCCTTTAGGAATTTTAGCTCCGAGGGAAACATACTTTTGAGGCGTTTTTAAAAAGTCTACAATTTCTTTTATTTCCACTTTGGCTTCTTCCAGCCCGGCTACATCGTTAAAGGTGATGTTCACATTGGTATCCCTATCGAACAAGGTGGCTTTTGATTTGCCGATGCTGAAAATTTGGTTGCCACCGCCACCGCCTACGCGGCGCATAAGGAACATGAAAACGATAACCATCAGTCCCACAGGCAGCACCCAGGAAAGTATACTTCCCCAATCTGTTTGAGTACCCTTTTCAGCCTGCACTTTTTCATTGTTCGGAAAATCTTTTTCTGCATCATTCAGCATCGTCACAAAAACATCCGCACTAATTATTTTAATAACATACTGAGGCCCCTTGTTATTGGCAACATCTTTAAACTGCGGAAGTTTAAGAGCGTTGGGGGTAAGATAAATATCAGCCTCGTCGTTTGTTAACAAAATTTTGGAGGCATAATGTGGTGTTAGCACATTGTCTACAAACCAGGGGAAGGTTTCTTCCTGTGCTGAAATGTTTGTGTTTCCTATTACTTCAATTATAATAAAGCCGGCCAGGATAATACCATACACCCAATAAAAGTTAAACTTAGGCTTGAAAGGTTTATTGGGAAGAGGCTTTTTAAGCTTCTTCAGCGGGTTGTTATTATCAGCAGGTTGCTGTGGTTTTTGTTCAGTGTCGCTCATTGGTTAAATTCTTTTGTATTCGGGTTCGGGGACAACTTCTTCCAGTTCTGCGTCGCCCCATAGTTCTTCCAGGTTATAAAAACTTCTCACCTGGGGTTGGAAAATATGTACTACCACGTCAATATAATCCTGTAAAATCCATTCGGCATTTTCATATCCTTCGCGGTGGTAGGCATGTTCTCCGGTTAATTTATGTACTCCTTCTTCCACGGCCTTTGCTATGGCATGAACCTGTACGGAAGATGTTCCTTCACAAATAATAAAAAAATCACAAAGGCTGTTCGGAAGTTTCTCCATGTTCAGGCAGACTATATTTTTACCTTTTTTATCTGCGATGCTGTTTATAATTGCATCTTTTAATTCGGCAGGAGATATGTTTTTTTCTTTTTTAGGCATTCTTTTTTTACCGTTCTTTTTATGATTTTCAGGCAAACTTTTTTCATGAAGCTGTCTATAAGCTGCAAAGTTATTAATTTTATCCTTCAAAATGAGGCCAGAGACTTTATTCATTGGGCATTCTGTTAAAACATTAGAAAGGGTTAACTCTACTAATAGTTATGCCCTCGATTTTATTAAACAATCGGCCCCGGCCGAGGGGTATATTGTTTGGGCCAAAGAACAATTTGCCGGGCGTGGCCAGCGCGGTGCTGCTTGGCAAAGCGAACCGGGCTCTAATCTTACGTTCTCCGTCATTTTGCGACCACAATTTCTTCCAATAGCGGAACAGTTCCGGCTTACTAAAGCTATTGCCTTGGGTATTGCTTCTTTTGTATCGCATTTTTTGGAAGATGGTGCTCATGTTAGAATAAAATGGCCGAATGACATTTATGTTAAAAATTGTAAAATCGCAGGTATCCTCATCGAAAACGTGCTCGAACAATCGGTGCTGAAGTATTCGGTAGTAGGTATCGGGTTGAACATTAACCAGGTTGTTTTCGATCCTTTATTGCCCAATCCCATATCCCTGAAACTACTTACAGGCAAGGATTTTAACCCCGAAGATTGTTTAATGCAACTTTGTTCTTTCATAGAGAAACAGTATCTTGATTTACGTGCGATGGATTACCCGCAAATAGACGCTGCATACTTCAATTTACTTTACAGGCGTGGCATTTGGGGCGATTTTCAGCTGCAGGGAGAAAATATAAAGGCGGAAATAGAAGGTGTAACTCCTCTGGGACACCTGATTTTAAAGAGGAAAAACGCAATTAACAATTCTTATGAAACAATCGAAATAACGGATATTAAACAATTGATATTTTTGTGAGAAATTATTGCGAAATTCGCACCCTTTATTAAAAGTGTATTATATTGCACGCTAATTATAGGCCAGATGACATTTAGTTATAGTACAACCCACCGGGGAGGAATCACCATTTTTAAACTGGAAGGCGAAATAATTGAAAAAGGTCAGACAACAGGGCTTATGGAACAAATAGATACCTTACTATCCTCCGGCAAAAAAAACATTGTACTCGACCTGGAAGGATTGCGCTACATGAACAGTAGCGGGCTGAATGTATTGGTGAATATACTTACCAAAGCCCGTAATGCAGGGGGTGACGTATCGGTTTGCCATCTTTCTGAAAAGATTAAAAGTCTGCTGGTGGTTACCCGTCTCGATACCATATTTCATATTGTGCCCACGGTAGAAGAAGCTGTGCAAAGGCTTAAATCGTAATTAAAAATTTTCCATTTAATTTAAGTAATATTTTTTTCAATCATGAAAGTTGACATTTTATTAGGTTTGCAGTGGGGCGATGAAGGCAAAGGCAAAGTGGTAGATGTGCTTGCCCCAAAATACGATATTGTTGCCCGGTTCCAGGGCGGTCCCAATGCGGGACATACGCTGGAAATAGGCACAGTAAAATATGTGTTGCATACCATCCCCTCGGGTATTTTTAATAAGAACATACTGAACGTAATAGGCAATGGCGTAGTTATCGATCCTATTAGCTTTATGGAAGAGGTGAGGGGCATTGAAGCACTCGGAATTGATATTTGCCAGCACCTTATCATATCTACTCGTGCCCATTTAATACTGCCTACTCACCGCTTGTTGGATGCTTCGTCCGAAGCTCAAAAAGGACAGGAGAAAATAGGTTCCACATTAAAGGGAATCGGTCCCGCTTACATGGATAAAACCGGTCGCAACGGTTTACGTATCGGCGACATACTCGAGGCCGATTTTGATAAGCGTTACCAATTTTTGCTTGAAAAGCATAAACACATCCTCGCTACTACCGCAGCAGGTTTTACATTCGATGCAGAAAAATTAGCCGCCGATGAAAAGAAGTGGATGGAATGCATCAACTTTATCCGCACTATGAAATGTATGGATACCGAATATCTCCTGAATGATGCACTAAAGAGTGGCAAAAAAATATTGGCTGAAGGTGCACAAGGCTCCCTGCTCGATATCGATTTTGGCTCGTATCCGTTTGTTACGTCCTCATCAACCACTTGTGCCGGAGCCTGTATTGGATTGGGTTTGGCGCCAGCTTCTATCGGCGATGTGGTAGGAGTATTCAAAGCTTATTGTACCCGTGTGGGTTCTGGGCCTTTCCCAACGGAACAATTAAATGAAGTTGGCGACAAGATATGCACTATTGGTAAGGAATTTGGTTCTACCACCGGCAGGAGAAGAAGATGCGGTTGGCTTGATATCCCTACGCTGAAACGTGCTATTATACTCAACGGGGTTACTTGTCTGAATATGATGAAAACCGATGTGCTCAACTCTTTTGATGAAATAGAAATATGTACACACTACATGATCGGAGATAAGAAAACCGACCAGGTTCCCTATGATTTGGGAACACCGAATTTGAAACCTGTTTACAAGAAATTTAAAGGCTGGGGAGAAATAACCGACATTAGCAGCTATGACAAACTTCCTCAAGAGTTGAAAGAATATATCCAGTTTATTGAAGAATCAGTAGGTGTTCCGATAAAGATGATTTCTGTGGGACCCGAACGAAACCAGACACTCACCAGGTAAACAGCGCCATGAAGGCTGAAAAAAAAATCTTTCTTTTTGCTATAGGGATATTCCTGTTCGTCTTCCTGCCTGGGTATAACATGGCCCAGTCTGCTGTCAAGCCAGGTCGGCGTGTTATTCACGTGGTTCATGCCAATAGCCTGGAGTTTGATAAACGCCTCGGCGATGGCGCACAAAGGCTTATAGGGAATGTGGTACTTGCTGATGACAGCACTACCTTGTATTCGGACAGCGCTTATTCTTTTCCCGATAATTCATTCCGGGCATTCGGCCATGTGCACATGTCACGAAAAGATTCAGTAGACCTTTACGGAGATTCTCTTCATTACAATGGCATTACACGCGTTACGCAAGTATATGGAAAAGCCATAAAATGTGTGCGTAAAGAAATGACACTAACTACCAAACATTTACTATACGACATCGGCGGGCATTCCGTAAATTACTGGGACGGAGGAACTATTGTTGACAGTAGCAACACACTTACCAGTATGATCGGTATTTATAATACCGCTGAAAAGATGTGCTATTTTAAAGAACGGGTGGTACTCACCAACCTAAAATACATTATTCATTGCGATACAATGCTTTATGCTCCCGATACGCGGGTGGCTTTTTTCAGAGGGCCTACCCGTATTACCAGCAAGAGCAATTTTATGTATTGCGAAAAGGGATATTACAATACGGCAAAAAACTATTGCCAGTTCTGGCAGAATCCGTATATGCTTAACAAGAAAGGCGATAGCCTGAGCGGTGAACAGATATATTATGATCGCAACCGCGATTATGGCCAGGTGCTGGATAATGTATCGCTGGTAGATACGACTGACAACATTATTCTGAAAGGAGATTATGCCGAATACAATGGCGGTAATGAAACCATACTGGCTACCTGCAAAGCCCTGTTATTACAGGTATACAACAAAGACACCCTGCATCTGCACGGCGATACATTGTTTGGTAAAAATGTTTCGATGACAGATACCGCTAAGAACGGAAAACCTAAGCTGATGCTGGCATATCACCATGTAAAATTTTTCAAAAAGGATTTATCGGGCAAATGCGATTCGCTTACATACGATGAGAAAGATTCCATTATGCGTATGTTTTATGCGCCCATATTGTGGTCGGATGAAAATCAACTTACCGCAGACTCTATGCGCCTTCATTTCAAAAACAAAAAGATGGACATACTCGATATGCGGGGGCGCTCTTTTATCGCTTCCAGGGATACGCTTGCATCTAAATTATTGAAAGAAGATTCGACTGCATCGGCTCAAAGCACGAAAGATACCCTTGCCTCGGACAGTCTTTACCCGGCACACGATTCACTCAGTAAAGTCAGCAAAGACACTTCCCATTTACACCACGATTCCATAACGGCAATAAACCGGATTGTACACGGTGGCGATACCTTGCAATTCAACCAGGTAAAGGGTAAAAACATGAAGGGATATTTCAAGGATAATAAGATGTATAAAGTGAAGGTAATGGGCAATGCGCAAACCATTTATTATGTATACACCGATAATAATACTACCCTGCTCGGAGCTAATCGTGCCGATTGCAGCAATATGATTTTATATATAACCAACAGCAAAATAAACAGTATTACCTTTCTGCAAAAGCCCGATGCTACTTTATTCCCGATAAAGCAGGTAAAGCAATCTGACTTTTTACTTGGTGGTTTTCACTGGTATGAATATATGAGACCGAAAAGCGTTCCAGATATTTTTAAGGGAAGCGAATAATTACTTCCTGCTCATCACAATCATGAAGAGTACAGTAAATACCACAATGATACCAACGAATATTTTCCAGGTGCCTTTAAAATAGCCGGCGTCGCGTTTATAATCTTGCTTATAAAGGAATATCATAAGCACAGCAAAAAGAGCCATAACTATAAGGAAAAATAGCGCTTGCCCTTTTGTAATCATTTCACCGTCGAGGAGTATCATAAGCTGATTCAATGGTTCAAAGGTAGGGCTAATTCAGTATCTTCGTACAAACTATTGGTATGAAAATACGGAAATATGTACCCCAGCACTCTGTTATTGCAGATAAAGACCTGACCCTCGCCCAGTTTTGGCCCCGGGCTATAGCAATTATTATTGATCTGCTCATTATAGGCGCTTTAGTGGGCGAAGTCGCTAAGATTCTGAATCATTTGCACGAGATACCCGGAGATGTGAATTTTCATAACTTTCATGTGGAAGTTACCGGCGAAAAACTAATGGAATCTGAAAAGACGTTTCTGGAAATATTCTTCGGTGGCATTCCCATTTTGTATTTTGCATTGTGCATGTACTTTACCAATGGTAAAACGATTGGCAAATGGATTACTCGTGTAAGAGTGGTATCTATTTATCATCATCGTATCAGTTTTTGGCATTGTGTAGAACGGGCATTGGGATATGGAGCATCTGGTTTAGAAGGGGGCTTGGGCTTTTTACAGATTTTCTGGAATCCAAATCGTATGTGCCTGCACGACAGGATAGCTGAAACCATTGTTGTACAGGATAAAAAGAAAAAATAGCCTTCCTGTAACTTTCTCGCATGCCTCTCCGTCTTATGCCAAAATGCCAGAGTTTTTGATATAAAGCTATATGACCGTAGACGAGTTTAATAATTGCGTAGATATGTATGCCGATAATCTTTATCGCTTTATTCTGAAAAGCGTTAAGGATACAGACAAGGCGAAGGACATTGTGCAGGATACCTATGAAAAATTGTGGCTAAAAGTGAGCGATGTGACCAGCACCAACGCCAAGAGTTATATGTTTACTACGGCCTATCGTACTATGATTGACCAGTTTCGCAGGGACGGAAAGCAGGAACGAATGGAAGATTCGCATTTATACCTGCATAGCCATAGCAAATCGTACAGCGATTTAAAGGAAATACTAAATGAGGCGGTTAGTAAATTGCCCGATATACAACGCTCTGTTATTATGCTGCGCGATTACGAAGGATACGATTATGAAGCGATAGGTGAGATAACAGGGTTAAACGAATCGCAGGTGAAAGTGTATATTTTTCGGGCCAGGATTTTTTTAAAGAACTATATAGGCTCTATAGAAGCTGTTATATAAAAGAAGATATGGACATCAATTTACATAATTACGAAGCATATTTCCTGGATTACCATGAAGGTAACCTATCGCTCGATTTAATAAAAGAGTTGATGGAATTCCTGTCACATCATCCTGAACTAAGAGAAGAATTTGAAAGCTTTGAACCTGTTACAATACAGGGTACAGAAGAAATTACTTACCAAGAAAAAGATGCGCTGAAAAAAAAAGGAAATACAGGAATTGATCCGGCTAACTTTGATGAGGTTGCAATAGAATATATAGAAGGAAGATTGTCTGCGGACGAACAAAAAACTTTAAAAGCATTCACTGCCCAAAATCCTCATTATGCAAGGGAATTAGAGCTTTATACTAAAACCAAAATAGTAGCTGATAATACTATCGTTTTTGAGGATAAGCTTTCTTTAAAGAAAGGAGCAAAAAAACCTGTTGCCTGGTATTATTGGTCAGCGGCGGCATCGGTGGCAATTATAGTCGGAAGCTATTTTGTATTCAGTAGAAGTGAGGGCCCTGTTGTAAATACGGTTGCACAACACACATCGGTAAAAGATGGCAACACCATTGCTAATCAAACCTCAAAAACTATAGATACAGTTGCTGCCAATAAAAATGCTACTCCTATTTCAGTTATAAGTAAGACTAAGAATAATCATGTTATAGCAAGCGTGAAACACAGTAAGCAAAGTAAGAATGAAAAAGTAACTTTTCCTGCTACAACAAAGGATTCTGCTATAGTAATAATAAATAGATCACCCGATATAAATGTAATAGATCCGGCTACCCCTGTTCCGGCGCTTCCTGAAGATAGTTTGCGAGTAGCGAAAAATAATTATGCGCCGGACACATCATGTGTTGGGCAGCCTTTAATTATTGTAAGAGACATACAACCGGAAGAGAAAAAATCTAAATTCCTGGTTGGGTTGGCTACCCTTACATGCAAAGGACTTCATAAAGTTACCGGGCAACACGTTGAGCTCGAAAAACAATATGATTCCGATACTACAGCCATTGTGGCTTATCAGCTTGATTTAGGCAGTAAAAAGTTTGAGTTCCCGGTAAAGGAATAAGTACAGCTGTAACAAATGAAAAGCGCAGTACGTCATACTTCAAATAAGCCAAATGTGCTGATCAAAAATATGAAAAACAAACTTATATCTTTGTCATTCGCCGGATTAGTGTTACAGCTCAATTGGCTTATTAACAGGTTCGATTTAAAATTAGAACATCACCAGTTTCCGCTTACAAAAAACAAGCATTTTATGTTTACAATGAAAAAGTTTTTCAAAATCTCATTCTTATGTATTGGTATTTTATTTGTCCTTTTAACAGGTTATTATTTCCTTATTAAGAAATTGGACAATGAAATAATGACAATGAAAATGAAGGATTTTTATTCATCTTCTTATAATTTAAGTCAGGCTACTCTTTTGCCATCCTCATTTATTGACGGAGAAAGATTTTATATAAAAATGGTAACAGTTAATGGAGATACCCTTTTGGCTTACGGAGACACCGGGGGTGGCTTGTCCCTGATAGTACCTTCTGTAATTGATAGCCTAAATCTCGAATCAAAAGTAAAAACAGGGCTTATAAAAGGATTTTTTCCTATGAAATATATTCCATTCTATTCCATTGTAAAGGATAAAAATATTCCTCCTCCTGTTCCGCTCCCAAGTGTTATTTTCAGACGATATATGAAGAAAGTTCAGGAACCATTTTTATTGGTTCCGCCTAATAGTGATGAATTTAAAGATTTGACCTTTATGCGAAAATCTATGCCTTTTGATATTTTTCTAGGTCAAAATTATTTTATGGACAAGTCATGGACCTTTGACTACCTAAACAAGCAAGTTTGGGTGAACACCCCTCTTAATATTGGCGAGCAAGGAGTTCAAAAAATTGGCTTCAAAAAAAACAGTAATAATGAAAGTATATTCGGGCATCCAAGCATGTACATAGTTGTTGATGGAGAAATAATAGAAGTTTTATTTGACACCGGCGCCACTCTTGTGCTTTCAGATGATGGCAAAAAAGAATTAAACACTACAGAGAAAACAATGGGAGGTTCTTTTATTGCTAAATCTATTTTTGATAAATGGAGAAAAGAACATCCGGAATGGAAATACTATGAAAAAGCAGATATGGGCAAAGATGTGATTGAAGTTCCTAAAGTCAGCATAGGCGGTCATGAGGTTGGGCCTGTATTATTTGCCAAACGGGATGATGAAGTTTGGTCTAAAGGAATGATTAATACAATGGACACGGTTGTTAGAGGTGCAATTGGAGGGTCAGCACTTAAATACCTTAAAGTGACTATTGATTACAATTCCGACCTGGTAAAATTTTCAGAGTAATTCATGCGACTGGTATATATCTATAATTCAATATAAAAAACCAATTTTATCAAACCCTATTTATTATGAGAAAAGTAATTTATATCATTGCCTCTGTACTGTTCTGTTTCAATACAGAAGCTCAGTACGGCAATAAACAAAGTGTAGCTGATTTTAATGCCATTGAAGTGGGTTCTGCTGCGCGAGTAACGCTGTTTCAGTCAGATACCGATTATGTTGTGCTTACTTCCAAAGCGCCTATAGGAAAAATGCACAATATAGAAGTTGAGGATGGTATCCTTCGGATTACTTCACCCGTTGGAGGCAATGTAGAGGTGCATGTAAAAAACCTTGCATCTGTTAAGGTAAATGATGCGGCCAAAGTAACTTGTGCCGATACATTGAAGGCGGATAATTTAAGCGTGAGTGTTTCAGATGCAGGGTATGCAGAAATATGGGTTCATGCGAAAATAGTAAAAGCGCGTAGTAATGACGCAAGCCATGTTATATTAAGTGGCATGGTTGATTCGTTGGATGTAAAGGCATCAGATGGGGCGCGCATTAGCGCGGGCGATTTAAAAGCCCGGAATGTTCATGCTATATCGTCAGACGGGTCGAATGTAAGCGTGTGGGCTGTAAATAGCATCAGCGCCGATGCCACCGATGGCAGCAATATACAAGTGAAAGGTAATCCTGTACAAAAAAATACCAATGCTAGCAACGGAGGCTTTGTTTCGAGGAGTGATACCGGACAGAAATCAGATGATAAGGGTTCGAAAGGCGGTAAGAGATTCGATATTGATAAAGATGCCTTTATAGGCATGGGCTTCGTAATGGGTGGAACGCAGCCGGGGGCTCCTGTAAAATACGGCGCTTCAAGGGAATTTATTCTCGGTTTCGGACATGCATATAACCTCGTTAAATGGAATGCGTTGGGATGGGATTTGTATTATAAATCGACCGATTTTTATCTGAACCAGGATTCTACAAAAACATTTCCTGATAAAAAATTACACCAATCGGAAAAGGTAAGTGTCCAAAATTTCGGGGGACTTATTTATGATCGTTTTTATATCGGCAGAAAGATCTACTTGGATGGTGGTATCTATGGTGACTGGACATTTCACAGCAAGCATGTTACCTGGGATGATAATGTACCCAATACTTCTTCCGTGAAAACAATTGATAGAAATTTGAGCTATGTAAATCCTACCAATTACGGGGTAACCGTAAGGGTTGGTACTACCAAAGGGGTGTCCTTATATTTCAATTATCGCTTGTCTAATTTGTTCCAAACTCCGGCTGCACCTGCTGTGGCTTATCCACAACTTCCCGTTTATACCCTCGGAATAATGCTCAATAACTTTTAAAAAATTCGTTATAAGGAAGTTGTTGTTTTGTTTAATGCGGATGAGCCGTTCCATAGTAGTGTGTGGAATGGCTCTCTTTTTTTACAGTTTCTTTGCAATTATGCTGTCCCCGTCTATGGTGTAATATTCTGTGGGAAGAGTATTGCGCAACGTAATGAATTTGCGATAGGTCTCGTTGTATTCAATCCGGTCCGATAAGGTTTCATCGTAGGTTCCGGTAAGCCCTATAAGGAGTTCTGTAACCTCTCGCACAGCATGATTGTTACTATCGCAACCCGTTAAATAATCCATTAACTTCCTATCTTCAGCGTATTTAGTTACCAACGGATTGGCAGGACGCTGCACCATCATCCGTAGCCCAACCTTTGCGGCTACATCCAAATCGAGTATATCATCAAACATAAATAATACTTCGTCAGGAGTAATATTGTGCTTATTACAGAGATGCTCCAGTGCCGTACTTTTATGCTTGATTTTATAATATACAAAATCCATGTGCTCTCTATCTGCTAAGGAATGTGCAGCAGTGTTGCGTTCGCCTGTAATAACTCCCAAAAGAGGCATAGCGTCATGGTTACGTTTAAAATGATTGAACCGTAACATGTTTATGCCCATGGCATCTATTTCATTAAAAAGGCTGGTGTTTCTTTCGTCTTTCTGGCCGTTATTGAAAACACCGTCCCAATCAAAGATATAGGCTTTTATTTTTTTGAGTTTGGCCAGTATTTCAGTAGTGGGAGTATAGAAACGTCCTTTGAAAAATTCTTCTATGTTCATTAGTCGTTTTTCAAATCTTGTATATCCAGCATGCCAACAGGTTTTCCGCCATCGGTCACCATGATATTGTCCACGTTTGTTTTCTTAAATAAAACGGCAGCGTCATTTAATATGGCATTGGCATCTATGCTGATGGGTTCTTTATATTCCAATTCCTTCAGCTTTTTATTCAATATATGTTCTCCTTCTTTCTGAAGCAGTCTGCGTAAGTCTCCGTCGGTAAATACACCCAGTACTTTTTCGCTTTTATCAGTTACAATAACGGTTCCGAACTTGTATTCCGTCATTTTAATAATGGCATCTCTAATAATGGTTTCGCTGCTCACAATTGGGTTAACAGGACGGATGGCTTCTTTCACCTTTACCATCATCATACGGGTATCGCGGAAGAATTGCTCGGTTCCGATTTGAGTGAAATTATTTTCTGTGAGCGATTTTAATACTTTCAAAGGAACCGTAATAGTATGCACCCCAATGTTGATAGCATTACGCACATGCTCATTATGACGAACAGAGCTAAACATAATCTTGGTATCGTAACCATAATAATTCACTGCACTAACACATTGTTCAATCAATGAAAGAGCATCATGTCCCTGGTCTTGCAGGCGGCCTACCAGCGGGCAAACATAAGTTGCTCCGGCGTGCATAGCCATATAGGCTTGTTGCAGGGTGTATACTAGATGGACATTCACCAGCAAACCATCGTTGCGCAATATTTTGCAGGCACGCACACCTTCTAACGATACAGGTATTTTAAAAACCGTTTTCTTAGGATCTAATCCCAATTCCAGTTGGCGATAAGCTTCTTTTTTTATTTCATCTGCATTAGCGCCTAATGCTTCAATTTGCAGCACGGGCACCATTTTGCTGAGTTTAACAATTGTACCGTCAATGTCGGTAATGCCTTCCCGTTGCATAAAGGTTGGGGTAGTGGTTAAGCCGTCAAGGAAACCGAGTTTGAATCCTTCTTCAATTTCCTTCATGTTAGCTGAATCGAGGTATAGCTCCATAGTGTTCTTATTTGGGCGTAAAGGTAAGATTTTAAGCAACTATGGGTGAAAGGAATAAGCTATGGGGGGTTTGAATATATTTTTATTTGCTGACAAGCAGCCATTTACCCATTCCCTTTGAAAATATTTAAATAAAAATGAATCACGTAACTTTAAAGTTACATATATTTGCGTAACTTTAAAGTTACATAATATGACAAAAAGCATTCAACACACATTTCATTATTCTCATGCACCGGAGGTGGTTTGGGAATACTTAACAAAGTCCGAACTTATTGCCCAATGGCTAATGCCAAACGACTTTGAACCTATTACAGGGCACGATTTCCAATTTAAAACAAAACCATTGCCACAATTTAACTTTGATGGAATAGCCCATTGCAAGGTATTGGAAATAGAACCTTTCAAAAAGCTTTCCTATTCGTGGAAAGGTGGAATTGATGGAAAAATCACGTTAGATTCCATTGTGGTATGGACACTTACCCCAACTGCCACCGGAACGGAACTGCATTTGAAACATAGCGGCTATGTAGATGAGAATACTGCCATATATGCTGCCATGGATGCAGGCTGGCTTAAGAATATTAAAAAGATTGCGGACCTTATTGCCGCTCAAAAAGTATGAGACCTACTCAACTTGACACATTCCAAGTTATTGCCGACCCCAGCAGGAGGCAAATACTGCACATGCTTACCCAGGACAGCATGACTATAAATTCATTAGCTGAAAATTTTGACATGAGTCGCCCTGCTGTATCTAAACACATAAAAATACTTTATGGTGCAGGGTTTATTTCTATAGAAGATGTAGGTCGGGAAAGGTATTGCACCTTGAAGGAAGACGGCTTTAATGAATTACATGAGTGGCTGAAGTATTACGATGATTTCTGGAAATCGAAACTTAAAAAACTGGAAACATTGCTGAACAAAAAGCACAAAAAGTAAATAAATGGAAAACAATAAATACAGACCGGCAAATTACACGGTAGAAATGGAGATTACAAAATCTCCGAATGATGTTTTTAATCATCTTATTAATCTCAAAAAATGGTGGCCCGAAGATTTTGAAGGAGAAGACATCAAACTGAACAGTGAGTTTGTTTTTAGCACAGGCGATTCACACTATTCGAAAAACAAAGTGATTGAATTTGTCCCCGGTAAAAAATTGGTATGGCTTGCAACAGAGAGCATGCGCAAAACCGACAACTTTCAATGGACAGGGACAAAGATGATTTTTGAACTAACTCCTAAAGGTGTCAATACCTTACTCAAATTTACTTACGATGGTGTTGTTTTTGAGAATGAATATGACCGGTTGGTTCAGATATGCGACATCACTATTAAAGAGATGTTCTTCAACTTTATAACGCATGGAAAAGGGAAGTAAATTTTAAATCAAAACAATTGGAAAATAAAAATTTCACAGCAACGATAGAAGTTTCCGAATCTCCGGAGGATGTTTTCAATCACATCAGCAGCGATGTTGCAAAATGGTGGGGTGGAAAGGACTTGGAAGGGAGCAGTAAAAAATTGGGTGATGAATTCATTATTCACCATCCCGGTGCCCATTATTCAAAACAGAAATTGATTGAAGTTATACCAAATAAAAAGGTTGTATGGCTTGTTACAGAGAGCAAACTGGATTGGCTTAAAAATGACAAAGGAGAATGGACAAACACAAAAATGATTTTTGAGATAACCACCAAAGGCGATAAGTCGGTTCTGCATTTTACACACGAAGGCTTAGTTCCTGAAAAGGAATGTTATGCAATGTGTGAACGTGGTTGGACTATGGTTATTAAAGATTACCTGTTCAACTTCATCACTAATGATAAACCACATTTTCAATTATAACAACAAATTATTTTAAATTATGGAAAACAAAAATGATTTCAATAGCAGTATAACTGCTAAAATAAGCGCAAGCGAGGCAACCAAAAAAATCAGCAACGTACCTGAATGGTGGGGAATAACCTTTAGCGGAAGCGCTGAAAAGCAAAATGATAAATTTATGGTAAAGATGACCGGAGATTCTTTCTTTAATTTTACCGTGACGGAATTAATTCCAGGTAAAAGAGTTGTTTGGTTGGTTACAGATTGTAACATGCCCTGGTATTCCGACAAAAAGGAATGGACCAACACGAAATTGATTTTTGATCTCACTGAAAATAATGGTGAAACCACTTTGAATTTTACACATGAAGGCCTTACCCCGGAAGTGGAGTGTTATAATGACTGCGCGCCGGGTTGGACACATTGGATTAAAACAAGTTTATTTTCCTATCTCACCACTGGGAAAGGTGTTTTCAGGGCACCCACTAAGTGAAGAATCTTAATTTATTTCTTACTACTAATACTAAATTTTAAAATATGAAAAATCAGCAAGACTTTTGCTATAGCCTTACAGTAAAGGCTACAGCACCAGAAACCATGAAAAAAATAAGCCAGGTAAATCTTTGGTGGGCGAAAAACTTCAAAGGTAAAGCTGGTAAATTAAATGATGAATTCTCCGTATATTTTGGAGATACTTATGTGGATTTTAAAATTTCTGAACTTATCCCCGATAAAAAAATTACTTGGTACGTAACTGACTGTAACCTTCACTGGATAAAAGAAAAGAAAGAGTGGAAAGACACGGAAGTTATCTGGACACTCGCAGAGAAGGATGGGAAAACTCAGATTGATTTTATTCATAAAGGCTTGACCCCCATGAGTGAATGTTATGAGAGTTGTAAACCCGGATGGACTGGTCATCTCAAAAATAGTCTCGTAAAACTAATTGATGAGGGTAAGGGTTTTCCTGAATAATCAATTTTATACCAAACCGCACCTGCTTGTATAGGAGTTGGATTAAGCAAATACAAGCTTTAGCGCCTTTCATGTCCACCACCGCCTCCCATATGGGGTGCAGGTGCGGGGCGCGACATGTGAGGTTGTGGAGCAGAATGTTGCATAGGTGGAGCCGCATGCTGAGCAGGTGCTGCTTGATGAGGAATAGGTGCCGCATGTGACATTTGAGGAGCAGAATGTTGCATAGCAGGTGCAGCCTGATGGGATTGCATTTGATGAGGTTGTGCACTTTGATGTTGGGGGCCTGCATTAGTTCTTGGAGCGGAATGTATAGCGCTACCACCAGCATTATAGCGTTGTCCGCCGACAGTACTCCTTGCTGCGGTTGTTGGGTTACCATGGTTTACGGTAGCAAGCTGCCCCCTGCTTGCACTTGCAGAATGCTCGTGGCTAACCTGTGTTGAAGTAGGTTGCATATGCCGTTCATTCATGGCTCCTCTCTCTTCTGTCGTAGGTTGAGCTTCAACTCCACCCCGGCCATTAAAACTCGTGCGGGAGTTATTATTAACTATTACCGTTCTATCTACATAGGTATTATGGACTCCGCCACCCACATGCCACACAGCTGTATTATACCTGAAATGGCCACCTTCCCACCGGCCACCGCCAAAGCCATGCCCCCAATAACCGTATCCATAGCATACTCCGCCATAAAACCCGATATGCGGTCCCCAGTAACCTCCGTGCCACCAGTAATGGCCATCATCAAACCCCCAATAACCGGGAGTCCAAAGAAAACCTACCTCAGGGACAATTACCCATACGCCCGGCACCCAATAATATCCGTCAGGACCCCAGGCCCAATAGCCGGGTGTCCACATATATCCATCTCCGGGGCATGGAGGTTGTTCATATACAGGCAAAGCGGGAGGGGCTATTCCTACGCTTACTCCAACACTAACTTGCGCATTTGTTTTGATTACTCCAACCAGGGAGGAAAGAACGATGAAGAGTACAGCAAACCTTTTCATAGTATAATGGGTATTTAGTTTAGGGGACAATATTTTTACTAAAATCACTTATATGACCACTAATTTAGCTAAAGGTTAAATCATAAAAAAAGTTAATCGATGAAACTTATAATAAACAGGTTTAATTGGATTAACAGAGGGATGAGCAGTAAGTGCCAAGATTAGACCAATGAACTATTTTTTGCAGAGTAAAGCTGAGTTGCAGCATATCGCCATCTGAAAGGCTATTCCATTGCCCGATTAAATGTTGATATTCTATAAGCATTTTGACAATTATATCTTCTAAAATATAAAAAGTATAATGGATAGAAAATTGAGAAAGTTCATTTTTTATTAAAGACACAAATTGTGCTATGTTACATGCACCTGACGAAAGCGATTGGAGCGCCCTTGTAGCAATTTCAGAGAACATAGTTTCAGCGCCAAATGCTTTTATTATTTCTTTGTCACCCAACTGCTCTATAGAATAGCCTTTTAAAATGTTTCCATAAAAGCCATCAGCCAAGTGTAAGGTATTCTCAATTACGAAATGGGCTATATCATGCAAAGGCACGGCAGGTCCCATATCGGCTTTCGTCATAGTTCCGTCAGGCCGTATGCAAATTAACTGACTCCTATTATTTCCTTTTTTTATATTGATTTTCATGAAGTCCTATACTTCACCTCCGTATTATGTATCTCAATTAATGGTTCTAGAAAAGCTTTAAGGTCATAAACGGATAATTGGCTGGCTGCATCGCATAATGCATGGCTCGGGTCAGGATGTGTTTCAATAAAAATTCCATCCACGCCCGATGCAACTCCTGCACGGCTAATTACAGGTAAAAATTCCCTGGCTCCGCCTTTGGCATCGGCGCTGGGTATTCCATACTTGCGTATAGAATGCGTAATATCAAATACCACGGGGTAACCCAATTGATTCATGTGGTATAAGCTGCGAGGGTCTACCACTAAGTCATTATAGCCAAACGTATATCCTCTTTCAGTGAGAATAATGTTGTCGTTGCCGCTATCTACACACTTTTTAACGGGATGCTTCATATTTTCAGGGGCCAGAAACTGTCCATGCTTTATATTAATTACTTTCCCTGTTTTGGCTGCTGCCACCATCAGGCTGGTTTGCATACAGAGGTATGCCGGAATTTGCAATACATCGCATACCTCGGCTGCCGGAGCCGCCTGATCGGGATAGTGAATGTCAGTAAGGATAGGGAACCCAAATTTTTCTTTCACTTTTGCCAGCATTTCCAATCCTTTCCCTATACCCGGGCCGTCGTAATATTTTAAATCGCTACGGTTATCTTTTAAAAAGGAAGACTTATAAATAATGGGTATGTTCAACTGCTGGCTAACCTCTTTTAGTTTCTCAGCCGTTTTAAACATGATCGTTTCATCTTCAATAACACAGGGACCTGATATCAGAAATAACTGATCGGCACCACATTCAATATTTCCGACTTTTATTTTCTTTTTGCTCATAGTAGTTCAATAATTTTGCAAAGGTAGGAATAAGGATTAAACGATTACACTTGAAGAAAGCTCTAACTACAGCTAAAATATGTTAGTTTGAAAAATGAGCATTTATTTTATACCTATCTTGCATCGCCTATGTATTTCCCCCATGGGCCCAGGGTTGGCCTGTATCATACAGGCCGAAAGTTTTTTAGTATATAAATCGTCTATTTGCATATAGTATCAAGCAGTTGGAAGTAGATATCGGGGAACTGAAATCGGGGAATGAACAGGCCTTTCGGCAACTTATGGCTATCCATAGCAAAGGCATATTTAATCTTTGTTTGGGTATGATTCCTAACCGAGAAGATGCCGAAGATATTACCCAGGATGTATTTGTAGAAGCATATAAGCATATCCGTACCTTCCGCGAAGGGGCACATATAAAAACCTGGCTTTTCCGGATTGCTTTAAATAAATGCTACGACCACATTAAATACTCTAAAAGGCAAAAACGCCACGGCATTATGCAATCGTTATTTGACAAGGAGGATAATCCTATCGAATTACCTTCTAATTTTGCGCATCCGGGCATAACAATAGAGAATAAAGAACATGCTCAAGCCATTTACGGAGCATTGGATGCTTTGCCTGAAAATCAAAAAACAGCTTTTACATTATATGAAATGCAGGGAATGGATTACAAGCAAATATCAGATACAATGGAGATTAGCCTGTCTGCTGTAGAGTCCTTACTTTCAAGGGCAAGGACCGGATTACGTAAAAAACTACATACATACTATACCCGCAACGCAAGTTATTAATAACACAGTCGTCTAATTATAAGTATTATGGAAACAAGAACAAATATAGAAGACCAGATAAACAAGGCCTTTAATTCTGTAAAGGACATTGAGCCTGTTGAATTGCCTTTCGACTTTTCAGATAAGGTAATGAACAAGGTTCATTCTGAAAAGAACAATGTAAGAAGCCTTTACACTTTTCCTTCACTGCTAAAAGTAGCAGCCATGATTACCATTGTTTTGGTAAATGTATATACACTCAAGCTCGCATTAACTTCTAATAATGCACTACCTCCTGCCCCCGGTCAATATACGAGCATCAACGATTTTGTTAGTGACTACGGAATAAATGACGCAAACTACGAACTGGTAACCAGCAACAAACCGGCACATGAATAGTTTTAAACTTACAAACGCACTTTTAATTGCGTTGATAGCCATCAATGGATTGTTTTTTATCGGGTGGGTGGCATCTTCCATTCACCGAAGACACAATCACCATTTTGTCATGGGTGGTAAGTCCTGTGCAAGGCGGCATAGAGAATTTGCATTCCGCTATCATCATTTTGGAGCTTTTCATGGTCACTACGGCGATTCGCGTTGGAATTAATATTGGATTTAACGGACATTTATACATTTGCAAAATCCTTTGGACTATTATATAAGTAAAAAAGTATTTAATATTCAATGAATAACACCAGACTAACTAACATTATTCTCATAGTGCTGCTCATTTTTAATGTGGCATTTGTTGGCAGATGGTGGATGACAAACCATAAGCTCCATCATCCTAAAAAGACAGTTGATATAGACAACACCACTCTTTCGCATGACCGAAACAAACGGGAAATGTTCCTGGTGAAAACCCTGAATCTTGATTCTTTACAACAAAAAAAACTGGATACTATCCTAACATCACACTATGCTTTTCTTAATAAAAATATGACAGCCTATGTGAGGAATCAGGTAGAGTTTTTTAACACGTTAAAAAATAATCCTGATACCACTACGGCCTATCGTTGTGTCGATTCACTGGCTATACTAAAAGTAAAAATGGAAAGAGAATTTTATTTGCATCTGCTGGGCATTAAAAATATTTGCAACAGTCAACAGCAGCAACAATACAATCAATTAATAGATAATATCTCGCAGGATTTTGTTATCCATCACAATTTCTCTAATAGTGCAAAGAGCAGCACCAGTCACGATACGTTATAGAATTACTTCTTATTAAACTATGATAAAAAAACTTTTCCCCGGAGTTGTTGCATTGTTTTTGTTAACAGGGGTCTATGCCCAAATGCCGGGTGGCGGAGCCGGTAAGGGTGCAAGGGCTAAAGTAGGCCATTTTTATGGGAAAGTAGTAGATAGTATTACAGGGAAAGCGGTTCCTTTTGCAGCCATTCAAATTTCCGGACCCCAATGGGACTCGGTTACCCATTCGCTTAAAACAATGGCTTTGCAAGGTCAACTAACCGGAGATAATGGGCAGTTTAGTTTTTCAAAACTTCCGGTTGTAGGTCAATTCACCATACAGATAAATGCTATGGGTTACCGTAATTTTTCAGAAACTGTTTCATTCGATTTGAGCAAACTGATGAAAAATGGAAAAAAATTAAGCCAAAGCAGCGATAACGTAGATCCAAATGCTTTAGCAAACTTGATTGATGCGGTTGATAAGGATTTAGGAAATATAAAGATAGGGCCTGATGCTACCCAAATAAAGGCGGTTACTGTTAATGGTGCGGCCCCTCCCATGGAACTTAAACTGGACAAAAGGGTGTTTGATGTGAGCAAAAGCCTGACCACAACCGGGGGTACAGCAGAAGACGTACTGAAAACTATTCCGGCAGTGAATGTAGATGTAGATGGGAATGTTACCCTGCGTAATGCTTCGCCCACTATTTATGTAGACGGCTTGCCAACCACATTAACTATTGACCAGATACCTTCGGATGAAATAGATAAAATAGAAGTAATTACTAATCCATCGGCCAAATTTGACGCTTCTGCAGGCACTGGCGGTATAATTAATATTATTCTGAAGCATAACCAGTCGATAGGCTACAATGGCTCAATAAAAGCAGGAATTGACAGGTATACAAAATCTAATGCAGGGTTCGACTTTAATTTACGGCAGGGAAAAATAAACTGGTTTTTGAATGTTCACTATCACCAGGTGAAGCACATTATGTATGGTTCCGAAACAAGGGATACATTACATGGACAAGCTGCGCCTTACCTGGACAACAATCAAAATGACACTAATACTATGAATGGGTACTTTGCATTTGTGCGTACCGGGTTCGATTATTTTATAGATAACCGTAATACTATTACTCTTTCAGGAACATACGGAACAGGTAATTTTAATGTGGCTGACTTGTTGCATACGAATACAGATACTGTTCGCAATGCTATTGCTCCGGCCAATGCCAGTTCCTATACGTATGAAAATGCTGCCTCGAGCCGGATATTTAAAAATACCGGAGTGTCTTTATTATACAAACATTTATTTCCGAAAGAAGATCAAAACATTACAGCAAGCATTACCGCTAATGACGGAAATTCTTCAGGAAACGGAACATTTGATATTTATAATTACAGTGCTGCCAATAACCAGGATATATCCAACATCCTGGAACAACAATTGAATAATGGAACAAACTATTACTATGTCGGGAAACTTGATTTTTCAACTCCCTTATCGAAGAAAACAAAATTAGAAGCGGGTGTAATGGCAACTCTCAACAATGTAAATAGCAACAACGATATATTGATAGATGGCGAAACAAACAGGGCTGAAAGCACTGATTATACATTTAACGATAATATCTATGCTGCATATATTACGTTTAGTGAAGATTTAACCAGCCGGTTGAGCTATCAGCTCGCATTCCGTGCGGAGCAATCGCTTTATAGCGGGCAGGAAACCGATACAGCGGTTATTAAATTAAATACACAATCGTTATTCAAACCATTCCCCGGGGCTTTTGTAACTTACCACCTCACAGAAAAGAGCGATTTGCAATTAAGTTATACCACACACATCACTCGCCCTTCGTTTAGCCAACTGGTGGTAAATAACTATTCAAACCCAGAAAGCATACAATTAGCAAACCCAAACTTGGCGCCTGCTTATCAAAATTCATTTGAATTGAATTACATGAACACCTTCGACAAACGGAATTCGCTGCTCCTGTCGGCTTACTATAAAATCACATACGATTTGATTGCTAACCAGCAAAGCGCACCAAAATACGACAGCGCTTTGAAGATAGACCAGTATATCAATAGCTATGCTAATGCTAATTACGGTTATTCGGAAGGGGCTGAAATTACATCGCAAAATTCACCCACCAGCTGGCTTGATATCACAGCTAATTTTAATCTTTACGAATCGGGTATTAATGCTACTAACTTAAATGTACCCGATACTACAAAGCCTTACTTAAGTTACTTTGCCAAGCTGAATCTGACATTTAAACTGCCCAAAAACTTCAGCATACAACTCAACAGCAGCTATCAATCTAAAACAGAAATCTCTCCTGATGCCGGTGGCGGTGGGGGTGGAAGATGGGCTGGAGGCTATGGCGGTGGCATTACACCATCTACAACCGGATATATATCTTCTACATATACGATTGACGGGGCCATAAAAAAGGAATTTCTGAAAAACAACAAAGCGTCTATTACCTTTAACATCCGTGATATTTTTGCGACTGCCGTGAGTGGAACTACGATTGATGCCACTTCGGAAGACGGAATGCCTCTGTACTATCAAACCACCAGCCGTCACAGAGATGCAAGATACTTCACCATCAACTTGAGTTACCGCTTCGGGCAAACAGACCTTTCTATTTTCAAACGGAAAAATAACGATATCCAAACCGGTCCTGATATGGGTACAGATACCGGCGGCAATTAAATCCTTCCTTTTTTACTTTGCATCTTTTATAGGCCAGCTATTTAATGCCGGGTTGCGAAAAGGCCGGGTGGCATGACTTATTGTGGTAAGGATAGAATCGTACTTTGTATTGTTATTCAATAACTCTATGCCTTTCTGAACATCTTTATCCATGGTAATTTCCATTTGTATCCGCCCTTTGTCGTAATAGTAGCGCGAAGCAATTTCTTCTTCCAGCAATTCCCTGATGTCGTCTTTATTTTTATCAAGGTCGCTCTTTTTTGCGTTCTCAATGTCGTTCATAATTTTGTTATAATCGTCCTTAACATTATCGTAGTAATTATCACTCTGGGTGCTTGCTTTAAGCTGTTTAAGTAACTGGTCTGTTTTAGTGCTGTACTCGAACTTCTGGCTTTTAACATAGCTCACAAACTCTTGGTAATCCTCGGTGCTTAACGAGAATTTTTCTGGAGAAGGAATAGTAGGATGCTTTAACGCATATTGAGTTGCATAATTGAAAATTAAAAGTTGAGTTTGCAGGTTGATGGCTGCGGAGCTGTATCTATGAGGTGTCATAGCAACATCGGGCTCAATGCCTCCTCCGTCATACACTACTCTGCCATGTTTGGTGCGAAATGCCGATTTAAGAGAATCAGGAACTTTGCTTACACTGCCATCTGGATTACGATGCGAGTAATCGAGTACTTGTATACACCTTCCGCTGGGTATATAATATTTTGCAATGGTATATTTAAGCTGTGCGTTATAGCTTAACGGAGTAGTTTGCTGAACCAGTCCTTTTCCATAGGTGCGGGTACCAATTACAATTCCACGGTCGAGGTCCTGCAAAGTTCCGGTCACAATTTCGGATGCTGATGCCGAACCGCTGTTAACCAGCACAGCTATGGGAATAGTTGTATCAACAGGATCGACTTGTGTTAAATCTATATGGTTCCATTCTTTCATCCTCCCACGTGTATTAACTACCAGTTGATTTTTAGGTTCAAACACATTTACCACATCAACAGCCTCATTTAGCAAACCACCGGGATTGCTTCTTAAATCTAAAATAACTCCCTTCAGGTTGGGATTCTTTTTCAGCTCAATCATAGCGTTTCGTACATTTTTTCCTGCCTCCTGTGTAAATTCAATAAGACGGATGTACCCAATATCATCTGAAATCATTCCATAATAAGGTACGTTGGTTACGGTTATAGATTCCCGTATAAGTGTTTTCTCAACAGGTGTTGTGCTGTTGGGAGAAAGTATCATCAGTTTAACCGAAGTACCGGGTTCTCCTTTCAATAATTTTCCTACGTCGTCAGTCGACTTATTGGCCAATGAAATACCATCTACACTGATAATCCGGTCACCCGCTTTAATGCCTGCTTTTGCTGTAGGAGAGTTTTCATAAGGTTCTGCTATTTCAATAGAATTGCTGTCTTTTTGCACCAATGCGCCAATGCCTCCATATTGTCCTGTGGTCATAAACTGGAAATCTTCAATCTCCGATTCAGGGATATATTCAGTATATGGGTCGAGGGATTGAAGCATGGCATCCATGCCGGTTTTTATAAGTGCACCGGCCTTAATAGTGTCAACATAATGGAGGTCGAGTTCCCGGAGCATTGTGGTCATGATGTCGAGATTTTTCGAAATCTCAAAATAATCACCTGAGTAGCTGTATGAAAGAAATCCATAACTTCCGATGGCCATTACGACCAATAACAGGTGCAGTTTCTTCACTTTCTGAAAAAAATGTTTCATAAAAATAAGTTTAGGGAACAGGGTCGTACCCGGTATGACGGTTGAATGGATTGCACGATAAAACTCTTTTTAGTGCAAGCCAAGAGCCTTTGTAAGGGCCATATTTTTTAATAGCCTGCTTGCTGTATTCCGAACAAGATGGAGTATAACGGCATGATGGCATAAGCCACGGAGAAATCATTTTTTGATAAATTCCTATCACCAGTATCAGAAGTTTACTCAGCACCAACAGCGGCTTTAAATTGTTGTAAAGTTAGCACAATTTTAGATTCGATTTCGGCGTAAGCATTTATTTTATGCCCCGTATAAATAAATACAAGCGCATAGGTAGCTCCTTCCGGAGTAGATATAATTTTGTTTTTCCGGTACGCTTCCCGCATTCTTCTTTTCAACAAGTTTCGGGTTACTGCATTTTTAAATATTCTTTTAGGAACGCTGAAAGCAGCTCTTACTGGTATGGGATGCTTTTCCTCACTGGGAACCCAAAGTAATTTTACCGGCTGATGATGAATAGCATTGCCCTTGCGGAAAACCGTCTCTATCAGTCCTTTTTCATACAAGCGCTCTTGTTTTTGCAAGGTTTGTCCCAATCGGCCCTTTTTTGGGGATTTGCGGGAGCTTTCAGTCATGATGAAATATAAAGGGTAAGCTTACTTCCTGCCTTTTTTAGCCTTTTTGTTTGCCGGCTTGCTCTTTTTAGCGGAGGGTTTATTTTTTTTCGCAACCGGTTTGTTCTTTTTCACCATTTGTTTTTTCTTGACTGGTGAAGGCTTTGTTTTCTTTATGGCTGGTTTTGATTTATGGCTGACCGGTTTGGCTTTCTTAGCTACTGGTTTCTTTTTGGCAGGTTCAGGCTTATTTTTTTTCACAACCGGTTTCTTTTCTTTTACAGTTTTTGTTACCGGTTTAATTTCAGGTTCAGCTTGTGGTTTTACGGTTGTCTCTTCTTTCTTTTCAGGTTCAGGTTTGGGTGCCGGTTTAGCCGCTTTTTTTGCTCTGGATGAAGACGTAGGAGGATTCATGTGGGCGAAAGGATCGTCGGCAAGAATATATTGTCCTTTTAAATAGAGATCCATAGCCGATGCCATAGAAGGCGAATTAGGCTGCGGGGCGAGAATGTGGAATTTTAATCCCGAATTATTAATAGATCGTGCTGTTTGCTCGCCAAAAGCAGCAATAATGGTATTATTTTGTTTGAAATCAGGAAAACTGTTCAGTAGCGAATTAAGTCCTGCTGAACTGAAGAGTACTACCATATCATACTCAGAAATGCTTATATCCTTTATATCGGAATTTACAGCCCTGTAAAGCGGAGCCTTTGCATATTTTATTCCGTCCCTGTCGAGTGGTAACGTATATTCTTCATTGGGTGCATCGGAACAGGGTAATAAAAATTTATCGTCCTTATGTTTTTTACGGATAAGGTCTACCAGGTCGGCATAGGAGTGATTGCTGAAGAATATTTTCCGTTTTCGGAACTGGATATATTTTTGAAGATAATATGCCGTAGTTTCCGAAATACAGAAATATTTCATGGTTTCAGGAACAATTATGCGCAGTTCGGTGCATATCCTGAAAAAATGATCGACCGCATTTTTGCTGGTCATTATAATGGCTGTGTATGATAAAATATCTACACGGTGTTTGCGGAAATCTTTTGCGGGTATGCCTTCCACCTGAACAAAGGGGCGGAAATGAATCTCCACGCCATGATTCCGGGCGATGTCAAAGTAAGGAGAACGTTCCAGTTCTGGCTTTGGCTGTGAAATAAGTATTCTTTTAATCTTCATTCAGTAGTAACTCCCTTCTTGGTTTTTTCTAGAGATTATAAATGCATACTTTTCGCATATTCAAATAAAATTACGAGGGGGATAATTTCAAGGGCACAAAGATACAAAAATAAATACACTATGTGTAAGCCCCTGTTCATCATCAGGATGAACATTTTGACGGTTCGGTATGCAAAAAGTAGTAATAATGAGGCTAAAATGCCTTTTTCAAAACTGAAAATGTTAATGTTATTTACAAAGGTGAGCACTATTACTGCTGGGAATAAGCCCATTGCAGCCAAATGGGCCGATGAGTATACTTCGCTGATATAATTGCGGGCCTCCGACTCAACCCGAAAAATGGTTCCGCATAAATACAGGGCTATGGTTTTAAGAAGATAATAGGCAAATAACGAAATACTTAACATAAAAAACTCTTCAGGTGCAGTAAAGCGGCTTTTTATGTTATAAAGCTGTAATGCCTGCAAAATAAGCAGCGAGGCGGAACAAATAAAAATAACAAACAGGGCAATGGAATCGGGGGTGATTGTTTTTTCTTCAGTAAAACCGCCTTTGAAAAACCCTGATATGAGCGAAGGTATTTTCTGGGGATTGGTTATTCGTACCCACGTTAACAGCAACAGGCAACAAAAGAGGATCAGGGTAATCCAACCCTCGTGTGCAGGGAACCGTAATTGCGGAACAATGGACATTGGTATTTGTTAAACTACAAAACTATGCGTTTTATGTATGTGTTTTACTTGTGCGTGACCTCAAAGCCTAAATCCGAACTAAGTACCCAGTATTTTGAACTATCAGGCCCTACATTACTTCTTTTCACAGAGCCATTATACATGTCAATATAAATGCTGTTCTCGCCTTTCCTTAAATTAAATACTAATTCTTTATTTTTCTCTCTTTGATATATTGTGCTCTTACTATTAATAACAATTCTAATAAGGTTCTCCGAAGATAACGCTCCTTGGAGTTCGACATTATCCATATGCACATGTAAAGAACATTTCCGGGGAACATTAATAAAGAACGAAAGCCCTCTTTTGCAGCTTCCTTCAGAGCCTCCGTTTGTATTGAAAGCCAGTGTAATAATATCTTTTAAGCTAAACACAAATATCACAACATCTTTTATCTGCATAGGAGACATGTACAAATAAGACGATTCAATTTGTACATCAGTATTACGTTGCGCATTTTGCGGGAGGTGCTGAAAAAAACCACCGCTTTTGTTACTATCTCCACGAAAATATAAAGTATCACTAGCGGCATCAATAGAATTTCCCGATGTTGCATTTCCCTTTTTACGGTCTATACTGGTAGTGTAACTCAACTTTATGTCGTGAACAGAAATAGTATTTTGTGCATGAATATTTGCATAAAATATTAGAAAAACCCCTGCAATCAATAATATCTGTGCTCTTATTCCCATTTCAATTCTTGCAATCCTACTGTTTTTAGTTGGGTGTTCAACTCTTTTAAATTTTGCTGCAACGACATCCATTTTTTCCATGCCTCTTCGAATTTTGTATTTTCTTCCGTGGTTTCTGCAATACATTGGGTAGTGGGCCTTGCATCTATACTTTCCATAGCTCCGAAAAGCTCTCCCAGTTCATCATTTAACGATACGCTGCCATCGGCCAGGTAGTGATTCAGTTTCCCTAATTTGAAATAACAACTATCAATCATATTTCGCAAATTATCATAATTACCCTGCGGAATTTTTCCAATTACTATTTTTAATTGTGTTTGTAGCGAGCTACTATTTTTAAATAGGACCAATGTTTTTTGCCTGTCATGATAACAAACCATAGAATAATCATGCTGCTCAATCAGGTCGCTGGTGGAGGCTTTTACTCTTGGGTCCATTTTCACTATGAGTGGTTGCGTATATACTTTTCCATTTACGGTAAGTTTAACAGTATAAGTGCCGGGCATTACCCAGGGTGAAGTAGGGGCAGGTGCTGTTTCGCCTACTACAGCAGAAATTGGATAACCGGGGGGCACATTCAACGGAGTGTAATGCATATCCCACAAAAAGCGATGTGCACCCGAATCGGCAGAAAGAATTTGCTGCGGGCGTACCCAATATAAAGGGATGTTCACATCCGGAATCTTATACGTGCTGTCTTTGCTTGTATAATGTCTTACAACATTTCCTATAGAATCGAGTATATCAAGCTTTATGGTGTCCTGACAGTTTTCCTTCAAATAATAATCAATAATAGCACCATCAGGTGGATTTTTCCCTGCGGGTTCATCAGCGGGCAATGGTGTATCGGGCCACATATCCCAGCGCACTCTATACGCAGGTTCTGGTTGGTAAAGCGTTACAACATCTTTTACACTGCTTTTATTCAGTTGTCGCAAAGGAGTAATATCGTCCAGTATCCAAAAAGAACGGCCATGCGTGGCAACAATAAGGTCGTTGTCTTTAATAGTTAAATCGCGGATAGATGTGGCGGGCATATTTAATCGAAGTGATTGCCAATGGTCGCCATCATCGAAGGAAACATATACAGCATTTTCAGAACCTGCAAATAACAAGCCTTTGCGTATGGGGTCTTCTTTTACCGAATTGATTGGCGCTTCAGGCAATCCGTTTACAATTTCTTTCCAAGTTTTGCCTCCATCTTTGGTACGGTAAATATGCGGATGTTCGTCATTCACCCGGATGCAGTTTACGGCTGCATAAGCTATATTTACATCTGTGTGACTCGCTTCCAGCATGGATATTTTATTCCAATCAGTTACAGAAGGAGGTGTTACATCTTCCCAATTATTGCCTCCATTATGGGTTACATGAATCAGCCCGTCATCCGAGCCAGCCCAGATAAGATTTTCATCCAAAGGAGATGGAGCAATACTATATACCACTCCACGAGGTTTCATATACTTCATGGTATCGGTTGTATAAATTCCTACCGAAGCTGGTATATTGTAGCTTGTATGGGTAAGGTCAGGAGAAATTACATCCCAGCTATTACCTCCGTCAGTTGTTTTGAAAACCACATTACCGGCGAAGTAAAGTGTCTTATGATCAATAAGAGAGAATACAATGGGTGCTGTTCTTATAAACCGGTATTTGCCATCATGGCAATTGGGTGATATATCCTGTGCTTGTCCGGTAAGTTTATTGTACTTGGATATTTTTCCTCCATATATAATATTCGGGTCCAGCGGATCCGCAACTACATAACCATATTCCTCTGCTGATACTGGATGCCAATCGCGGTCGGTGATTTGTCCGTCGTTACCACGAGAAGCTACACCTACTGAGCCGCTCTCCTGTTGTCCGCTATACACATTATATGGGAAAGCATTATCAGCACTTACGTGATAAAGCTGTGCGGTAGGCTGATTATACCACGAACTCCATGTTCTGCCACCATTTACTGTAACCGCTGCGCCCTGGTCTCCGGCTAATAATATGATATCTGTGTTATCGGGATTAATCCACAAACGGTGATAGTCGTCTCCACCCGGTGCACCTTTCCATCCCGTCCACGTTTTACCACCATCGACAGATTTCCAGCTTACCACATTGATGTCATATACCACATCGGCATTTTTAGGGTCCACCTTCATTTCGGCAAAATCATCCCCACGGTCCCAATATTTTAAATCGTCATTTAGCAATGTCCACGATTGTCCTCCATCATCACTGCGATAAAGGCCACCTCCCTTTTTAGAACTCACTACGGCATATAAGCGATTATGGTTAGAAGGTGATATGCAAAATCCAATTCTACCCAAACCTTCAGCTTTTCCGGGCAATCCCATTTCTGATTGGTGCCAGGTGTTGCCGCCGTCAGTCGATTTAAAAAGTCCGCTGCTTGGTGCATTAAATTCTCCATTCTCCCACGGACCTTGCCTTGCTGCAAACATATCGGCATATATAACATCCGAATTAATGGGGTCGATGGCAACCTGAATGGCCCCGGTATTTTCGTCTATATAAAATACCTTTTGCCAGGTATTGCCTCCATCAGTAGTGCGGTAAACTCCACGTTCTTCATTCGGTCCATAGGGATGGCCAAGCGCAGCGACAAATACCCTGTTTTCATTTTTAGGATCAATGGCAAGTCCGCCAATTTGGTAAGCATTGCTCAAGCCAAGATTTGCCCATGTTTTTCCACCATCTACCGATTTATAAATGCCATTTCCAACCGATAAATCAGGGCGTTGAACACCTTCGCCGCTACCCACATAAATCACATTCGGATTGGATGGAGCCACCATTACATCGCCGATAGAACCTGTAGGTTCACTATCAAATAAGGGTTGCCAGGTTCGGCCATAATCGTCTGTTTTCCATATTCCACCATCATTTACACCCATATAGAATATATTCGGATGACCAATAACTCCACATGCCCCAATGGTCCGCCCGCCACGGAAAGGCCCAATGCAGCGCCATTTCATGCAATCGAAAAGAGATGGACTATATGGTTGTGAGTGAAGAATTAAGAACGAAGAACTAAGAACTAAAAGTGAGAAGTATTTTTTTAATGATGGCATGGTACATCTATTTGAAGTCAAATATAGGGGAATACAGGATGTTGAAAATGAAGAATTGAAAGTTTAAATACGAAATTATAATACGCTAAAGTGGTCGGTAACGTTCAAGCTACAATTACTTTTTACATTTGCAACGATATGAAAAAGTCATTTAATCTCACGTTAGGTATTTTAGCTGCTATCGTTCTACTGCAAACAGGATGTAATAATCCTAATCAAAAAAAGGCAGAGAATAACCAACCTGCTGTTGTGCGTCCACAAGATAGCTTGAAGGCCTATATTGAGGCATCCAAAATGGAAGCCAATGCATTTACTATATTTCAACGAGGGAATTATGATTCTGCATTGGCACGCTACAATAAATGCCTCGATTATTTGAATGGGGTATTGAGTGCTACCAATAATAAGGGCTTATACTTATTCGAAGGTGAATATGTTGGGATAAACCAATCTAAGGAAGCTATTTACGATTCCATCAGGCAGCCTGAAAGTGCTATGAAATGCGCATTAGAGTGCGTAACCTGGTCAAAGCGTATCCGTGACTGTGCTATGCAAATAAAATTTGATTTACATGTGTCAGACAAGTGGGAAAATATGGCTATGGCTGTAACCGCTGATACGGTTAAAAAAGGAACTTATTTAAGGCAGGGGCTGCTTTATTCCGTTGCTATTGTCAGGGTAATTGATTCGTTGAAGACGAATGATATGGATGATTCCAGGTACGAAAGTTTCCAACTGACATCAAAGATATATGCTTTACTAGGCGATAAAAAACAAGCGCAGCTTTACGACAAAAAATACCGAGATGTGTATTTCAGTATATACAAGCAACAACCGATGGATAAGTAACTATGTTTTATTCCGCAGCATTTTGAGCGTTCGGTCGTAGCTTCCTGCATAACTCACCACGGTTAAGATACCCATCGCATAAGAGTATGTAAGGTATCCCATATCATACAACACCCAGGTTGAAAAGCCAAATAAAAATAATTCATAACTCAAACGCACAATGCCAGGTACTTCTACTGGAGCTGGCTTGGGGTCATTTGGTATGCGAAATACTCCCCAAATAGTGGCAGCTATCGCAGGTAGGCCAATAGCTAATAAATACTTTGTCCAGGCAGTAGTACAATGCCATCCCCACATGGCAACAATTGCCAGTGCAGCAAGTTCCATTAAAAAACGGATGAGGAGGAGTAATGGATTTTTGGACATGGAATACTTTATGTAAACAAATATAAAAAATCCTTTGTTATTCTAAACGGAATTCTAATTATCAATAGATAGCTTAAACCCTATGCCATGCGCGTTTTCAATATGAATATCAGCATCCTTTTGCAGGAGCTTGCGCAAGCGTGAAATAAACACGTCGAGGCTTCTGCCCATAAAGTAATCATCGTCGCCCCAGATGGCACGTAGGATTTCTTCGCGTCTTAGTATTTTATCCCGGTTCATGCAAAAAAGCCTTAATAACTCTGCTTCCTTCATCGTTAGTGTATACTTTTCTTCTCTATTCGATAAAGTAAGTGTATGAAAATTAAATTGGTATTTTCCGAGTTCGAAAATAGAAGGTTCATCCTGTTTTATATCTGCTTTTTTGCTGCGTTTCAGGAAGACTTCAATGCGCAATATTAATTCTTCAATACTGAAAGGTTTTGTAATGTAATCGTCGGCACCGGTTTGAAACCCTGCTATTTTATCTTCCTTCATGGTTTTAGCAGTAAGGAAAATAATGGGAACATCTGAATTGATTTTTCGTATTTCTCTTGCTAGCGTAAATCCATCCATCTCGGGCAACATCACATCAAGGATACACAAATCGATATTCCCTTTTTTAAAAGCATCCAAGCCTTCCTTTCCATTTTTGTAGTATGTTGTTGAATACCCCTTTAAATCGAGATTATCTTTGGTTACAAAACCCAGGTTCTCATCATCTTCAACATATAAAATTTGCGGTTTGGTATCTTTCATAGTTGTCAAACAGGTATTACAATGGTGAAGGTACTTCCTTTCCCCGGGTCACTTTCGAGTTTTATTTTCCACTTGTGAAGTTTAACAATACTTTGGACATAACTTAATCCGAGCCCAAAGCCTTTAACAGTATGAATATTTCCCGACGGTACGCGGTAAAACTTATCAAATATTTTTTTCAAATGTTCGCTTTTTATTCCTATGCCTTCATCTTTAATAATCAGGAATAAAATGTGTCCCGCATTTCTTGTTTCGATAGTAATTTTCGGTGGAAGCATAGAGTACTTTACTGCATTATCCAGTAGATTAAAAATAAGATTTGTCAGATGCTGTTTATCGGCAAATACGATAGGATTCTTTGCTGAAAGCTCAAAGTGAAATTCAGAACTCTTACCCTGCAAATTAGGGATAATATTTTGATATACAAAGTGGATTAATTGGTGCAAATCAATTTTTTCTTTGTTTAATTGGAACTCTTTTCTTTCAGCTTTTACAGTTTGTAGTACTCGCTCTACCTGCATATTTAGCCTGGCAGCTTCTTCGTGAATAATGCCGCTATAGGTAAAAAGCCGCTCTGGAGTGGAGATGATGGATGGATTGGAGATGGTTTCTGATGCAATGGCAATGGTGGAAATAGGAGTTTTAAATTCATGCGTCATGTTATTGATGAAATCTTTCTGCACCTCCGAAAGTCTTCGCTGGCGAAGGATGATAAACAATGCGCACGCAAAAAATATGATAACAAAAAACAGGATGAATGAGGTGATAACCCAATTATCCATTTTATTGGTGATGTAGGAAGAACGTTCGGGAAAATAGATTACGAAATAGTAAGTGAGCTTATCCATTTTAGGCAATGAAATTATCCGGGCATTTCCTACAGTAGTCTTTGAGCTGACATAATTTCCATACACCATTTTATCGCTGCTGCAATCGTAAATTCCATATTCGAAATCGGTATTGATGCCCACCCTTTCAAATTCATTGATGAGATAATATTGCAGGGTTTTAGCATCAATGCTGTTGTTCAGGTTTACGGCATAGTAGTCGGTGGATATTTTATTAATAAGGTCGGTAGAAGGCAGTGTAAACTGTCCATATTGAGCCATTTCCCCGGCTACGTTTCGCAGTGCTATTTCTATAGTCTGGTCAAATTGTTTTTCTTTCAGGTCAAATGCTTTCCGTACCCAATAAATCTGGATAACGATAATTCCAATAATAGAAATTGCGCCCAGTAGTGTGATATATCGTATGGTATTTTTCCCCATTGCTGCCAATTTAACCCGATTTTGTTATTGCTGTATTTTCATTAACAAATCGTTAACAAATATTGGCAACTCATTAACAGGGAAACTTGTTGGTCTAATCTATGTTTGTCACATAAAATTATTACTAACAATTAAATCTTTACGTCATGAAAAAAATCATTTTATCAACAACCCTTCTTCTTGGGGTAATGTTAGCGGGAAATGTAAAAGCTCAGCAAGCAACTGCAAAAGATGCTGATGCACCGGTAATCGCCTTTCAGAAGGATACCATTGACTATGGTACCATTCCTCATAATGCAGACGGATATCGTTCGTTCCACTTTACCAATACGGGTAAAGAGCCTTTGATGATAAGTGAAACACATGGTTCATGTGGTTGCACAGTTCCTACAGCACCCAAGGAACCAATTCCACCTGGCCAAAGCTCTGAAATAAAGGTACATTATGCAACCGACAGGGTAGGCCAGTTTACTAAAACAGTTACTGTTACCAGCAATGCTCAAGACTCACCCAAGATTTTGGTGATAAAAGGCAATGTACTGCCCGATGCACCTACGGCAAGTACTAAATAAGGAAGAGTGTAAGCGATGGATAGGGCAGGGGTAGCTGTTTAGCTGCTCCTGCTTTTTTATGCGAGTTATGCTTCTACCAGCGTTCCTATGCTCGAATCAGCCAACAACTTTTTAAGATTACCCTTTTTGTTGATGTCAAATACCAGAATAGGTAAGTTGTTTTCCTTGCAAAGTGTGAAGGCCGTCATATCCATTATTTGCAGGTTTTTAGAATACACTTCGTCAAAGGTAAGCCTATCGTAACGTACGGCATTTTTATCTTTCTCAGGGTCGGCAGAATAGATTCCATCTACACGGGTCCCTTTAATAATTACATCAGCTTCAATTTCAATAGCACGCAGGCTGGCTGCCGTATCGGTTGTGAAGTAAGGATTGCCTGTTCCACCGCCAAAAATTACTACTCTTCCTTTTTCCATGTGACGAATGGCGCGGCGGCGTATGAATGGCTCGGCTATAGCCTTCATCTCAATGGCCGAAAGCAGGCGGGTAGGCATATCAGCCTTTTCTAATGCCGATTGCAAGGCCAAGCCATTAATAATGGTGGCAAGCATGCCCATATAATCGCCTTGCACACGGTCGAGTCCTTGCGCTGTAGCTTCTATACCTCTGAATATATTTCCTCCTCCTATAACAATGGCTATTTCAGCACCCATGCCGATAGCGCTCTTAATTTCCTGGGCGTAATGCTCAAGAGCATTTTGTTCAATGCCAAACTGCTGGCTACCCATCAGGGATTCGCCGCTTAGCTTTAGGAGTATTCTCTTGTATTTCATAAGTGTAAAGTAAGCAAAAAAAAAATCCTCCGTTTGGAGGATTTTTAAATATTTATCCGATTATTATTCTTTTGAATCCGGTTACCTTTAGTTCTTTATCATTTTCTTGTAAGAACTGTTGAACTGTTTTCTTACTGTCTTTAATAAAGTCCTGGTTTAACAAAGTAGATTCCTTATAGAACTTGTTGATCTTGCCGATGGCAATTTTTTCAAGCATAGCTTCCGGTTTACCTTCTTGGCGTGCTTGCTCCTTGGCAATGCTCATTTCGCGATCGAGAGTATCTTGGGTAACATCGCCTTTATCTACTGCAATAGGAGCCATAGCTGCAATTTGCATAGATATTTCCTTACCAACTTCGTTCAGGTTGTTAGCATTAGCGTTGCTAAAACCAACAATGCTCGCAAGCCTGTTGCCTGGGTGGTTATAAGCGAATACTTTGTCTGCATGAATTACTTCATACGCGCTAAGCTCCATTTTTTCGCCCGTTTTGCCGATGAATTCCGTAATCTTTTTATCAATCGTTAAGCCATCTCCATAAGAAGCTGCTTTTAATTCATCCAGGGTATTGAAGTTGCCGTTGATAGCAGTATCAGCAATCTTTTCAGCCACTTTAATAAACTCTTCATTGCGGGCAACAAAGTCTGTTTCGCAGTTTAACAGGGTAAGTGTACCTTTTTTGCCATCGGCAGAAATTTTGGCAATCACACTGCCTTCTTTTGCTTGTCTGTCGCTTCTGTTGGCTGCTACTTTTTGTCCTTTTTCGCGGAGTATATCAATTGCTTTTTGAGTATCGCCATCAGCTTCTTCCAAAGCCTTTTTACAATCCATCATTCCGGCGCCCGTAAGCTTGCGTAAGTTATTTACATCAGTTGCGGTGATGCTCATAGTGTTTTTGTCTTAAAATAAATTTATTTACTTATTTTCTTGTGGGCCTCTTAGAAGGACCACCTTTTCTGAAGTTACTATTTCCAGCTGGCTTAGGGTTACCTTTGGGTTTTTCCTGACGATCTCCTGTTATTTCAGCAGTTTCATCTTCTTCAGCTATTTCGCCTTCTTCACCCTGCGTTGAAGTTTCTACTATTATCTCTTCTTCTTTTTCGTCAACTATAGGTTCTTCTTTTTTATCACTTGTTTTGTTTGCAAGTTGAGCTTCTTTTCTTTCCTCAAGGCCTTCTCTTATTGCTACAACCAAGGTATCAACAATAATCTTGATAGAGGTAGAAGAATCGTCGTTAGCCGGAATAGCAAAATCAACCCTGTTAGGATCGGAATTGGTATCTACAATAGCGAAAGTAGGGATGTTTAGTTTATGAGCTTCGGCAATGGCAATATGTTCTTTTGAAATATCTACTACAAAAATAGCAGCAGGCAGACGGGTCATGCCGGCAATACTACCCAAGTGATGTTCCAATTTTTGGCGTTGGCGTGAAAGTTGGAGTTTTTCTTTCTTCGAAAGTGTGTCCAATGTTCCATCGGTTGCCATTTTATTCATATCCGACATTTTACGAACCGAACGTCGGATAGTGGCAAAGTTGGTTAACATGCCGCCAGTCCATCTTTCAGTAACGCTTGGCATATTGGTATCTTTTAAACCGTCTTGGATGATTTTTTTAGCTTGCTTTTTAGTAGCAACAAAAAGAATGGTTCTGCCTGATTTTGCAATTTGTTTCATTGCATTAGCAGCTTCATCTAACTTAATAATGGTTTTATTTAAGTCAATAATATGGATGCCGTTCTTTTCTCCGAATACATAGGGAGCAATGTTTGGATTCCATTTTCTTTTTAGGTGACCGAAATGTGCTCCTGCTTCTAAAAGATTTTCAAACGAGGTTCTTGCCATGAAATATAAATTATGAATGTTGTTGAGTGATAGATCTTAACGTTTGGTGAATTGGAATCTCTTACGAGCCTTCTTTTGACCCGGTTTTTTACGTTCCACCATACGGGGATCACGAGTTAAAAGTTCGGCTGCTCTGAGAAGAGGCTTATTTTCAGGATTTTCCTTAACCAATGCACGGGCTATAGCCAGACGAAGCGCTTCGGCTTGTCCTTTTATTCCTCCACCGGTAATGGTGGCGTTTACGTCATGAATCTGAGCTTCAGGAGTAATGATGCCAAATGGTTGACGAACAATGGTTCTTAATATTCCGGTATGAAAATATTCGTTGTAATCCCTGTCGTTAATCGTAATTTTCCCTTTGCCTTTGGTAAGGTAAATACGGGCTACGCTGGTTTTCCTTCTTCCTATGGAGTGGATTATTTCACTCATGATGGTTGTTTTGAATTAAATTTTAGTTCTTTAGGTTGTTGAGCTTCGTGAGGGTGCTTGGTACCGACGTAAATAAATACATTGGTAAGTAATTGATCGCCCAGTTTGCTTTTTGGGAGCATACCTTTAATAGCATGCATCAAAATACGGGTAGGATCCTTTTGTGCCACCTTTTCCGGTGTTGAAAAACGTTGACCTCCAGGAAATCCGGTGTGGCGGATATAGGTTTTATTGGTAAATTTTTTGCCGGTAAACTTGGCATTTTCAGCATTGATGATGATTACCTGGTCACCACAATCAACATGCGGAGTGAAGGAAGCTTTGTGTTTGCCGCGAAGTATTTTCGCTACTTCAGAAGCAAGGCGCCCAACAACTTGGTTGTCGGCATCCACGATAAACCAGTCTTTCTTTACTGTTTCTTTGCTGGCAGACAATGTTTTATAGCTTGGTGTATTCACAATAATAGATTTTATTTTTTACGTTCCTTTTCTATCTGTTTTTTGAAAAGGGGTGCAAAGGTAGTAAAATTTTGAATGGTGAATAATTAATGATAAATTTTTTTGAGCTATCGGATGTGAAAAACAAAAAAGTACTCAATAGATGAGAATAAGGCTCAAATAAATTAACCTACCGGATTAATGCACCACGCTAAACTTGCCTGTATTTAGCTGATTACCATTATCATCCATGATTTTGTACAAATATAAGCCATTGGTATACGATTGGGTATGGATGGTGAGTGCATTATTATGCATTATGTAAGTACCTATGATTCTGCCGGTAATATCATAAACTTCTATTTGTAAAGCCCGGACTTGACCTGATACAGCGATATTCATTTCGCTTTGAGCCGGGTTTGGATAAATGGTCACATTATATAGAGGTTTTGCGATATTATCGGTTCCTGTACTAATTGGGGCTAAGTGATAGCCTGTGCTATCTATATCCATAGTATCGCCCACTTGCGGTTTAGAAAGTAAGGAACAGGCACTGAATTGGATAAAGATAGTATCAATTTTTGTGGATGGAGAAGTAGAATCATAGGTAATAACTACAGAATCTTGTTTCCAGTTGCTCACAGTTGCCGTATTATACCAGTGACCACCTCCAATCAGGTTCCTTACGCCTCCACTCCAGTGATAGAGTGCTACTGAACAACTGCAAGAGTCTGTTCCATTTGGAATATAGCGGTAATAAAATGAAAATGAAGTTATTTTTGAAGTGAAAGGGATACCGCGCTTAATGGTTACTCCAAAGAAGCTGGCATTAATATAGCCGTTAAATATAACCCCAAGTGTGTCGAGATAATTAAATTTGTATTGTTTTATCAATCCATACGAAACCACCGTCATAGCATTCGAAACAATTTCTGCACAATACTTGCTGTGTCCTACCGGGCTAGGGTTAGCGCTGTCTTTAAATACAGTGAGCGGGCTGCCGCCAAAATAGTTTTTGTTACTGGCTACATTAAAATCCCACCATCCGCTGGTGCCATTACCGCTGTTTGGGTCAGGTGCATCGCCTGCAGAAAGTGTATTAGGCGTCCAAGTGTCGAAATTAGGATTTATCAACTGGGCCGATGACCGCAAAGAGCTTGCTACAATAAAAACAAATAAGAAATAAAACACTTTTTTCATAAATCATTTTTGGGCGACAAATGTAAATACTTTTGATTATAATATTCTATATATAGAGTATTTTTTGCCAGACGAAATGCCAAGAAAATAAAAATCATGTTCCATAAGAATATACGGAACATGATTTTTAAGATTGGATAATAAAAAACTATTTCTCTACGCTGAATTTTCCCATATTTAACTGGCTCCCCGACTCGCCGAGTAATTTGTAAAAATATATCCCATTAGGGTACGACTGGGTATTAATAGTAAGAAAATTATGACTTATATTGTAAGTACCCATAGCCCTGCCTGTAATATCATATACTTCTACACGTGCCGCCTGATAGGAGCCTGATATGGCAATGTTTATATCTGTTTGGGCCGGATTAGGGTATATATTCACATTATCGTGGTATGCACTCATGTTATCAATTCCCAGGTATTGAGTAGTGCTAACGTTATCTATATCCATAGTATCGCCTGCTTTGGGGTTGTTTGCAGCTTTAAAAGCACAAGCGCTAAATTGTACGGTTATGGTATCGGGAATTGAGGTTGAGTCATAAACCATGTTGATAGTGGCCTTTGTCCAATTTTTCTGGATGGCGGAGTTTGACCAATAACCTCCTCCAATCGGATAGCTTTTATTAGTTGTTTTATTAAAATGTGTAAATACAACAGCACACGAGCAAGTATCTACTCCATTTGGAACATATCGGTACCAAAATGATAGTGTTCCTAACTTAGAGGTGCATGGGGTACCTACTTTAATAGTAAAATAATTATTAGGGTAATTGCTCGGCACAATATTTACATATCCTGCAAAAATTATCCCGTTGGTTTGAGGCAGTCCATAGCTCGATATTAAACTATATGTCTTTGCAGTCATAGTTTGTGAAACTATAATTGCGTAGTGTGAACTGTCTTCAGGAGATGGGTTGTTGCTTCCTTCGTATACTGTAACCGGGCTGCCTCCAAATAGAAGGCTTTCATTATCGAAATTAAAATCCCACCATCCGCTGCTGCCGTTGCCATTATTTGGGTCGTTCGTATTAGTAGCTACATAGTCGCTATGCCATGTTTCAAAATTGGCATTTACTATCTGGGCCGGTAAATAGGAGTGCCCTATAAAAAACAATGCTGATAAAGTGAATAGTATTTTTTTCATGGGTTTTATTTTTTGCAAATATAATGAGTTTTGTTTATAATTATTTTAATACTGGATATAGTCTGAATAATGCAAAATAAAAAATCCCGTTCTTTCTATGAACGGGATTTTAAAATGAGTGCGCTATTAGTTAGCGTGCTATGCTGAATTTCCCAACATTCAATTGAACACCGGTATTATCGAGCAGCTTATATAAATACAAGCCACTGGTATACGATTGTGTGTTAATGGTGAGTGAATTATTATTCATGCTATAAATTCCAACCAGTTTTCCGGTGATGTCATAAACTTCTACACGGTTAGCTTGGTATTGACCCGAAACAACTAAGTTTATTTCAGTCTGTGCCGGGTTGGGATATAAATTTACATTATCGTGCGGTGAATTAATGCTACCGATACCTGTAACACTACTGTTGTCAATATCAAGGGTATCATATTGTTTAGGATGATTTGCCGCGTTTAAAGCACAAGCGCTAAATACGATTAATACTGTATCAGGATCAACCAAGGTATTAGTATAAGTAATAGGAATGGTTATAGGAGCCCAACTCTTTTGTGTTGCCGTGTTACCCCAAAGACCCCCACCAATCAAGATACGCTTTTTGTTGATTGCGTCCCAGTGAAACATACCAATGGAGCATGAGCAGGAATCAGAACCATTCGGAACATACCTATAATAAAATGAAAATGAATTAAGTTCACCTCCTCTGACAGGAATACCTGTTTTAAAAACCACAGTGAAGGGAACCACAATACTATCATATCCTGTATAAAGAAGCCCGTTGGTTCGTGCATAAGGAAATCCATATGTTTTCAGGAAACCGTATGCAGTTTGTGTCATGGTATCTGAAATTACGGCTGCATAGTGATTACCACTTTCAGGCGAT